>Ga0181532_10000134_pt1 | contig 72729 bp, 52 predicted proteins | sample PEATcosm2014_Bin_33_FD_119768 | JGI IMG/M metagenome (GOLD analysis project Ga0181532, IMG submission 119768) | Peatland microbial communities from MTU Mesocosm Facility, Houghton, MI, USA - PEATcosm2014_Bin11_30_metaG | ecosystem: Environmental > Terrestrial > Soil > Wetlands > Peat | place... | reverse complement strand
GCCAAGCGACGCGAGCAATACTGGACCGCCCGCTCCTATTTCTCGGTCTGCAACAGCACTCCGGGAGAAATCCTCGCCGAGATCGCGGTCCGCAACCACTCCACCGTTCTCGGGAAGACGCAGAAAACTGCCAGCCAGAATCTGCAGCAACTGGATCGCTTCATGGCTTCGCATCGCGACCTTCTCGGCTGGATCCGCCCGCAAGGCGGAATGACGGCCTTCCCGTGGTTATTAAACGGCGAGGACACACGCCCCTTCTGCCAGGCCGCAACCGAGCGCGGAATTCTGTTGGCACCGGGAGATTGTTTCGACGCGCCCTCGCATTTCCGCCTGGGCTTTGCGGCGTCAGCTGACAACTTTCCCCGCGCACTCGGCCGCATGGAAGAGTTCGTGAAGAGTTGGTCTGCAAAGAGGGTTACCGCGTAGGGAATCTGCCAGGAATTCCACGCGGGTGGCTCCATCCTTGGACAACCACGGAAGCGGGTGCCCCTTTCGCGCTCTTTGCGAAAGGGTGGGAGGCAGTCAGCTTGCAGCTCCACGGAACCTCCCATCAGTCATCTCCTATCCTGCGCGTTCGAGGATTCGCTGCGGCGAAACAGGCGCTCCCGGCAGCATCGCCCCCACCCTTGCAAAAGACGCAAGGATGGGGCACCCTCGGGGGAAACGGATGCACACAGAAGGGCCACTGCGAGGAGATTCCCCGCAATCCAGCCTTGCGGTTCTCCACAGATTCCCACGGTCAAAATCGCATTTCCTGTGACGAACAACCTTTACTGAGCGAACAGAAAGCTCACAATGGTTCCGTGCACGAGAAATCTCTCACTTCGGCGAGCAAGCCGACGACAAATCCCTGCCGCGTCTCGTACCGGAATGCTGTCTGCCTAACTCCTTATTCCGCAATATCTTGCCTTCAAAACGCCCGACCGTCCGAGCGCAACCATAAGAAAGCAAACACCTTACCGATATCAGCGCAGAACAGCGTCCCAATATCCACCGCTAACGTCTTATTTCGGAGCATTTTACGAGTAAGTCATTCCGGCTCAATATCTGACCTGGAATGCCGCCGGTCCGTGGAAATAACATCAATAGAGTGATGATCTTACAAACCACGAAGAAAAAAATCGAAGAGCGTCAGCAAAAAGGCGGCCTGTGCAGGCCGCCTTTCCCCATTTCATATGCACAGAACCCGGATTGAGTTTACGCCCTTGGGAGCGGGCCGTGCTGGAAATGATATTGCAGGATCCGCGCGGCCAGTGCGGGGGTTAGGGTTGATCCGTTGTGCTCGACCGTGCGCACGACTTCTCCGCGGCAGACGACTTCCGTGGACGAGAGTCCGGCAATTTCTTGCGGGAGCACGAGATTGATTTCCAGCTGCGAGCTGGGCTGCAGCAGTTCGTCGGCCTGGAAGAGCATTCCCGACCGGCTGATATTTTCGGTGGTGCCTACGTGCCAATCTTTCTCGCCGAGACGGCGATAACGCAGAGGCAAGTGAAGTTGGAAACGTTGTGCGCGCGTGGGCGGAATTTCCTTCGCCCGCACGGCGTGTTGGGGTTGAGCGGACTGCGTGTACATAGCGACCTCCGGGGGAGTTGGTGTTGCATCGAGCACTTCGCGCACTTTGCTTTTCAGGTCGCGAAGGTTGAAGGGCTTCTGGAGCAGGCGAACGCCAGCGTCCAGCATGCCGTTGTGTCCGATCACGTTTTCGGTGTAGCCGGACATGTAGAGGATTTTCACGTTGGGTCGGATTTCGGAAATGCGCTGGGCCAGCTCCCGGCCATTCATGCCGGGCATGATGACGTCGGTGAGCAGCAGGTGGATCGTCGCCTCATGGGCCACGGCAATCTGCATGGCGACCGCGCCATCGGCAGCCTCGATCACCTTGTAGCCTTGCTTTTCGAGATATTGGCGGGCGAGGTAGCGCAGGTTGGCCTCATCCTCGACCAACAGGATGGTTTCCGTGCCGGGTTCAACTTTGCGGTACTCGACGGGCGCGGCGACTTGAATTGCAGTTTCACTGGTCGAGGCGACGCGCGGCAGGTAGATTTTGAACGTCGTTCCTCGGTCCAGTTCGCTGTAGACCCAGATGTATCCGCCGCTCTGTTTGACGATGCCATAGACGGTCGAGAGGCCGAGGCCGGTTCCTTTGGTGCCTTTGGTAGTGAAGAAGGGTTCAAAGATGTGCGACTGAGTGTCGCTGTCCATGCCGGCGCCGGTGTCGCTGATGGCGATCATGACGTAGTCGCCGGGCCGCAACGGGGCGTGAAAGCGGGCGTAGTCCTCGTCGAGGGTGACGTTGGAAGTCTCGATGGTCAGCTTGCCGCCCGCCGGCATGGCGTCGCGGGCGTTGACAGCGAGATTCATGATGACCTGATCGATCTGGCCGGCATCGGCGCGGATGGGCCAGAGATTCGGGCCGGCCACCATGACCAGGTCGATGTCCTCGCCGATCATGCGAGTCAGCATCTTGATGTTTTCGGTGGCGACGTCGTTCAGGTTGACGATGCGGGGAGCCAGCATCTGCTTGCGGCTGAACGCCAGGAGCTGGCGGGTCAAAGAGGAGGCGCGTTCGGCAGCGCTGGAGATTTCCTGGGCTGGGCCGCGCAGGTGAGGCTCCGCGCCGAGGCGTTCCAGCAGGAATTCCGAGTAGCCCAAGATCACCATCAAGAGATTGTTGAAGTCATGGGCGATGCCGCCCGCGAGACGGCCTACGGCTTCCATTTTCTGAGACTGGCGAAGCTGTTGTTCGAGGGCGCGGCGTTCGGTGACGTCTTCGGCAAAGAGCTCGAAGACGAGTCCTTCGCCGTTGTTGGCGACGGAGCGTCCGGAAACGCGAACCACGGTGGTGGTGTTGTTCTTGCGCTTCCATTCCGCGGTCAGACCTCGGAAGGGCTCGGAAGAGCGAAGATAGTCGGCGAGATCGAACCACTGATCGTTGTCGGCATAGAGTCCGAAAATGTGCTGGCCAATCAGTTCCTCGGAAGAAGTGTGGCCGAGCATTTCTAGAAACGCGGGATTCACATCGAGAATCTTGCCCGTGGAATCGCAGCGGCAAATGCCGTAGGGTGCGTTGGTCACCAGGGAACGGAAGTTCAGCTCGGACCGGCGCAAGTTCTCCTGGGCAGCGCGCAGGGCCGCGTTCAGCCAGCAGATCAGCATGGCGACGAAGAAGAACAGCGAGAGGCGGACGATGGCCGTGCGCAACTGCTCCGGGGTATGCTGCCCGGCCAGGGTGAAGTACGCGCTCACGGTAAGCGCGAAGGCCGTGGCCACGACTCCTGGCTTCCAACCCCCATACCAGGCGCTTACCATGACCGCGACGCCGAACAGGGCGAGACGGCTTTCGGATACATTGGCCAGCAGAACCGTGGGAATCAGCGCCAGGGCCGTGCTGAGCACTGCTACTCCATAGCGCAGAATGGGAGCACGCGCCGCAGGAATGCGGAGTAGGGGGAGGGTTACTCGCATGTAAACCATCCTAGTTCCAAAACGGGAAAACAGGAACATTACAGGAGTTCATTTCTTTTCTGCGGACAGCGAGTTTGGGAGTGTCCTTTGGCCAGGGGGGCGAGGTCCAGTTGGACAATGGGGATTGATTCGGCTTGCATATGGGGCCGGGAATCTGGACACTAGGCGGGGCTGACCTCACTTTCATGAACATTGGACTCTTCGGCGGGACGTTCGATCCGGTGCACCGCGGACATCTGGCGCTGGCGCGGGCGGCGATGGAGCAGTACAAACTGCAGCGCGTTTATTTCGTGCCGGCGAACATTCCTCCCCACAAACAGCGGCAGCCGCTTTCGCCGTTCGTGCACCGCTTTGCCATGCTGGTTCTGGCTACGGCGGAGGAGAAAGCGTTCGTGCCTTCTTTGCTGGAGGCTCCGGACGAGGGCGCGGCGCCAGTTCGCAGCAACCAGGACCGGCAGGAGAAGCCGAATTACACCATCGACACGATCTTCCGGCTGAAGGCGTCATTCAAGGCCGCTGACAAGCTGTTCCTGCTGGTTGGTATGGACGCTTTTGCGGACATCGCCAAATGGCATCAGGCGGAAGCGCTGTTCCGCGAGTGTGAGTTTGTGGTGGCGAGCCGTCCGGGATATTCGCTCGCCGATGTGGCGAACGCGCTGCCCGAGAGCTTGCGTCCGCGGCCGGAGGTGACGCGGCCGTTTCACAAACAGGCCGCCACGGGAGATCTGGTGCTGAAGGGGGCGACTATCCACCTGCTGGCCGATCTGCATCAACCAGCGTCGGCGACAGCGATCCGCCAGGCTGCGGCTGCGGGCAAGGCGCTGGGACGGTTCGTGGATGCTCCGGTGGCGGAATACATCAGGAAGATGAGGCTGTATAAATAGTAGGAGCAGATGGGGCGGGTGCGTGTTTTAAGGGTTTCGAGGTTCAAGTTCTTAGCACCATCGCTGGTGGCCCGCGGAACTTCGTGAATATTTCGGTACCCGCTATGATGGATGGGCACTCACTCAGGAAGAAATCAGGGCAGGCGTCCCAAACCGCCGAAGAAGCGGAGGCACATGGCTCAAAATCACTACACTACTAAGACCAAGCGACGGCAAAAGAGCAAGAAACGGAAGGACCCGGCCCAGGCTACGATGGCGAAGCTGCGCGAGTTGGCCGCGGCGGAGGCGAAACGATCGGGCAAGTGAGCATGGGCGCGGGACGCAGACGGTTTGTTCCGCGCGCGATCCCTTCGGCTGCGCTCGGGGCAGGTTCTTCGCTCCGCCTGAAAAGCGGCTCCGCTCAGGATGCCGCCCCTACGCGGGAATTTCCTCTATCAAGCTGGGCTGCTACGCACGGGCCGGGTGCCAGTCGAGGGTCAGTTACAATGAGAATCGACTTAGGGCTGAGGAAAGAACCGCCTACGATCGAATGAAGAAGAGCGAACTCAAACAGCAAGTTGCCTCCGCTATCCAAGCCTGCCTCGAGAAAAAGGCCGAAGAGCTCAGCATCTTGGAAATGGAAAAAGGGTCGGGAGCCTTCACTGACTACTTCGTGCTGTGCAGCGGGACCAATCCGCGGCAGGTGCAGGCGATTGCCGACGAAGTGGAGTTGCGTTTGAAGGCCGCGAACTTGCGGCCGGCGCATGTCGAAGGCTACAAGCAGGCGGAATGGGTGCTGCTGGATTATGTCGACTTCGTGGTCCACGTTTTCTCTGAGAAGGCGCGCAAGTTCTACGATCTGGAGCGGCTGTGGAAGACAGCGAAGCGCCTGGAAGTTGCCGATTTGAAAACGGCCCCCAAGAAGAAAAAAGTGGCCGAGAGCAAACCGGCCGTGACCAAGCCGGCCGCGAAAAAGAAGAAGAAAAAGAAAGCCTAGAAATCTTCTTTCGCGATTCCGAAGGCTCCCCATGACATCGAAACCAGACTCCAAGGCGGACTGGGGAAACCAGTATCGGCTCATTGCCGCGGAGAAGTGGAAAGCCAAGTCGGCGGCCATGGGACAGCCCGTGACCGATGCGCTGGTGGAATACTCGCAGCCCGCGACGGGAATGCGGGTGCTCGATCTGGCCAGCGGGACCGGCGAGCCTGCGATCGGTCTGGCGTCCCGTGTGGGAGCGGACGGACACGTCACGGCCCTCGATCTGAGCGCCGAGTTGCTCGCGATCGCAGCGCAGCGCGCGCAGGCGCGTGGGCTCAAGAACTTCACCACCCAGCAGGCGGACGCGCACAGCCTGCCTTTTGCGGATAACAGCTTCGATCTCGCAACCTCGCGCTTCGGCGTGATGTTCTTTGGCGATCCGGTACTTGCGTTGCAGGAACTGCGGCGCGTCTTGCGGCCGGGGGCGCGAGCGTGCTTTCTGGCCTGGGGACCGTTCGACCAGCCCTACTGGCAAAGCATGATGGGCGTGGTGCACCGGCAGGTCGGCGGGCCCTTGCTGCAGTCTGACGGGCCGGATCCTTTCAAGTTTGCCGCGCCCGGCAGCTTGTCGGCGGTGCTGAGGAGCGCCGGATTCAGCGCGGTCGAGGAAGAGACCAAAACTCTGCCATGGGCCTGGCCCGGCTCGGTGGAAGAAGTTTGGGAGCAGAACCAGGCCGTCGCCGTTCCATTTCGGCCCATGCTGGAGCGAGTGCCGGCGGAGAAGTGGCCGCAGATTCACGCCGAGGTGCATGCGGCTGTGCAGCAATATGTCGATGGCGAGAAGATCGCGTTTGGGGTGTCGGTCGTGCTGGCCTCGGGCCAGAAGTAGGGACTGATTCCGCTCGTGAAGATCAAGATTGCATGGATCGGCAGGACGAAAGAGCCGGCCATTCAGGCCCTGACGGAGGAGTATTTCAAGCGGATTTCGCGCTACGTTCCGGTGGAAGGACTCGCGCTGCGTGACGAAACGGCGTTGCTTGAAATGCGCGGCCGATCATCGGCGTTGAAGGCGGGGACGAAGGGCGGAGCGAAGTCGACTCTGGTGTTGATGGATTCGCGGGGCAAGGAATTCTCGTCTGAGCAGTTCGCCAAGTTTCTGGGAGATTATCAGGACCGCAATCCTCTACCGCTCATCATCGCTATAGGTGGCCCGGACGGCTTCAGCGAAGCGGCGCGAGCTGCGGCGCAGTACACGATCTCTCTCGGGAAGATGACTCTGGCGCACGAACTGGCGCGAGTGGTTCTGCTGGAGCAGGTGTATCGGGCCTTTACGATTCTGAAAGGCCACCCGTATCACTCGGGGCACTAAGGTGGTCGCCGGTTCTCTGGCGAACTCTCCTCCTTGACCGTGAGTTTTGAGTGCTGTCGGCTGATTACAGCAATTACCGCCAGTCCGATGGTCCGCAGCTAGCGGTGATTTAGGTCACCGCCAAGCAGTTCGCGGTTGAGGTAGCCTGTCCGTACGGAGGCGGAGATCGATTTGCGTCTCAAGCAAGCCTTGTTGCCTTCACTCACGGCCCTGTTCTTGATGGTCCCAGCGACGGGCTGTGCTATCCGCAGAGGGCCGTCACCCGATGTTCTCAAGGATGCCGCCGCACGAGGATTCACAGAACTTCAGCCGGGATGGCGCATAAAGGTGGTCACACCGATCCTGAAATCTGGAGGATATTCCCCCCACATCACCGAGGAAAAGGAAATAGGCAATATCGTCAGTCTCTCGGCGGACGCGGACCTCGTTGGATACGAGACCTCGTACTACAGCGTCAGGCAACGGAAGGATCGAGGAGTGAAAATCGAACTCGCTTCCGTCTTGCTCACAAAGGACGGGAAGACAACCAGACAAGAGCAGCCGGTGTTGCAGCTATTGGATCTCCCAAATACTGTTCGGTTTGTGCGTTTCCTATATCTGCTGCGAATAAGCGGAGCCGATCACGACATGGCGATTGTAGGGGGCGATGCCCCCAGCCTTGTGGACGAGATAACAATCAAGCTCCAAGCTGATCCAACTGGGAATTGTGTAATGAGCGCCCATAGCTATTGTAGGTGGGTTCCCAAGGGGGTCGGGGTCCGAGTCGAAAGTCCCAACCTTTGATGCGGCTTCGGGCGCTGAGAGTCTTCTCCCCGCCGATCACTGTTGTAAGATCGCCATTACGCATTGAGGGGGCTGCGAGCTGCGGCGCAGCGCACGATTTCTCTGGGGAAGAGACTCTGGCGCATGAACCGGCGCGAGTGGTTCTGCTGGAGCAGGTCTACAGGGCGTTCACGATTCTGAAAGGCCACCCGTATCATTCGGGGCATTAAGCCGGGCGATGGTCTCCGAAACCGTTGGTGAAACATCGCCATGCCGCACATTGATGAGTTATGCGGGCCACGGACTGCGTGTATCACGCATCCAAGCTTGCAGCGCGGGGTCGAAAAGCGAGGGCGGTCCATACGCTAATTGCGGCCGGGCGCGTGAGGCGAGCGGCGCATCGGTTTCGTCGCAAAAGAGCCAGAGAACGGGGCGCACTTTGGTGATTTGGATAGGAACCAAACAGAGGATAGAGTTAACTGATTCATGGCGCTCCAAATTAACTCCGGGCTCATCGCGTTTGCATGGGTGGTGCTGGGTTGTGCGTCCTGCATAGGACAGCCGGCTCCGCAAGCGCCGGTGCCTGCTCCGGTCAGGGGTTCGGAGAGTAGTCCGGAACGGGTGGGGATAGCCGCCGCTGGCGAGCAACGGCCCGCTCCGCGAGTGTCCGGGACCATCAGCGGGACGATCATTGATCAGAGTGGAGCGGTCGTCGCCGGAGCCGTGATCAGACTTACGGGCGAAGGCCCATCCGCAAGCCAAGAGGTGGTATCGGACAAGGATGGGCAATTCTCCTTTGCCGACATCGCTCCCGGACCTTTTCATCTCACCCTGACGGCGGCGGGATTCGCGATGCAAACATCCTCCGGAATCCTACATTCGGGCGAGAACTACATTGTCCCGGGGTCCGCGTTGGCCGTGGCTATGGCGGTCACGGATGTGGAGGTCGGAGTCACGCAGGTCGAAGTGGCGGCAGACCAGATGAAGGTGGAAGAGCAGCAGCGCGTGCTGGGCGTTCTGCCGAATTTCTATGTCAGCTACATCCCGCACGCGGCACCCCTCGACTCGAAGCAAAAGTTCCAGCTTGCGTTGAAGACGGTGGTCGATCCGTTCACCTTCGTTTTTGTGGCAGGCGCCGCGGGAGTTCAGCAGGCGCAAAATCACTTCCGGGGATATGGGCAAGGCGCAGAAGGCTATGCCAAACGCTTCGGCGCCGGCTACGCCGACACAGTGACAAGCACGTTCATCGGAGGCGCCATCCTGCCCTCGCTGCTGAAACAAGATCCCCGCTATTTCTATAAGGGAACCGGCAGCACGCGATCACGGTTTCTGTATGCGATCGCGAACGCGGTCATCTGCAAGGGCGACAATGGACGCTGGCAGCCAAATTATTCGAACATCCTGGGAAACCTTGCGGCGGGCGGTATTTCCAATCTTTATTATCCAGCGCAGGATCGCGATGGAGCAGATTTCACGATCGAAAACGCGGCACTCGGGATTGGCGCAACTGCCGTTGCCAATCTGTTTCAAGAATTTGTCATCCGGAAGTTAACGCCGAAGGCTCCCAAACCCTAAGCGCGAAGCGGGGCGGGACTCATTTCTTCACTGCGTTTTCTGTCGTGCCGACCAGCACTTTCAGCATCTCGACCGCGAGATCTCTGGCGCCGATGTCCTGCATGTTCGTCCGCACGACGACACCATCCCGCTGCGCAGGTGCGATCAGGAAAGCGGTGCTGGTGCCTTGCTGGCCGCCGGGATGGCCAATGGACGCGCTGCCGTCCTCATCACCCGCACCCCAGCCCAGGCCGTAGCTGTCCTTCGATCCGTCGGAGGGTTTCAAAGCCGTCCCCATCAGGTCGCGCGTGGCCCGCTTGATCAACTTGGCGTTCAGAATAGCCACTTCGAAGCGCGCCATATCTTCCGCCGACGACAACCAGCCGCCGCCGGGAATTTTGTAGCTGGAGTCGAGGAAGTCGGCATTTTGCGCGGCGCTCGACGCGGTTTTCTGATAGAAGCGCGTCCGATAAGGGATGATGGCAAAGCGATCGTCGGATTGCGTGTGCTCCATGCCGGCGGGAGCGAAAACGTTCTGCCGCATGAAGTCGACGTACTTGGAGCCGGAAGCTCCCTCGATGACGCATCCGACCAGCGTGCAGCCCTGGGTCGAGTAGTGAAACTGCTTTCCCGGGTCCGAGACCACGGGACCGTTCTTGAAGAAGTCGAGCCCGGCCGGAATGGGATTATCGAAATGCTTCGTGTTCCCAACTTCGGGATCGTCCTGCGATTCGGATTTGTAGTGCCGAATGCCGGCCAGATGTCCCATGACCTGGCGCGGGGTAATCGGCGACGTCTTCTGCGGAAAAGAGGGGCAGTATTTCTGGACGGGCGCGTCGAGATCGAGCTGTCCTCGCTCCCAGAGTGGCATCGCCGCGGTGGCCGTAAGCGATTTGGAGATGGACGCCAGGCGGAAGAGCGTAGGTGTTCGCTGGCGGGCGCGTTGTTCTCAAGGTCGGCAAAGCCGAAGCCGCTGGCCCACTCGTACTCTCCGTTCTCGACGACTGCGACCGAGATTCCGGGGACGTGGGTCGAGGCCATGAACGTGCTGACGGCAGCTTCGATCTGAGTACGCTTTTCGGCGGAGAGTTGGTGTTGCTGGGCTGGGGAGCATTGAACGAAAGTTGCGCAGAACGGGGCGGCTCGAATCAGCGTTCTTAGGCTATTGGCGGGACGCTGGGAGTACTCTTCGTGGGAGGTCCTGGGTTTTCGGTCCGACAAAGTTCTCTATTCTGGGCCAACCGGCCGCCGCTGAACCAGGTTTGCCAAATGTCGGTAGCGGCACACTCTGCGTTTAGTCCGCGCGAGATTCCTCCCTCCGCCTGAACCACGGCTCCGGTCGGGATGACGCCCCACGGGGATTCTCTGATCCTCCCTCCCGATTTATGTTGCGAACTTATGCCGCGAACTTTCGGGACGCTGTGCAGTTCTATTGCGTGACGGTGGCCTGGTAGCTCACGGCTTGCCAGTGTCCGGTGCGGCGGACCCAGACCCGGGTATAACGATAGGGCCCGCTGAAGTCTTCTCCAAGTTGGTGGCCCTTGATGTCGGCCCGAGCGGTTACGACGGCAGTGTCGCCGTACACGCGCACTACCATATCACTCACGTCAATGGCGTCGTAGCGAAGCTGGCCGCTCTTGCGGGCGGAGACCGTGTCCTGCTTGGTCGTCACCTGGCCCAAGGGGGTGATGGCGACGTAATCCTCAGCGAGAGTTCGCTGGGAGAAGTCAGGATCGCGGTGCAGGCTGGCTTGTTTGGCTTGCCGCTCCATTTCCACGATTTCGCGGATCGTCGCCTGGTCGCCCGAATCGATGGACGGCCGGGGATGCACCGCTACATGCTGGCCCGCAAAGACCGGCAGAGCCACAACCAGAGACCACAATAACACGGCACACTTGTTGATCACGATGAGACCTCCGCGGTTTGCGAGGGGACAGAGATCCGCCTGACCGAGCTACGCAACCTTGGATGCGGGAGTTCCGTGGAAAAGTTAGCTGGTGCGACGTTGGTACCAACATCCATACCGGGCGCGTATTCGCAAATCATGCTGAAGCGACTCCCCAACAAATACAAGACGTCCCGCAGCCCGAATTATTTCCATTTTTTTGGAAAAGACCGCGCGGATAAATCTCTCCCGGTCTGCCAGACAGCGCACCTCATGAAAGAGGTCGTTGCAACTCCGCTTCCATGAAGAGTGGCGGCCAAATCCTTGAAAGAAGGAGGTGACAGGTCGCGGCACGCGATCTGGTTGTCCACTCGGGGACTGGACTGTCCAGTATCGGACAGGAGTCTTCCGGGTTAGGCTGGATCTTACTCGATCAATTCAGTAAGGGTCGGTGGGCAGGCAAGGGGCAGCATCGAGTAGAATCAAACATCCGAATGAATGCATGGCCGATATTCGTCGTGGTCTGATCATCGTGAACACCGGGCCGGGCAAAGGCAAGACCACCGCCGCCATGGGAACTGCCCTGCGAGCTGTGGGCCAAGGGATGCGGGTGCTGATGCTGCAGTTCCTGAAGGGCTCGTGGCACTATGGCGAGCTGGATGCTGTGCAGGCCTTCGGCGACAAGTTTGTGATGAAGCAGCTGGGCCGGGGCTTCGTGAAGGTCGGCGCGGAGAAGCCGGAGCCGGAAGACGTACGCATGGTCGAAGAGGCCTGGGCCGAGGCCGATCGCGCGATTCAATCGGGGGAGTGGGATCTGGTCGTCCTCGATGAGATTAACTATGCCATCAGTTACGGCATGCTGGATCCGGCGAAGGTGGTCGAGAGCTTGAAGACGAAGCCGGAGATGGTGCACGTCATCTTGACGGGCCGGAACGCGCACCCCACAATTGTTGAGGCAGCCGATACAGTGACCGAAATGCGCCAGGTGAAGCACGCGTATGAGAAGGGCGTGATGGCGCAGAGGGGGATTGAGTACTAGTTCTCAGTTCCCAGTTCTCAGGAAGCGCGGATTCGGATTTTACTGAGAGAACTGAGAACTAACCTCGAAGAACTGCTTTTATGGCTTGGTTTAAGCGCGAATCCGGCGAGTTGGACACTTCGGGCGAGAAAAAAGTCCGCACTGAGGGCTTGTGGGTGAAGTGTGAGAGCTGCCGGCAGATCATTTGGAAGAAGGATCTGGAAGAAAACATGAACGTCTGTCCAAAGTGCGACAAGCACTTCCGGATCGACGCTCGCACTCGGCTGGCCCAGTTGCTCGATGACAACCAGTACGAGACCTTCGACGGCGACATCGCCTCGACCGACCCGTTGAAGTTTGTGGACCTGAAACCCTATTCCTCGCGGCTGAAGCAGGCGCAGGCGGATACGGGTCTGAAAGACGCCATCATTAACGCGCACGGCAAGCTGCGGGGGCGGCCGGTGGTGGCCAGCGTGATGGAGTATGCCTTTATCGGTGGGAGCATGGGCGCGGTGGTGGGCGAGGCGATTACCAGGGCGGTCGAACGCGCAGCCGATACGCGCACGCCTCTGATCATTGTGTCCGCATCGGGCGGCGCCCGCATGATGGAAGGTGTGATCAGCCTGATGCAGCTGGCGAAGATTTCCGCGGCGCTGGCACGGCTGGACAAGGCCAAGGTGCCCTACATTTCACTGCTTACCGATCCGACGACCGGGGGCGTGACCGCGTCGTTTGCCATGCTGGGCGATTTGAATATCGCGGAACCGGGTGCCCTGATTGGCTTTGCCGGGCCGCGGGTGATCGAACAAACCATCCGCCAGAAGCTGCCACCCGGCTTCCAGCGCAGCGAGTTCCTGCTGCAACACGGCATGCTGGACGCAGTCGTTGCCCGCAAACAGCTGAAGCCCTATATTGCGCGGGCGCTGGATTTTATGGTGGCGTAAAGCGGTCAGCTAGCAGCTTTCAGCCGCGCCCTCCTCATCAAGACATTTTCAGTGGTTCCCAAGGCTGGTAATCTGAGAGATCAGGCTGAGAGCTGATGGCTCACCGCTGAGAGCTTCCCCATGTCCTACGAAACCGCAATCGCGAGCATGTTCGCGCTGGGGCACGAGCTGGCCCAGACGCCGTCGAACAAGTTCGACCTGGCGCACATGCGCGTGCTGCTGGGGGCCATGGATCATCCCGAGCGAGCGTTTCCCAGCGTGCTGATCGCGGGGACGAATGGGAAAGGCTCAACTGCGGCGACGCTGGCGGCGATCCTGCGGGCGTCCGGGTTGAAGACCGGGCTCTACACTTCGCCGCATCTGATCCGGATCAACGAACGGATCCGGATCAACGCGGAAGAAATCAGCGACGATGATTTTGCCCGGCGGCATGGCGAAGTGGATCGCATTGCCGAGAAGCTGGCTGCGCACAGAGAGTTACCGTCGCATCCCAGCTTCTTCGAGATGATGACCGCGATTGCGTTCGCGCACTTTGCGCGCGAGCGGGTGGAACTCGCCGTGCTCGAAGTTGGCATGGGCGGACGGCTCGATGCGACCAATGTGGTGGAGCCGCTGGTCAGCGTGATTGCCGACATCTCGCTCGACCATCAGAAGTTTCTGGGCCATACGGTGGGCGAGATCGCGCGCGAGAAGGTGGGGATCATCCGGCCCGGCGGTGTGGTCGTGACCCTGCCCCAGCAGACCGAGGCGAATGACGTGATCGGCAACACGATTCTTGATCTGGGAGCGAAGGGTGTAAGTGCCGTGCAGTATGTACCGCCGGTGTCGCCGGGCAGTACCGAGTACCTGGTACCGAGTACTGAGGAAAGACTGTCCATCGCTGAGGACGCAGGAAACACCAGAGAGCCGTTCCGGTGCCGCTATCCGCTGCAGGTGAGGGGGAAACAGATTCTCGTGGCGACTCCGCTGGTGGGGCGGCATCAGTTGCGGAACGTGGCGCTGGCCGTGGCGGCGGCGGAAGAGTTGTCGAAGCTGGGAGTTGCCGGCATCACGCCGGAGTCGATCGAGCATGGGATTCGGGAAACCCACTGGCCCGGACGATTCCAGGTGATTCCTGCGCAGGCCGGTTGGCCGGAGATTGTGCTTGATGTGGCGCATAATCCGGCGGGTGCGTGGGCCCTCCGCTCTGCCCTTTCGGAGCGCTATGACAACCGTCCGCTGATTTTTGTTTTCGGAGCGATGCGCGACAAGGCAATCTCAGAGATGACCGAAATCCTTTTCCCGCTGGCGGACCGGGTCATTGCCACGCGACCGGAGAATCCCAGGTCGGCGTCGCCGGAACAGATTCAGCAGGCCGGGAGCCGCACGGGAGCTGAGATTGAGCCGGTCGCAGAGGTGGGAGCGGCTCTGGAGCGGGCTCGGGAACGCGCGAGACCGGGCACGGTAATGGTGGTTACGGGGTCGATCTACCTGGTGGGGGAAGCGATGCGTACTTTCGGATGGCGAGCCTGAGCGCATGGCCAAGCCATGGTTCTCCCATAGAATGGAAGTGTGCAGGAAGTGAAGTCATCGGTCGATCCAGTGGAAGACGGCCCGTTGGAAGACGGCGAGGCGGAAAACGCCGTGCCCAGGCCGGTGCCCGTCCCAGCGCCGCGGCGAAGTCCGCATGCCATCCCTGGGCTGGAACACGGCTGGCGGAGCCGGCTGCGCTCGTACTTCATCCTTGACCCGCTGATCTGGCTCTACACGCTGGTGATGGGGCTGCTGGCGATCCCCGGTGGTTTGTTTGACCGGACTGGACGGCGCCTGCACTGGTTTTCCTACGCGTGGTCGTGGCTGATCATGAAGACGATCTTTTCGCCTGCGAAGGTTACGGGGCTCGACAAGATCGATACTTCGAAGCCGCATGTCTATGCGGTCAATCACGCCTCGGCGCTCGACATTCCCGTGCTCTATGTGAATCTGCCGTTCCAGTTTCGCATCGCGTTCAAAAAGGAGTTGCTGTCGTATCCCGTGGTGGGCTGGCAGTTGAAGCGCTCAGGGCAGGTCTGCATCGATCAGCAAAATCCGGCACACTCGATCAGCAGCATTCGCGCGGGGTTGAAAGGACTGAAGGCGGGTTTGCCGCTGGTGATTTATCCGGAAGGCGGGCGCACGCCCGACGGAGAGATTAAGCCATTCCTGCCGGGAGCGTTTTTCCTGGCGATCAAGGCCCAGGTGGATATTGTGCCGGTAGCGCTGGTGGGCACGTACGAATTGCTGCCCATGAATACCTACCACATCAAGTGCCGTCCACTGGAGATGCGGGTGGGAGAGCCGATCTCGACGACGGGGCTGACGATGCAGGACCTGGAAACGCTTTCGGCGCGAGTGCAGAGAGCGGTCGAAGCTTTGTACTACGCTTGAGTTTCTCCATCCATCAACCGCGACTCTCTCCGCCTAGGCGGCCTTCCTGGTTTCATCGCAGCGCTGTTGATAGTATTCGCGTCCACGCTGGTAGCCGCGGGTAAACGCTTCTTCGACCTCCGCCCCTGGGTGTTCCCGCTGAATATCTTCGAGAGCGGCATCCATGGCGGCGGAGACCTGGTCGAATTCCAGGCAGCGGGTTCGCGAGTGCAGCGCCGCCTCGAAGCCGCGGCGGAAATACTCCTCGTCCTGCGCAAAGTTCTTGCCCGATTTTGAATAATGGCTCTCTTCGGCGCTGCGCAGCCCGATCCACCACTGCTCGCGGGCCGCGTCGACCGACTCCGCCCCCTGCATCTTCAGCAATTCCCGGAGAAGCGACGCCTGCTGTTTGTCGTCGGCCAGGACAATCACTACGCTCCGTCCCTGGCGGAGGGCATCTTCGTAGACGAAGATTTCATCTTCAGGAAGGCCCTGGGTGGTCGATTTCTCGATCTCGTCACCCACGGTTGCGCCAACCGTGGCGCCAGCCGCTCCCACAATTGCCGCTCCCAAAAGCCCGAGCGCCGTGATGGGCCCAACTCCGGGCACGAGGGCCATCAGGAGCGAGCCTCCTGTAATTCCAACGCCGCCGCCAGCCAGCGCGCCGATAGCTTTTCCCATGCCGGGTTGCTCGGCGGTGTCAGTGGGAACGGATTGCAATTCCTTGTTCACCTGATCGACGGTGCCGGGAGTCAGAAGAGTGAGTCTGTCGGACGGAATGCCCGCCTTGAGTGCTTCCTTCACGGCGTTCTGTGCTCGGGTTCGCGTTTGGAAAACTCCGCTGATTGCTTCCATTGTTTCCTCCTCATTCTTCAGCTTGATCATGAGCTGGGATCGGCATGTTCGGAGCCCGATAGGAATGTGATGCCGGAACCTGCCCGGGGAGCTTCATTTAAAATAGCTAAGATCAATTTTCTGCCGTCCGTAACCTTTCGCCGCCCGTAAGCGTTTAACCTTGTGTAAGACCAAACCGCGGAGAAGTCGTTGAAGGCTCTGAAGAAAGAAGCGGACGAGCGGCTTCTGATCGAAGCTGCGCAGAGGGATCCCGCCTGCTTTGCCGACCTTTACGAAATCAATTTCGAACGCGTGTATGCCTACGTCGTGAAGCGGGTGCGGGATCGCGCTGAAACCGAAGACCTTACGGCAGAAGTTTTTCATCAGGCGCTGGCGAACCTGAAGCGGTTTGAATGGCGTGGGATTCCGTTTGCGGCGTGGTTATTCAGAATTGCAGCGAACCTGATTTCGGACCGCTGGCAGCGCTCGGGGCGGGAAGTAGGGGACAATTGGGGACTCGTTGAGTCCGCGCAAGTCAGTCCAGCGGAGATTGAAGAAGTGGAGCGGCGAGCTACCCTGTTTCGGCTGGTGGATACGCTGCCGGCCGAACAGCGGCGGGTGGTGGTGCTGCGGTTTGTCGAGCAGAAGAGTATCAAAGAAGTGGCGCGGGAGATTCGCAAGACTGAGGGTGCGGTGAAACAACTACAGTTCCGCGCGCTCAGCAGCCTGCGGGCGCGCATGGAGGGTGCCGATGCCTAAGCGCTCTCTGAATCCGGGGAATCTTGATACGAACCAGATTGAGCAGCTCAACAAAGCTGTAGAGGCGATGCTGTCGCGGGCGGACGGCAAGGCTCCCAAGGTGCAGGCTGGCATTGAGCCACTGTTGCGGATTGCCGCAGGCCTGCGCGACTTGCCGCGCGCGAATTTCAAGGCCCGATTGAAATCTGAATTAGAAGGGAGAAAGCGTATGTCGACCGTTGCCGAACCCGGGGTAGCCGCTCCCTCGGTTGCATCGCCCAGTTTGACTTTCAAGAATGCCGCCAAGGCGATTGAGTTCTACCAGAAGGCCTTTGGGGCCAAGGAGACATTCCGCTTCGAGGCCGGAGGAAGTATCGCGCATGCCGAGATGACGATCGGCGAGTCGGTGATCATGCTGTCGGAAGAGTGGCCGGAGGGCGGCCGATTCAGCGCCGAAACTCTGGGCAATTCTCCCATCAGCCTGGTGGTCCGGGTTAACGATGTGGATGCGTTTGCGGAGCACGCGGCCGCCGCAGGGGCAAAGGTAATCCGCCCGCTGAAGGACCAGTTCTATGGTCATCGCGACGTGACCTTCGCCGATCCCTTTGGATACCACTGGACCGCCGTCACGGTGACGGAGGAAATGTCGGTCGAGGAGATGCACCGGCGTATGCACGGGATGACCAAGGGTCCGGAGGGCGGAGAGATGCCGGAAGCGAAGAAGGGCGTGAGCCCGGTCCCGAGTGGCTACCGCAGGGTGACGCCGTATCTGGTCGTGCCGGACGTCAACGCGGTGATCGACTTTGTTAAGAAGACATTCGGCGGCGAAGAGATATTCCGCGCCGTCGGATCAGCGGGGGGTTACCACTGCGAGATTCGGGTGGAAGATTCGATGCTGATGATCGGGGGCGGCGGCGCGGGAGTTGCGTGGAAAGGCGAGGCGATGTTGGGTGCGTTCCACGTGTATGTTCGCGATTGCGACGCCGCTCACAAGCGCGCGTTGGAGGCTGGCGGGAAGTCACTCAATGAACCAGCCGACCAGGAATACGGAGAGCGGTCCGCGAGCGTGATTGACGCCGCCGGCAATCACTGGTACATCGCCACGCGCAAGGAGGGGAACTATAAGTGGGAGGGCGCGCCGACCATTCAACCGTACCTGCATCCGCTGCGTGTGGACCCGGTGGTGAACTTCCTGAAGCGCGCTTTCGGGGCGGAGGAACTTGGCCGCTTTACAGCGCCGGACGGGGTGGTGCACCACAACACGTTGAGAATCGGCGACTCGTATTTGGAGATGGGTGAGGCGCACGGGCCCTATCAGCCGATGAAGTCCATGTTCTACCTGTATGTGCCGAATGTCGATGCAATCTACCGGACGGCGCTAGTAGCGGGCGCGAAAGCAATGCATGAGCCTGCCGACCAGCCTTATGGCGACCGTGTCGGCGCCGTGATCGATATCTTCGGGAATCAGTGGTGGATTGCCACGCATGTGAAGGACGTAGCCCACTAGCCCGACTCGGCAGCATGTTCCTGTGCTTTCCACCGAACCTGTCAACCTGAGGCCCGCGTTTTTTTGCGGGCCGAAGGAGCTATGCATTCTGCCCGGGACTGCATAGGTCCTTCGCTTTGCTCAGGATGACAGAGACATCGCCCGTGAGTCCGTTTGACCCTCCTGAATCCCTTCAATAAACTGAAAGATTCAGAACCTGCAGGTCCCACATTATGGCTGACAGCATTCATGTAAAGCTCCCGGATGGGAGCGTGAAGGAAGTTCCCAAAGGTACGACTGCGCTGGAGATTGCGAAGTCGATCAGTCCACGGCTGGCGGATGCGGCGCTGGCGGCGAAAACCAACGGCGATCTCATTGACCTGACGCGGCCGCTGGAAAAAGACACCGACTTGCGCCTGCTGAAAGACGGGGATCCCGAGGCGCTGGAGGTGTACCGACATTCGTCCGCGCACCTGCTGGCGGCGGCGGTGCTGGAGCTTTTCCCCGAGACCAAGCTGGGGCACGGTCCCGCGACCGAGAGCGGATTTTTCTACGACTTCTACCGGCCCACGCCGTTCACGCCGGAGGATCTGGAAAAGATCGAGAAGAAGATGCAGGAACTGGTGCAGCAGAACCTGCCCTATGCGCGCGAGTTTCTGCCGCGTGAGCAGGGGCTGGCCGAGTTCAAGAAAGAAGGCGATTTCATGAAGTGCCATTTCATCGAGCAATTCACCAAGCCCGATGAAAAGATTTCGATCTACCGTACCGGCAAGTTCACCGATTTCTGTCGCGGTCCGCACATTCCGTCGACGGGAAAGATCAAGGCGTTCAAGCTGTTCAACATTGCGGGAGCGTACTGGCTGGGGGACGAGAAGAATCCGCAGCTGCAGCGCATTTACGGGACGTCGTTCTTCTCGAAGAAGGACCTCGACGACTATCTCAAGCAGATCGAGGAGACCAAGAAGCGCGATCACCGCGTGCTGGGCCAGCAGCTGGATCTGTTTTCCATACAGGAACTGGCCGGGCCGGGGCTGATTTTCTGGCATCCCAAAGGCGGGATCATCCGCAAAGAGATGGAAGACTGGATGCGTTCGGAGTACCTGAAGCGCGGTTACGCGCTGGTGTACACGCCGCATGTGGCGCGGCGGCAGTTGTTCTTCACGTCGGGGCACGAGGGCTACTACTCGCAGAATATGTTCGACGCGATGGAACTGGATGACGCCGAATATCGTCTGAAGCCGATGAACTGCCCCGGGCACATTCTGATTTACAAAGACTCGCTGAAGTCGTATCGCGATCTGCCGGTGCGGCTGGGCGAACTGGGCACGGTGTATCGCTACGAGCGTTCGGGCGTGATGCACGGATTGCTGCGCGTGCGCGGCTTTACGCAGGACGACGCGCACATCTTTTGCACGCCGGAGCAGATCGAAGGCGAGATTGCCAGCTGCCTGGAGTTCGCCCTGGATGTGCTGAAAGATTTTGGCTTCGACAAATTCCAGACCGAGCTTTCGACCTGGAATCCGGAAGACCGCAAGAATTTTGTGGGCAGCGAGGAGCAGTGGAACCACGCCACGCAGTCGCTGGAGAAGGTGCTCAAGGCGCGCGGCATCGAGTACAAGACGATTCCGGGCGAGGCGGCATTCTACGGGCCGAAAATCGACATCAAGCTGGTGGATGCGATTGGGCGGCTATGGCAGCTTTCGACGGTGCAGTTCGACTTCAACTTGCCGCAGCGCTTTGGTTTGGAATACGTCGCCGAAGATGGCTCGCGCAAGCAGCCGGTCATGGTGCATCGCGCGCTGTACGGATCGGTGGAGCGCTTCTTTGGCGTGCTGATCGAGCACTATGCGGGCGCGTTTCCGGTGTGGCTGTCACCGGTGCAGGCCGTGATGATTCCCATCAGCGAGCGGCATGCAGGGTATGCGAACAAAGTGGCTTCACAGCTCAAGGCGATCGGCGTTCGCGTGGAGGTGGATGCGCGCAACGAGAAGATGAATGCGAAAATCCGCGAGCATGCGATGCAGAAAGTTCCGTTCCTGCTGGTGGTCGGAGATAAAGAGGCCGAGGCAGGGAAGGTGAACGTCCGCTCGCGTGGGAAAGAAAAGACCGAAGACATGCTGGCGGCGGACTTCGTGGAGAAGATCAGGAAGCTGATCGCGGAGAAGAGCCCGGGAGTGTAAGTAGTTTATGTGGGGACGGCTGCCCTCGGCCGTCCGGCGAGCGCCAGTTCGCCCATTCCGGCTGGGAGAAATCAGTTCAGGTCTAGCGTGTACCGCCGGCGGTGCTGCGCTCCGCGGACAGCCGCGGGCGGCTGCGGGCGGCTGTCCCTACATGAGTCCTAGCTGTACCATGGTCCCGTGCATTCTCTCGCGGAGCGCGTGCTTTCGCACATTCGGCGGCAGGAGCTGCTGACGGCTGGGGATCGCGTGGGTGTGGCGGTTTCTGGGGGGATCGATTCGGTTGCGCTTTTGCGGGTGCTGCTGGAGTTGCGGGGCGAACTGGGGATTGTCCTTTCGGTTGTTCATTTCAATCACAAACTGCGCGGGGCGGAATCTGACACTGATCAGGAATTCGTGGCGAACCTGGCTCGTGAGCTCGACTTGGAATTCCATGTCGACGGCGAAGATGTAGCTCAGCACGCGACGGAGGAACGTGTCAGCGTCGAGACTGCGGCGCGGGAGTTGCGGTATGGATTTTTCCGACATCTGCTTGGCGACGACGGAGCGGGCCCTCCGGGGCTAAAGCCCGCTCCCTCTTTGACGCTTAACGGCGTGGCTGAAGCCGTGCCCTTCCACGAACCGCTTTCACTTCGCTCGGCCAGGCCAAGCTCTCATCGACCGATCCACGCCCACCTCGGCAAGATTGCTACCGGCCACACGCTCGACGATCAAGCCGAAACGGTCCTCATGCGGATGCTTCGCGGGGCCGGGCTTCGCGGCTTGGGGGGGATTCATCCACGAATGCTGGTGGAGGACGACGACGGGGAAATCTCTGGCGAGATCGTGCGGCCGCTGCTCGGCGTGCGCCGCCGCCAGTTGGAGCAGTATCTCAAGGACATCGGGCAATCCTGGCGCGAAGATTCGACCAATGCCGATGAGCGGTTTACCCGGAACCGGGTACGCAAGCTGGTCGTTCCGCTGCTGGAGCAGGAGTTCAATCCCGCGGTGACGGAGAATCTTGCCGAGTTGGCGGAGATTGCGCGCGGCGAAGAAGATTACTGGGAGAACGAAGTCGCGGGGTGGCTCGGAACTACCGTGCAGTGGTCGCAGCCGGAATGGGCCCGCGCGGTATCTGTAGAGACGGGTCTGGTTCAGATCGCGCTCGGCGGTGCGAAGTCGGGATCTTCGCAGGACACGAATCTGCGCTCGAAAATCGAAAACTCACCCTGGCTGGTGATGAACGCCTCCGTGTCGCGAATGTGGTTTCTCGGCGAGCCGATCGCCGTGCAGCGCAGGCTGGTGAAGGCGATTGGCGAGAATGCGGGGATTCCGCTGGAGTTCAAGCACGTCGAAGAAATCCTGCGCCTTGCGGCAGAAGACGGCGAGTCCGGCAAGGAGCTGTCGCTGCCGCTGGGCTGGAAGGTCGTGCGGGAGCCTGAGGAGTTGGTCTTCGTAACTCCCGATTTGCGGGAGTCCGCACCCCCGCGGGACTACGAGTACGAATTCGCCATCCCCGGACGAGTCGTGGTTTACGAGGCAGGCTCCTCCATCGAAGCGCGGGCCATTCCAGCGGGCGTGGAGGCGGGGTATAATCCTGATCACCTCTTGGATGCGGAATCTCTGCCCGGACCGTTCAGGGCGCGGAACTGGCGTCCGGGAGACCGATTCTGGCCGGCCCATACGAAGTCCCCAAAGAAGATCAAAGAGTTGCTGCAGGAGCGTCATGTGGCCCAGCCGGAGCGCAAGTCCTGGCCGGTGATCGAAAGCGGAGAAGAGATCGTGTGGATGCGAGGGTTTCCTTCGCCAGCGAAATATTTGGCGAAGCCAGGGCGGGCGGCGATCCTGATTTTGGATGAGCCTCTGGCCGGCCAGCCTACGTCGGAAGATTGAGCTGCGATGTGCCGGGAGGCACGCAAATTTCATGAACGGTCCGCGAGTCGAGCCCCTTCGCCCGGTCATCACGACGGATCAGATCCAGAAGCGGGTGAAGGAACTGGCCCGGCAAATCTCAGACGACTACAAGGGGCAGACCGTCCAGATGCTGGCGGTGCTGGAAAACGCGTTCATGTTTCTGGCCGACCTGGTACGGGCTGTCGAAGTACCGGTGGTTTGCCAGTTCATCAAGCCCAAGTACACGCGGCCGGCGAGTGGTGCGGCTCACGAGGCGATGGAGATTTTCTTCAGCCATGAGCCCGACATCCGGGGGCAGCACATCCTGCTGGTGGAAGGCCTCGTACATTCCGGCGTGACCAGCGAGTTTCTGATGAGCGACCTGCGCTCGCGGGGGGCGGCCTCGGTCAAGCTGGTGACGCTGCTCGACCGGCAGTCGGCGCGCCGCGTGCCGTTGCAGCCGGATTATTTCGGATTCCTGGTCGACGACACTTATATGGTGGGCTATGGACTGGGAGCGGTCGAGCAGACCAACCGCAACCTGCCGTATCTGGCGGCGGCAAATCCAAAAGCCTCAGTAACTTAGGTCACAGGAACAGAAACGCGCCTTTTTAGCAGGGAAAAGGTAGAATAAGCCCTGAAAGGAATTTACCAATCGAAAGTCGTGGATGGGCATCTAATCGTTGTAGGAGCCTCGGGGGTTGGTGTAGGCAGCTGCCCGCGTCGAATTTAGGAGTCTTCTAGGTGAACTCAACTGTAAAGACCGCGCTGTTCTGGTTGCTGATTATCGTTTCGGCGTTTCTCTTGTGGCAGGTGGTCAAGAGCGCTCGTGACGGCCAGAAGGATGCAGAGTTAAACGTCAGCCAGTTCATGACTGACGTCGACCAGAACAATATCCAGGAAATGACGGTCAACGGGATGGAAGTGCGGGGCAAGCTCCGCACCAATTCCGTGTTCCACGCCACCGTGCCGGGAAACTATTTCACCCCGGAAATGCTGAAGGGCCTGAATGACAAGAAGGTCACGGTCACCTTCCGCGACATCAACAGCGGAAGCTTGCCCCTGCAACTGCTGGGTACCTGGGCGCCGCTGATTCTGCTGGGCGCACTGTGGTTCTTCATGATCCGCCAGATGCAGACCGGCGGGAACAAAGCCCTGTCGTTCGGCAAGAGCCGGGCGCGGCTGCTCTCCATGCAGCAGAAGAAAGTCACGTTCAAAGACGTGGCGGGTGTGGAAGAGGCCAAGGAAGAGCTGCGCGAGATTATCGAGTTCCTGCGCGAGGCGCAGAAGTTCCAGAAACTCGGCGGACGTATTCCTAAGGGCGTGCTGCTGGTCGGGCCTCCGGGAACCGGCAAGACGCTGCTGGCCCGTGCGGTTGCGGGCGAAGCGAACGTTCCTTTCTTCTCGATTTCAGGGTCTGACTTTGTAGAGATGTTCGTGGGCGTGGGCGCGAGCCGCGTGCGCGATCTGTTTGAGCAGGGCAAGAAGAACGCTCCGTGCATCATTTTCATCGACGAGATTGACGCTGTAGGACGTCATCGCGGCGCTGGTCTGGGCGGTGGGCACGACGAGCGCGAGCAGACTCTGAATCAGTTGCTGGTTGAAATGGACGGCTTCGAATCGAACGAAGGCGTCATTCTGATGGCGGCGACCAACCGTCCTGATGTGCTGGATCCCGCATTGCTGCGGCCCGGCCGTTTTGACCGGCGCGTCGTAGTGAGCCGTCCGGATGTGCGTGGGCGCGAGGAAATCCTGCGCGTACACACTCGCAAAATTCCTCTTGCGGAAGATGTCGATCTTTCCGTGTTGGCTCGCGGAACCCCGGGATTCTCCGGTGCCGACTTGGCCAACATGGTCAACGAAGCCGCTCTGGCAGCGGCGCGGCAGAATCGTAAAGCCGTTCTGCAATACGATTTCGAACTGGCCAAGGACAAAGTCCTGATGGGCGTGGAGCGCAAGTCGCTGTTGCTCACGGATGCCGAAAAGAAGAATACGGCGTATCACGAGGCGGGGCACGCGCTGGTAGCCGCGAAGATGCCGAACTCCGATCCACTGCACAAGGTCACGATTATTCCGCGCGGAATGGCGCTGGGCGTCACCATGCAGTTGCCGACGGATGATCGGCACAACTACTACAAGAACTATCTCGAGACCGAGATCGCGATCCTGATGGGTGGACGCATCGCGGAAGAGCTGTTCCTGAACGTGTTGAGCACGGGCGCCGGCAACGACATTGAGCGGGCCACGGAGATGGCCCGCAAAATGGTTTGTGAGTGGGGCATGAGCGACCTTGGTCCCATGACGTTCGGGAAAAAGGAAGAGCAGATTTTCCTGGGCCGCGAGATTGCGCAGCATCGCGATTACAGCGAAGACACGGCCATCAAGATCGACCAGGAAGTCCGCAAACTCGTCAACGCCGGTTACACCACGGCCAAGCAGGTCATTTCGGACAACCGCGATGTACTGGAGCGGATCGCCCGGGCCTTGATTGAGCGGGAAGTGCTTGACGCGAACGAGATCAAGATGCTGGTCGAGGGCCAGGAACTGCCACCGGTGCAGCCACCGCCCACCTCCAAAGACGACGGCGTGCAGCACGTCATTAAGCCGGAGCTGCAGCCGGGACGCGCCAAGGGCGGGGAGCGGCCAGCGACCGCGTAAGCCAAGTTGTTGGATTCGTAGCAGGGCGGCTTAGCGGCCGCCCTTGTTTTTTGTAGCGCCGGGACGGCGGCGCTACCGACAATCTCGCCTCTTTACGGCTCATAGAAATAGCCCTGTTACTCAGTCGGTTCGACGCTTTTCGAGAGGCTCGAAAAGGGCTGTTTTGTGGTATAATTTAAACAGTTGCAAGACGACCCTAAGTATTAGGAATTTCAATAACTTGAAGTCTTTTGCAGGGGGCTTCAGAGCGGTCGAGTCGGGGCGAAAATTCCAGCCGAATTCCAGGGACTCGCAAGACCAAGTTCACACAAAAATCGGGACATTTTCGCGGAGCGGAATGGCCACCAAAGAGATTAATACTCCCATCGCTGACACCAAGACAAAGAACGGCAAAGTAACTCCGATCAACACGTCGAACGGCGGAGGCAACAGCGGCAATGGCGGCGACTACAACGCCGATTCCATCAAAGTCCTGGGCGGCATGGAGGCCGTGCGCAAGCGTCCCGCGATGTACATCGGATCGACGGGCGAACTCGGCCTGCATCACCTGGTGTACGAAGTGGTCGACAACTCCGTCGACGAAGCGCTTGCCGGATTCGCCACCAAGATTGAAGTTACGATTCACCTCGACAACTCGATTACGGTCATCGACGACGGGCGCGGTATTCCAGTCGACGACATGGTGATCGATGGCGAGAAAGTTTCCGCCGCGCAAGTGGTGATGACCACGCTGCACGCCGGCGGAAAATTTGATTCGTCCACCTACAAGGTTTCTGGCGGACTGCACGGCGTTGGTGTCTCGTGCGTGAACGCGCTGAGTGAAGATCTGGATCTGGAAATCTGGCGCGACGACGCTACCTGGCAGCAGAACTATTCCAAGGGCGAGCCCACCAACAAGCTGAAGAAAACGGGCGCGACCAAGAAGCGTGGGACCAAGGTTCACTTCCTGCCCGACCGCTCGATCTTCACGGCGACGGAGTACAACTACGACACGCTGGCGCAGCGCTTGCGCGAGCTTGCATTCCTCAACAAGGGATTGCTGATCACGCTGACCGACGAGCGAGCTACCGATTCGAAAACCGGCGAGCCCAAGCAAACCGACTTCAAGTACAACGGCGGCATCGCGGAGTTCATCAAGCATCTCAATCGCGGCAAGCAGACGCTGCACGACAAACCCATCTACATGGAAGACGACCGCAACGGCGTTCACATGGAGATTGGACTGCAGTACAACGACGCGTACTCGGAAACGATTTTCAGCTTCGCGAACAACATCAATACCGTCGACGGCGGCACGCATCTTTCCGGATTCCGCACGGCGCTGACCCGCACCATTAACTACGCCGGGCAGCAGATGGGGCTGTTCAAGGATGTCAAAGAGAATCTGACCGGCGACGATGTGCGCGAAGGACTCGTTGCCGTGATCAGCGTGAAGCTGCCGCAGCCACAGTTCGAAGGCCAGACCAAGGGCAAGCTGAACTCCGACATTGCCGGCACGGTTACGCAGTTCGTCAACGAACGGCTGGGCGCGTTCTTCGAGCAGAACGCGACCGTGGGACGCAAGATCATCAACAAAGCAGTTGATGCTGCGCGCGCCCGCGAGGCCGCTCGCAAGGCGCGCGATCTTACGCGCCGCAAGGGTGCGCTTGATTCCGGCGGCCTGCCGGGCAAGCTGGCGGATTGTTCCGAACGTGACCCCAACCGCTGCGAATTGTTTCTGGTCGAAGGTGAGTCGGCCGGTGGCACGGCCAAGCAGGGCCGCGACCGGCGTTTTCAGGCGATTCTTCCGCTGAAGGGCAAGATCCTGAACGTGGAGAAAGCGCGCTACGACAAGATGCTGGCGCACGAGGAAATTCGCGCGATGATCACGGCGCTGGGCACCGGGATTTCGAAAGAAGATTTCGATCCCACAAAAGTGCGCTACGGCAAGATCATCCTGATGACCGACGCCGACGTGGACGGAAGCCATATCCGCACGCTGCTGCTGACGTTCTTCTTCCGCCACATGCAGGAATTGATCAAGCGCGGCAACGTGTTCATCGCGCAGCCGCCGCTGTTCTCGCTGAAGAAGGGCAAGTCGCAGCAGTACATCAAGGACGAGCGCGAGTTCGTAAAAGTGATGGTGAAGCGCGCGGCCGATGGCTTGACCGTTCGATACGGCGAAGGCGCCGCAAAAATCGAAGGCAAAGATCTGGCACGCTTTATGACCGTGCTCGACGAGTATCTCGGCTTTTTCGAAAAACTCGACAAGCGCGTCCGCGACGAACGCGTCACCGAGCTGATTCCCAAGCTCGATCTGGCCAAACGCGCCGATTTTGAAGGCGACAAGAACACGCCGCCCAAGAAGATCGAACGCCTGGAAAAAGAACTGAAGAAGCTGCAGAAGGAAGAAGGCTTCAAGGTCGTGGGGACGCGCTTCGACGAAGAGCACAACCTGTGGGAAGTGAACTTCGTCAATAAGCACGGCGCCGAACACATCATCAACTGGGTGTTGGCCTCCAGCGCGGAATGCCGCCAGCTGATCGCGAAGTACAAGCAGATCGAACCCTACATGGAGCCGCCGTTCGTGGTTGAGACCTTAGCCAAAGCTGCTTCGGCAAGCACTGCGGAAGGCTCAGAGGAAGAGTCTACGTCTGCGGACGGGGACAAGGCCGAAAAGAAAACGGCGAAGCCCGCCAAGCGCAAGACCGAAATCGAAGTGGTGGAGAAGACCAACGTCCGCGACCTTCGCGATTACGTCATCAACGAAGGGCGCAAGGACTTCACCATCCAACGCTACAAAGGTCTGGGTGAAATGACCGCACCGCAGCTGTGGGAGACCACGATGGATCCCGAGCGCCGCACTCTGCTGTCGGTGCGGCTCGAAGACATCGCCGAATGCGAGACCATCTTCACCACGCTGATGGGTGAGGACGTCGAGGCGCGGCGCAAGTTCATCGAAGAGAACGCTCTGGACGTGAAGAACTTGGACATCTAGAACTTCTTCGGCCACGGATTTTCACGGATTCACGCGGATCGGAAGATGAAAGAAAAGTTCGGGCGGCCTTCGGGCCGCTCGTTTTGTTTGCGGGCACTCAGGCTGTATCGGCTTACAATGTGCCGTGATGATTCGACACCGCGCGCTCTCCTGCCTGCTGTCTCTCGCGATTCTAACTGTCATAGTGCACGCCGTTGATTCTTCCCCCGCTCCGACTCCGCCAATGGGCTGGAATAGTTGGGATTCCTATGGCACCACGGTGCGCGAAGCGCAAGTCAAGGCCAACGCGGACTGGATGGCAGAGCATCTCGCCAAGTATGGATGGCAGTACATCGTCGTCGACATCCAGTGGTATGAGCCGAAGGCACAGGGGCACGACTACAAGCCCGGCGCTCCGCTGAGCATGGACGAGTTCGGCCGCCTGATGCCAGCGGTCAATCGCTTTCCCTCCTCCGCGAATGGCGCGGGATTCAAGCCGCTGGCCGATTACGTTCACAGCAAAGGATTGAAGTTCGGCATTCACATCATGCGCGGCATTCCCCGGCAGGCGGTCGAGAAGAATCTTCCGATCAAGGGCACGTCGTATCACGCGGCGGATATTGCCGACAAAGATAATGCCTGCCGCTGGAATCCCGATATGTGGGGCGTCGACACCACCAAGCCCGCAGCCCAGGCCTACTACGATTCCATCGCCGAGTTGTATGCCTCGTGGGGAGTCGACTTCATTAAGGCCGACGACATGGGGAGCCATCTGTATCAGCCCGCCGAGATGAAGGCGCTGAGTCTGGCGATGCGCAAGATCGGGCGCCCGATGGTGCTGAGCATTTCGCCGGGGCCGGCTCCGGTTTCGGAAGCAGAGTTGTTCGAAAAGTATGCCCAGATGTGGCGCATCTCCGATGATTTCTGGGATGATTGGAAGCTCCTCCGGCAACAATTCGATTTCACGCGAGACTGGGCGCAGTTTGTGGGCAAGAACGGCACCTGGCCGGATGCAGACATGCTACCTCTGGGCAAGTTGAAGGTGACTGACAAGGAAGGTGGAGGCACACCAACCAACTTCACGCCCGATGAGCAGCAGACCGTTATGACTTTGTGGAGCATCTTCCGCTCGCCGCTAATTTTCGGCGGAGATCTGCCCACCAATGATGCCGCAACGACCGCGCTGATCACGAATGAAGAAGTGCTGGATGTCGACCAGCGCAGCAGCGGCGGACATCAGACACTGGATCGAGGAAATATCCGTGCGTGGGTAGCCGACGGCACGAAGCCCGGAGAGCGCTTTATCGCGGTATTCAACCTCGGAGAGAACGAGGACAACCTAGATCTGCGATGGCAAGACTTGGGGATCGATGCGCATCCGGCAGAAGTGCGGGATTTGTGGCAGCATCGCGCCTTGGCTTCAACGGAGGGAGTGCACGTTCGATTGAGGCCGCATGGGTGTGTTTTGTATCGCATCGAAGGCCGGTAACGCGGGGTACGCTGTCTACTTCAATCCCTCCACCAGGTAGAGATCAGCCAACATGCGGTGATAGCCGAAGACACACGTCTTGGCGTCGGGGGTCATGAGAATGGGGCCGATGTTCTCGACGCCGGCGGGGTCGTAGGGCATGAGTTCTTTCCATAGAGTGCGCTGGCCCGTCTGCACGTCTAGGCGATAGACACGCGCAGGCAACTCTCCGGGCTGGTAAATGTAAAGGCCGTGTCCGTCGGCGGTCCAGGTGATCGGCTGCTCGCCGGGATTCAAACCAGCGATCAGGCGGGCGTCGCCGCCCGCCGCAGGGTACAAATATCCCTTCTTGTCGGGACCAATCCCGGCGATCTGCTGAGAGTCCGGCGAGATCGCGAAGGAAGTTCCATTGACGCCTTCGGCAGATACGGCTTGGGATTTTCCGGAAGCGAGATCATAAACGTAGAGCCGGACGCCGTGGCCGGGTTCGTCGGCGGTGAACAGGATGCGCTTGCCATCGGGGAACCAGTGCGCCCAACTGTGGTTGACATTGTCCTTGGTCAAATCCCTGGGCTCACCCGCGCCGGTCGGGAGAAGCTTGAATTGAGAAGGCGATTCCTGAGTTTGGGCGATCGCCCATTTTCCGTCCGGTGACAAGGAAACGGCACCGCCTTCGCCGAGCAAAACGGCGGGCGAACCGTCGGTCTTGCGAATGTAGACCGCGTACGTCAGGCTGCTGGACTTGGAATAATCCAACGCTCCACCGCCGCCCTCTTCGTCAAAAAGCAAGCTCTTGCCATCCCCGGAGAGATCGGCGGGATACGTGTAGTCGAGCCAGGAGAGTTCATGCTGCTTCGGATCATTGGCAAACGTTCCGAGCAACTCGCGGCGCCAGTCGGCGCGGACGAGCAGCACACGTCCATCCTTGGCAATGTCCAGCAGCATGAGAGCGCCGGGCAGGCGTGCCAGGATGCGCTCCTGACCATCAAGCGAAGTGGCATAGAGGGTGCGGTCGGTGCCGGACTTGCTTGCCGTGAACCAGATTTCTTTACCATTCGGAGACCAAGCCAGGCCTTGAATGGTGAACCACTGGCCCGAAAGCAGCTTCTTGTTTCCCGCCGCGTCGACGACGGCGAGCGAACCGCGGTCGTCTCCCTGCAGAGGATGATCGGCGAACGCGATCAAGTCACCCTTGGGCGATACGCGAGGATGGCCGATCCATCCGCCGGTCTGATACAGAGGCTTGCCGATGGGATATTCGAGACGGTTGCGTCCGCCAAAATCGCGAACCACGGCGAGCGTATTGCCGTCGGGAGACCAATCCGCCCACTGAACCTGCTCGAGCACCTCACGCGGAGCCCCACCGGAAAGCGGTGCTCGCGCCAAGGTTCCCATACTGACCCAGGCTCCGACAGCCTTGCTGTTCAGCAAGACTGCCATTTCCGCGGTGGCAGAAACTGACATGAGCTGGGTGTGGCTCAGGCCCATGGAGCGGGATTCGGGGGCTTCGGGACGCGCGGTGAAAACGTCGGTGGGATTTCCCTGCCAGGCGGCGCTGTAGAGAATCGTCTGACCGTCAGGGGCAAAGCGTGCAGAACGGATACTGCCGCGGCGGAATGTCAGCTGGCGATAGAGCGGAGGCTGATACGGTGGCGGAGCGAAGACCAGTTACCCTGCATAAAGCCCAATGCCCGCGGCCAGCAGCAATGCGAGGCTTGCAAGTAGTGCACCGAAAGAGCGTCTGGGTGACGGGCGCGCCGCTGAACCGGCCGGGATTGCCTGGGAAGACGAGGGCTGAGCCGGTTCCGTTACGACCGAGGTGCGAGACGAATCAATGGAACGCTTGATGCGCCTCAGGTCGGCGCGCATTTCTGCCGCGGTCTGACAACGCATCTCCGGATCTTTTTCCAGAGCCTTGCTAATGGTTTCTTCCAGCTTCGGCGGAAGTTCGGAGTTCAGACGGCTCGCGGCGGTGGGTGTGCGATTCAGAATGGCCTCGGTGATGACTGCCGAGGTTTCTCCCCGGAAAGGCAGGACGCCGGTGGCCATCTCGTACAGCACCACGCCGAAGGAATATAAATCGGTGCGGCCGTCCAGTTCCTTTCCGCGCAATTGTTCGGGCGACATGTAGGCCACCGTGCCGACCGCGGTTCCTGGGTTAGTGAGGTCGAGGCTGCTCGCGTCGGCAACGGTCTGCGAATCGCCACTCGTCGGCCGTGCGGCTCGCGAGACTTTTGCCAGGCCGAAATCGAGAATCTTGGCATGACCGCGGTCCGTCACGAAGATGTTTGCCGGTTTGATGTCGCGGTGCACGATGCCTTTGCTGTGCGCGGCGTCGAGGGCATCGGCCACTTCGATGGAGAGCGCGAGCAGGCGCTCCTGTTCCATCGGCCGTCCCGCCACGATGTGCTTCAAGGTCTGCCCGGTGAGGCATTCCATCACGATGAACAGATGGCCGTCATGCTGACCAATCTCGTGGATGGTGCAGATGTTGGGATGGTTCAGGGAAGAGGCGGCGCGGGCCTCGCGGCGAAAGCGTTCCAGGGCCTGGGGATCCTCCGAGGCATCGTCGGGAAGAAACTTCAGCGCTACGAAGCGGCCCAGAAGTGTGTCTTCGGCCTTGTAAACCACTCCCATTCCGCCGCCGCCAAGGAGTTCGAGAATCCGGTAGTGGGAGACGGTTTGGTCAACGACGAGCAGGCGCCCAGATGTCGACTTCTGGTGGAACTGAGAGCGGAGCCATCTTAGGGTGAATTGTGGGTTCCGTCAATGCCGGGACTGGGCTGCACTTCAGGTGATTTGCCGGGTGGAAGCCGATGAAATCGCTCGCAAGGTGGCTCCGGTCCGGCGTTCTTTCTTGCAGGAGAATGGTCATGTCAACTTTCGCGGAAACACTAGGCGAGATCAAGAAACCTTGGCAGTGGATGGCGATTGGCGGAGCGATCCTGCTGATTTGGGGCGCGGTGGCGTTTCCTTCGATGAAGCGGGCCACGATGGGGCCAGCGCCGCAGATCATGCACACGGAACCGGCGGCGCAGTTCTACGCGGCGACGCCGACAGAGGCGAAGCCAGTCGCTATGATGCAGGAACAGGACGTGATGAAGGCACGCGCGGTCGCAGCGTCCGCATCCCCTGACCTTGCTGGCGGGCGGAGGATCATCCGCACGAGTTCCATGGAGATGGTGGTAAAGCATCCGGCAGAAGTAGCCGACAAGATTACGGCGCTTGCCGCAGGGCTGGGCGGATATCTGGTGAGCGCCGACGGCGGCGGGCAAAATGCCGCTGCGGGGATGCTGACGATTCGGGTCCCGGCAGCGCGATTTGAAGAGGCGCGGGCGGAAATCCGCAAGCTGGGGCTACGGGTAGAGAGCGAAAAGATCGACGCACAGGACGTGTCGCGCCTGTACGTCGACCAGGACGCGAACATCCGCAATCTGCGTGCGGAGGAGGCGGGTTATCTTTTCATCCTGAAGCAGGCTCATACCGTCAAGGACATGCTCGCGGTGACCGAGCGACTGAGCGAAGTTCGCGGGCAGATTGAGCAGCAGGAGGCGGAGTTCAATGCACTGTCGCGCCAGATCGAGACGGTCGCGCTCACGATTTCGCTCCGGACTGAGGCGGAAGCCCAGGTGTTCGGGTTGAACTGGCGTCCGGGCTATCAATTAAAACTGGCGTTCCGCGACGGACTGGAGAGTCTGGCGACGTATGCGACGGCGATGACCACGATTCTGTTTTATCTGCCGGCGGTGTTGTTGTGGGTGGGGACGATTGTGATGGGAACGGTGGTTGTGTGGAAGGCAGTGCGCTGGGCGGGACGGCGCTGGTTTGGTTGGAACTTCACCCCGACTGCGGCGCAAGGATGACAGGCCATCTCGCTCTGGGCGCGCCTACGCGGTCTCAGGTGGATTGGCTTTTTCCTCCGGCTTCTCGCCACGGAACACTCGCGAGATGCCGCGAACGATGCGGCGCAGGGGCAGTTCGCTTTTCGCGTCGGCAAAGAAGATTTCGCCGGTACGGCTGTCGCGGTAATACCAGCGCTTGAGCAGGGCAAGATGCTCCATATTTTCCAGCGCGGACTTTGCTTTCGCCGGCGGGAAGGATTGCAGGATGTCTTGCACTCGCCCTTCCATCGACTGTGACTTTGCGTGCTCGGTTGACTGGATGCTAAAGGTCACGGGCCCGTAGATTCGCCCGCTTTCAATGCGAAAAAACGCAACGCAGCCAGCGACGGAACTCGGCTGAATCAAGAGTGCGGAAAGGCGATCGAGCCGTTGTACGATCTCGGGAAGCTGGCTCAGGATGGGCTTGAGTTTTTCCACGCGCGCGTGAATCGCCGCCGCGTCTTCAAATGCGAGCTGGGCCGACGCTTCTTCGCGCTCGGCGGAGAGTTCGCGGGCCAGAGAATCTCCCCCGGAATCAAAATAGGCCTGCACCCGGTTGACTTCGGCAACGTACTCTTCATCGCTGCATCCCTTGAAACAGGGAGCCAGGCACATTTTCATCTCGGAATAAATGCAGCCGGGGAATTTGGGGTCGGGATGCAGATCGTCGACGCAGCGGCGCATCTTGAAGAAGTCCAGCGAGTCGTTCATGAACTTCTCGGCGGCAACTCGCGAGACAAACGGGCCGTAGTAGAGAGAGCGTCCGCCGAGACGGCCAAGCCGCGTTGTGATGGAGGCTCGTGGGTATTCGTTCTCAAGATGCAGCTTCACCAGCGGCGCGAAGCGAAAGCGCATGCGATCCGAGTAAGTTTTGGGGAACGCATCCCGCAGGACGCTGTAGAGCAGGAAGCCGGACTCAAAGTCGGATCCGGTCGGCGCGTACTCGATCAGTCGGACGCGATCGCGCAGGTTGAGCTTTTTCGTGCGCTCTTCGACGGGGCCGAGGAGACGCTGCAACCGGCGTCGCAGGTTCGCTGTCTTGCTGACGTATGGCTCGGCCTGGGCATCCGCTGCCCGCAGCAGAAACACAGCTGGAGCTGCCGGGACTGCGGAGAAGACCTCCGCATCTCGCTCAGGCGCAAATTCCAGGCGCTCGGTCAGCACGAGATCATTCTAGTTTGCAATCGCCCCAGAGAACACACGGGAGAACTTCTTTCGCCACGGATTTACGCGGATTTACACGGATAAATCCAAGGAAAGATCGTTCCGTTCGCTGAGAACGGGCTGGGCCCGAACCATCGGGTCTGGCAAGTTGCACGTAGGCAAGGCGACACTGCGTCAAACGGTTTGCCCTGCGAATCCGTGTGGATCTGTGGCGAGTCCTTACCGGAAGTTTGCGTTGCGGAACTTCTGACGGAAGTCCGTGCCTTCCAGGGTGACGATGCGGCACATCTCGTGCAGCCGCGAGCGCATGCGCTCGCCAATCCGGTCCCCCAGCGTTTCGCCGCGCGTAGCGGCCCGTGCGGGCGAAATGGCGCCAGCAGCGCCCGCTGCCGGCTGATCGTCGAAATTTGTGGTGATGATCGTGGTGCGGTTGTCGTTGTACCGAGTGTTCAGGATCAAGCTGACGGTGTCCCATACCCATTCCGTCGGCTTCACGGCTCCCAGTTCGTCCAGCGCTAGAACGTCGGTTTCGAACACCGGACGAAGCACGTCCAGTTCCGTGGTCTGCACGGTCGAGTTATAGGAATTCTGAATTTCCTTGAGCAGCTCGCGGTAGTCGTAAAACAGGCAGGGGATGCCCCGGTTGACGATTAGCTCTTTGATGATCCCGACGGCCAGGTGGGTCTTGCCCGTTCCGATTTTGCCGATGATCAACAGGCCCTTGTCGCCCCGCGGGTCGCACTTTTTCGCGAAGCCAGACGCTATAAAGTGAGCCTCCTCTAGCGAAGGGTGGGCGCCGGGAAAGTCGGTGTCGTAGTTAGAGAGCTCGCAATGTTCGTAGCGGCGCGGGATGCGGGCTGCGGTCAGCAGGGATTCGGCGCGCGCGCGCAATCGGCAGTCGCAGCGCGTGACCCGGCGGTCGTTGGTGCTCCCGCCCGCGCTGGAGCTGGTGGCGACGGTTTTCCAGCCTGTGCCCTCGCAGAGCGGGCATACTTCCGCGGGAGCCTTGATCCCCTGGGACCTTTCCATCTCCATCTCGGGTTCAACCATCTTCGGCTCAATCCTCTTCGGCTCAACCATCTTCGAATCGATCATCTTCAACGAATTCTCCTCTTTCGACTTTGCACCCGAGAGCCGCTTCGGCGCAAGCCGGAAACCTTGTCTCCCTGTGTACATCCTGTGAACGCAGGCAGTGCCCTGTGGAGGGCGTAGGAAAACCCCTTCCGCGGGACCGAAAAGCCGCTCGGGTAGCCCCGATTCGGGTCCAAGAAGTGCGAAACAGGCTTCCGGCGCGGATTTTCACAGTTGACTTTCGCCGCAGACGGAGGAGAATACAAGCCGTCAGGTTTCCCAACTCAGCCATGACCAGGTTTTCCTCCCGGTGTAGGCTGGGCACGAAAGAGACCTGCGAGGAGAGACTATGAACAAGGCCGATCTAGTTGATAAGATCGCAGGCGCGTGTGAGATCAGCAAAGCGCAGGCCACGACTGCCATTGATACCGCCGTCGACAGCATTACGTCCGCCCTCCGCAAAGGAGATCGGGTAGCGTTGATAGGCTTCGGAACTTTCTCGGTGTCACAGAGAAAAGCGCGGAACGGGCGTAACCCGCAAACCGGCGCCACTATCAAAATCGCCGCCCGCAAAGTCGCGAAGTTTAGCCCTGGGGCCGAATTGAAGAAGTCGGTCAACAAGAAATAGTCGGAGTAAGACGCAAAGGTCGTGAAAACGGCAGGGGGTCGGCCCTGCCGTTTTTTGCTGTTGAACGTGTCCCGGCTTGACCCTCCACCTATGCGGCCCCTACCATCGACTGGGGCCCATGCAATTTCAGATTCCTTTTTCCGCGAGCCATCGCGTTTTGCGCGTGCGCGCCTGTGGAGCTTTGCTCCTTATCGCTATGCAACTGCATGGGCAGCAAGCGAAGCCAGCTGCGCCTTCGGCCCCGCCCATTGCGACGTTCATCGACATCGCTGAAAAAGCCGGCCTGACCGCGCGGAACGTTTTTGGCGGCCTCGACACCAAGAAATACATCATCGAAACCACCGGAACCGGCGTCGCGATCTTCGACTACGACAACGACGGTTGGCCCGACATCTTCCTGGTGAACGGCACGAAGCTCGAAGGATTCCCGGCCGGCCAAGCCCCCACTAACCGCCTCTACCGCAATAATCACGACGGCACTTTCACCGACGTGACGGCCAAAGCAGGTCTCACCGCGACGGGCTGGGGCCAGGGCGTCTGCGTCGGCGACTACGACAACGACGGATGGGAAGACCTCTACATTACCTACTACGGCAAGAACCGCCTTTATCACAACGACCACGGAGTCTTTACCGAAGTTGCCGAGAAGGCCGGCGTCGCGGGATCGGGCAAGGCCTGGGGCACCGGTTGTGCGTTCGTGGACTACGACCGCGACGGCCGTCTCGATCTGGTCGTGGCGAATTATGTGGATTTCGATCTGGCGAAAGCGCCGGCGCCCGGAGACCGGCCCACGTGCATCTGGAAGGGAGTCCCGGTCATGTGCGGTCCGCGCGGTTTGCCGGGAGCGAAAAACATTCTCTACCACAACCGCGGCGACGGAACATTTGAAGACGTCACTACGAAAGCGCACATTGACCGCACCGATGGCCACTATGCTTTCAGCGTCTCGACCCTCGATTTCGACGAAGACGGATGGCCCGACATTTTCATCGCGTGCGACAGCACGCCCAGCATTCTCTACCGCAACAACCACGACGGGACATTCACCGACGTGGCTGTTACCTCGGGTTCTGCGTTCAACGAAGATGGGCGCGAGCAGGCGGGCATGGGTTCGACGGTCGCGGACTACAACGGCGACGGGCATCTCGACATCTTTAAGACGAATTTCTCCGACGACACTTCCACTCTCTACAAGAACGACGGCGACGGCACGTTCACAGACGCCACCGCCGCTGCGGGCTTAGGACTGTACACCCAATACCTGGGCTGGGGGACGATGTTTTTCGACATCGACAACGACGGCTGGCCTGACCTGATTCTGGTGAACGGCCACGTGTACCCCGAGGTCGATAGCCAGCATCTCGGCAGCAGCTACAAAGAACCTCGCATTCTTTTCCATAACAACGGCGACGGAACGTTCAGCGACATCTCCGCCTCTGCCGGATCTGGCATCAACACTGCGGCGTCTTCGCGGGGTCTCGCGGTGGGGGACCTGTGGAACGACGGCAGAGTCTCGATTGTCATCAGCAATATGAACGCCCAGCCCAGTCTGCTGGTCAATCAGATCCACACTGCGAATCACTGGCTCGCGATTCGTACGGTGGGAACGAAGTCGAATCGCGATGGCATCGGCGCGCGCATTCGCGTCAAGACCGCGGCGCGCGTTTTGGTCGACGAGGTTCGCAGCGGGTCGAGTTACATCTCGAACAGCGACATGCGGGTGCACTTCGGATTGGGATCGGCGGCGAAAATCGAGTGGGTTGAAATCCGCTGGCCGAGCGGGCTGACCGAGCGCTTTGCGAATCTGCCGGTGGATCAGATTCACACCCTCAAAGAAGGATCGGGTGCTGCGGTGGAAGCGGATCCCAAGAAGCCCCAGTAGCGTCTATTTGCTGGTTCTAGGATTTTTCGGAAACTGCATGGTGCGAGTAATCCCCTCGCCTTCCTTGACGAAGATCACTTGGTTCGCCTTGACGTCTTTCAGCGTATCGACCTGTCCGCTGGGCCAGCGGACCTCCAGCACGTCGACCTTCTCGGCTTTCCCCAAGCCGAAGTGTACCCGCAGATCATTCTGTGAGAAATAACCGCCGCCGCTGCGCACTTCGTCGATCTGCTGATGCGGCTTCGTGTCGCCGAGGGAGTGAGTCACGCACACGAGCCGCGCGCCAATTCCGCTGCGGTTCGATTTCGTTCCGATGGTGCGAATCTTGATCCAGTTGTGATCGAGTTTCGAATCGCAGCGCAGCAACTGCGGATAGTCGTTGACGGTATTGACGACCACATCGATGTCGCCATCGTTATCGAAATCGCCAAAGGCCGCGCCCCGCGACGGGCTCGGCTCCGAGACGCCGGGGCCGGCCTGGAAGGACACATCCGCGAAATGTCCATTATGCAAGTTTTGATAAAGCAATTTGCGCTGAGCATACCCGGCTTCTGTTTTCAGTCGCTCGACTTCCGGATAGACATGCCCGTTGCAGATCAGAATGTCAGGCCAGCCGTCGTTGTCCATGTCGAAGAACCCGCAGCCCCAGCCCAGATATTGCGTGTGCGCACCCAGCCCGGCCGTGAACGTGGCATCCTCGAAATTCGCGCCGCCTTGGTTGTGGTAGAGCGAGGGCGTGTCGCCGGCGAAATTTGTTTTGACCAGGTCGAGGTTGCCGTCCAGATCGTAATCCGCAGCCGAGATGCCCATGCCTGCCTGCGGCTTGCCATCGGGACTGAGCGCACATCCCGCTTCGATGGCGATGTCCTGAAATTTCCCGTTCTTCTTGTTCTGGTAGAGCGCGCTCGCGGTGGAATCGTTGGCGACATAAATATCAGGCCAGCCGTCGTTATCTAAATCTGCAGTCAGCACACCCAAGCCGTAGGTGCCATTCGCATTGAGGATTCCCGATGCCTCGGAAACGTCGGTAAATGTTCCATCTCCGTGGTTGTGGTACAGGATGTTCTTTCCGCCCTGCAATCCCGGCGGTCCGCACGCGACCATCACACTCTTGTAGAGGCACGGTCCCGATTCCGGCACGGGCGCCGTCGCCAGGTCGAGATCAATGTAGTTGGCCACGAAGAGATCGAGCCGGCCGTCGCGATCGTAGTCGACGAAGGCGCAGCCCGTGTTCCATCGCGTGTTCTTGCCCGCCACGCCAGCTTTCTGGCTGACGTCGGTGAACGTGCCGTCGCCGTTGTTGTGGTACAAAACATTCTTGCCGAAGTACGTGACAAACAGATCATCCCAGCCGTCGTTGTCGTAGTCGCCGACACAAACGCCCTGGCCCCAGCCCGAACGAGCGACTCCGGCCTTGGCGGTCACGTCGGTGAAAGTGCCATCGCGATTATTGCGGAAGAGATGAGAAGTCGGTTCGCTCCCAGCGGGAAAGCCCTCGAGGCGCGTCCCGTTCACCAGAAAAATGTCGAGCCATCCGTCGTTGTCGTAATCGTAGAATGCAACTCCACAGCCCGTGGTTTCGAGCAAATATTTGTTTTTGTGTTCGCCGCCAAAAATCGTTTTCGCGTTGAGCCCGGACTCACGGCCGATGTTGACGAAGCTCACGCCCAGATTGCCGCTTTCAACCAGCGCCTCTTCTTTCGGTGCGGCGGTTTTCTGCTGCAGTGCTGGACTCGCTGGCAGCCACCGCGGACGAGCCATCGCCAGCACGCTTTCCAGTGAAAGCACAAGTGCCGAACGGCTGAGAGACTTCAGAAAAACGCGGCGTGAAGGGAACAAGAGGTCGCTACCTGGCCCACTCGGCTCGTGCTAGAATTCGCCCCTACTCCTTATATTCACGGAACCGCGACTTTGCAAGCCAGCCGGGCCAAATCCCCGTTCCATGAGAAGGCCGCAATGAATCCTTACTTGCTTGGTGTTCGCCACCTTGGCACTCTTCCCCGCATTCTGCGCGGCCTTGGCCTGCTCATCTGCCTGTTGTGCGGTGCTCTTTCCGTGGCCCAGCAACCAGCGCAAGTCCCGCAGTTGTCGCGCACGATCCGCACCTGGGAGTTTCTTCCGGTCGTCGGTACTCGGGCTGGACTGCTCGGTAACGAATCAGGCCGATTTGAAGCCTGGGTCTATCCGCTGAAGATCTTCCGTGATTTCCACCTCACCTTTCATGTTGGCGATCGCGCTCTGCCCGCGGAGAGTCTCGCCCGCACGCTGACGGTTCGTCCCGAGTCCGCGTCGATTCTGTACGCCGGCGATTCATTTCGGGTGCGCGAAACATTGTGTGTGCCAGTGAAGGACGCAGGGGCGGTGATTTCGCTGGACATCGAGACCGAGCAACCGTTGGAGGTGGAAGCCGCATTCACGGCGGACTTCCAGTTGGAGTGGCCGGCGGCACTGGGCGGGACGTTTGTGGATTGGGAGCAAAAACAGCAGGCGTTCGTTTTCGGAGAAGAAGCAGGAAAGTTCGCGGCCTTGCTCGGTTCGCCTACAGCTACGGATGCGCGGCTCGCGTATGAGACGAACTATTCTTCGTTCAGCGAAAACTCGATGCGCCTCGGACCCACGAAAAAAGGGAACGAAACCAAAGTGCTGATTCTGGCGGCGTCCGTCGCAGGCTTTGCCGACGCGGCGAAAACTTACCAGCACTTGCTGACTTCGTATGCCGACTCGATGCGAGAGTCGTCGGAATATTACCGCGCTTATCTCGACCGCACGGTAAGCCTCGAACTGCCCGAACCTGCTTTGCAGCAAGCCTACGATTGGGCGCGCATCAGCACGATTCAAGGCCTGGTGAACAATCCCTATTTGGGTTCCGGGCTGGTCGCGGGATATCGAACCTCCGGAACCGGGCAGCGTCCGGGCTTCGCGTGGTTCTTCGGGCGGGATTCTTTGTGGACCTCATTTGCCCTCAATGCCGAGGGCGACTATTCCACGACCCGCACCGCTCTCGATTTCATCAGCAAATACCAGAGGGAAGACGGCAAAGTGCCGCATGAGATTTCGCAGAGTGCGAGCCTGGTGCCGTGGTTCAAGGATTATCCTTACCCCTATGTTTCCGCCGATGCGACGCCGCTGTTCATCATCGCCATGAATGATTATGCAGTCCAGAGCGGAGACGTGGCTTTCGCGCGCGATAAATGGGACAACGTCTGGCGCGCGTACCAGTTCCTGCGCTCCACCTATGATGCGCAGGGCTTCGCACGGAACGCAGGCGTGGGCCATGGCTGGGTCGAAGGCGGACCGCTGCTTCCGGTGAAGAACGAGTATTACCAGGCGGGGCTGGGCGTGGAGGCTCTGCAGGCACTTTCCAACCTGGCTCGACTCGTGGGCAAAGCGGACGTGAGTAAGCAGCTGGCAGCGGAGTTTGATCGCGGCAATCCAGCGCTCGATCAAGCTTTCTGGTCGCCCGCGATGAAAAGTTATTCATTTGCCTTGAAGCCAGACAACCAACGGGCGGAAGAGCCGAGCGTGCTGGCTTCCGTTCCGATGTGGTTTGGTCTGCCCACTGCGGACCACGCGGACCAGACGATCACACAACTTGCGGCAGAGGATCACCAGACCGACTGGGGGATGCGCATCATCTCGCAAAACTCAAAGGCTTATGACGGGTCCGGCTATCATTACGGCTCGGTCTGGCCGCTATTCACGGGATGGGCCTCTGTGGGCGAATACCGCTACCATCGCGCGTTCCCTGCGTACTCCAATTTGCGAGCCAACGCGCTGCTTGGCGTCGACGGCGCGCTCGGTCACTTCACCGAAGTTCTGTCGGGAGATTACTATCAGTCGTTCGCGACCAGTTCGCCGCACCAGATCTGGTCGGCGGCCATGGTTGTCAGTCCGATCTTGCGCGGCCTGTTTGGCTTGCAGACCGACGCGGAGAAGCATGAGATTACGCTGGCGCCGCACGTGCCATCCGACTGGACATCTTTCGCGATTCGTAACGTCCGCATCGGTGGCGTGGGCGTCGATTTTCAATATCGCAAGACTGCCGACAGCCTCATGCTCGAAGCCAAGCGCACGGGGACCGGCGATTGCTCGGTCGCGTTCTCGCCTGCCTTCAGCCTGCGCACTCAGGTGGTCAGCGTGCAGATGAATGGACGGGCGGTGCCTTTCAAAATGCAACCGAACCCAAATGATCAGCATTTATCCGTGCGGTTTCCGGTTAATGACGGGCCGAATAACTTAGTCATTCGTGTGAAGGATGATTTCGGACTGGCATTGTCGAACGAACTCCCCCCTCTGGGAAGCCCGAGCCGCGGCCTGCGGGTTCTCTCCGAATCATGGAATGCTTCGAGAACCGAATTGACGCTCAGAGTTTCAGGGCTAGCCGGAGTTCGCTACGAGTTGAGCGTTTGGAATCCCGGCCAGATCTCGACCGTGGAAGGAGCAGTTCTCGCGAAGCTCGGAAAACTGGCAATCCAGATGCCGCAGGCAGCGGTCGACTCATACGTACCGCAGAAAGTCGTGATTCACTTCGGCCGGTCCTGACGGAATTTCGCGCTCTCGATTGGCCAGAGCGAACAAGAAAAGGTTTACACTCAGGCAAAACGCAATTTTCGACCGAGTTCGCCGCTGCGACAACGGAATGAATGCTTCGCAGCATCCACTGAGGGCGTATATTCCGAAATGAACTGCAAGGAGTCCATCTATGCAACGTAAGCGCTCTTGGATTTTGCTGTCTGTGTTCCTCTCCCTGTCGCTGCTGGCCGCGTGTGCGCAGAATGCCAGCAAGCCCGTAGACGCGGAAGGGCACCAATGGTGGCAGCATGCGGTTTTTTACGAAATTTATCCCCGCAGCTTTGCCGACAGCAACAACGACGGAGTGGGTGACCTCAAGGGCATTACGTCGAAGCTGGATTACTTGAAAGATCTCGGCGTGGACGCGATCTGGATCTCGCCTTGCTTTCCTTCACCCCAAGTGGACTTCGGCTACGACGTTTCCGACTACGAGAATATCGATCCCATGTACGGAACGCTGGCGGACTTCGACACCTTGGCCAGCGAGGCGAAGAAGCGGGGCATTCACATCATTCTCGACTTCGTGGTGAATCACACCTCCGACCAGCACAAATGGTTCCTGGACTCGAAATCCTCGCGCACGTCGGAACATCGCGACTGGTACATCTGGCGCGATGGCAAGGGACCGGGACAGCCGCCGAACAACTGGATCTCCGACTTCGGCGGTTCGACGTGGAAGTTCGACCCCACGACAAATCAGTACTACTACCATTATTTCGCCGCCGAGCAGCCCGACCTGAACTGGCGCAATCCGGCGGTGAAGGACGCGATGTTTGATGTGACGCGCTGGTGGTACAAGCGAGGCGTGTCCGGGTTTCGTCTCGATGCCGTAGACACGCTGTTCGAAGATCCCAATCTGCACGACAATCCGGTTCTGCCCGGCAAGAACGCTTTTGGCGATCCCATCGAGGAGAACAAGTATAACGACAAGCTGCCCGAGGGGCATGACGTGCTGCGCGGATTACGCAAAGTGGCGGACGAGTACAACGCCGTGCTGATCGGCGAAACCTGGACGGCGGACATCGCGGAGTTGAACCTTTACTACGGCCATGGCAATGACGAATTGCAGTTGCCCATGGATTTTCTCTTCACCATGATCAATAAGCTGTCCCCCGCCGACTTCCGCAAGCAGATTGCCGCCGTCAATTCCGCCTCGGGCTGGCCCACATTCGTGATCAGCAATCATGACATCGTTCGATCTTATGACCGCTATGGCGACGGCCCGCACAACGATCAGATTGCGAAGCTGATGGCGGGACTGTATCTGACGCTGCGCGGCTCGCCCATCATCTATTACGGCGAAGAGATTGGAATGAGGACCACACCCCCGACGCGCAAGGAGGATGTGAAAGATCCGATCGGCCGCACGGGCTGGCCCAAGGAAAAGGGACGGGACGGGGAGCGCACGCCGATGCAATGGGATGGGACCGAGAACGCAGGGTTCTCAACGGCGGCGCCGTGGCTTCCGGTGCCTCCGACGGCCAAGACTCACAACGTTGCCGACGAATTGAACGATCAGGATTCGGTGCTCTCGTTCTACAAGAAGGTGCTCAAGCTACGCCGCGCCAACAAGGCCCTGTTGGACGGGAGCTATGTTCCGCTCAATGAGAACGATCAGAACGTGCTGTCGTATTTGCGAGCCTATAAGGATCAGGCAGTTCTGGTTGTCCTGAACATGTCCGGAGCCCATCAGACGCTGAACTTCGACTTGAGCAAGAATGGGTTCTCATCAGCGAAGAGCCTGGTTGCGACCGGAAAATCTTCAGCCAACGGAACGGTTGTGACCCTGGAGCCTTACGGAGTCTTCATCGGCCAGCTTGTGAAGTAGGCTGGCGGCGGATTCTCCCAGCTGGCTGACGGCCCACCGCACTCGGGGTTTAGAATACTCACGGCGCAGGATGCACGAACTGTCGATTGCGATGGGCATTGTGGACGCTGCCCTGGACGAGGCGCAGCGTCGCGGCGTGAAGGTCAGCGCCGTGCATCTCAGGCTGGGCGCGCTTGCGGGCGTGGTGAAGGATGCACTGTTGTTCTCTTACGAAGTCGCATGTCAGGACACGCCGCTGCAGGGATCGCAGCTGATCGTCGAGGACATGCCGGTGATGGTCTTTTGCGCGCAGTGCAAGGAAGCGCGGACGCTGGAGTCGGTGCAGTTATTTCAGTGTCCGGAGTGCGGCACACCGACGATGGACGTGCGTCAGGGTAAGGAGCTCGAGGTGTTTGCGTTGGAGGTAGAGGAATGAGCGAGCCTCGTCTGGTCGAAGTCCGCAGGAATGTGCTGAAGCAGAACGACGTGATCGCGCGCTCTCTGCGCGAGCAGTTCCGCGCGGCGGGAGTGTTCGTGGTGAGTCTGGTTTCGAGTCCGGGTTCGGGGAAAACAACTTTCCTGGAGAAGACGCTCACGCAATTGCAGCCTCGCTATCGAGTCGCGGCGCTGGTTGGAGATCTGGCGACCGAGAATGATGCGGTGCGCCTGGCGCGGAGCAAAGCGCCGGTGAAGCAGATCACGACCGGAACTCTGTGCCATCTGGAGGCGGCGATGGTGGAGAACGCGCTGCAGGAGTGGGATCTGCAGCAACTGGACTTTCTCTTTATCGAGAATGTGGGCAATTTGGTTTGTCCGTCTTCGTATGATCTCGGGGAGAATCTTCGACTGGTGTTAATGTCGGTGACTGAGGGAGAAGACAAGCCGCTGAAGTATCCCACGATCTTCAACAGCGCGGATGTCGCGGTCATCAGCAAGAACGAACTCGCGGCTGCGGTTGAGTTTGATTGGGAGGCGGCGCGAACGAGCATTCAGTCGGTGCGTCCGGGAATGCAGATTTTTCGTCTCTCGGCGAAAACCGGCGAGGGAATGGAAGCGTACTTGAAGTTTCTTTCGCAGCAGTTGGCGGAGCAGCGTGCGGTCGCGCGGATTTGATCGATGTCCAGAGAGACGTAGCAAGCTAACTCTTGACAACAAAGGACTTCCGGTACTTCTGGCGGCGGTGTCGACGGCCTCCGCCGGACGCTGCGCCCATGGCAAGACCGTCGCCTAGGGCTGAATTGAATCAGGCTGATTCAAATTCAGGCACCCTCCGGCCGACGTCTTTTCTTGACAGTCGCTCTTCCTGCCGTATCTAATGGCCACCCATCAAACCAGGCTTCCGGTAAGTCAGGGCTGTTTCCAAGGCAGCCCAAGCCTCTGCACTGGGAGGTGCCAATGCCGACTACTCGAAAACAAGCGGTGCTGTTGCTGGTGTCGCTGCTCATCGGTGCGTTGTTCTCCGGTTCACTCGCGTTTGCGCAAGGCGGAGCTACGGGCGCCATCGGTGGTGTGGTTCAGGACGCCTCTGGAGCGGTGATCGCCAACGCCAAGGTGACGATTACGAACGACGCCACGCGCGAAGTCCTGCGGCAAACAACCAGCGACGCCTCCGGCCTGTTCATCGCCACACTGCTGCCCGTAGGGTCCTACACGGTGGAAGTGAACGCCCCGGGCTTCCCCGACACCAAGTTTCCCGGCGTCGTGGTGCGCATTACGGAAACCACGCGCATGACTGCGGTGCTCAAGACGAGTGTGGTGAAGGAAGTAGTCGAAGTGCAGTCGCAGGTGGAGCAGGTGAATACGAGCGATGCGACGACCGGGCAATCGCTGGGAGCGCAGACGATTACCGATCTCCCCCTGGCGACGCGAAACTTCCAGCAATTGCTGACGCTGTCGGCAGGCGCTTCTTCCGACCTGAACGGCGCGGCGCAGCTCGGCCGGGGCACGGTGTACATGCACGTGAACGGCGGCCGAGAAGACAACAACAACTATCTGATCGATGGCATTACGGTGGCCGACTATGCCTTCGGCGAATTGACCTACACGCCCCTGCCCAGCCCGGACGCGATCGAGGAGTTCAAGGTGAGCACCAGTCTCTATGACGCCACCCAGGGGCGGAACGGCGGCGGCAACATTAACGCCACACTCAAGAGCGGGGCATCCAGTTTCCACGGGGATCTTTGGGAGTATTTCCGCAACACCTCACTGGATGCGCATGATTATTTTCTGGGGAAAGTGGTCGTCCAGCAGAACATTTTCGGCGGCGACATTGGCGGGCCGATCGGACCCAAGGCTGAGCTTGGCTATTTCTACTTCAACCTGCAGGGCACGCGGCAGCGCAGCGGCGACTCGGCGGGAACGTTTATCAATACCACCATCCCCTACGTTCCCTTGGTCGACCGCCAGTCCATCACCCAGATGGCGACGGACTGTGTTGCGCCGGGCGCGACCATTGATCCCGTGGCTTTCAATCTGATGAAGTTTCAGAGCAATCAGTTCGGCGCGGGAGCGGGCGGATACCTGTATCCGCTGCCCCCGAACGTGCCTTCAACCACACCCTGCCTGGCTTCGATACCCTTTGTGGTCACCCAGCCGGGCAAGTTTTCCGACAACCAGTTCACTGCGAACTGGGACCGGGAATTCCGCAACGGCAAGGATCGGCTGTCCTGGCGCTTCTTCTGGTCCAATTCCGACACGTTCCAGCCGTTCGGAGCCGACTCTTACGGGATCCAGACCGGAGGACAGCCGGGCACCAACAACCTGAACTTCCCGCTGGACATTCCCCTGCACAGCCGGTTTGGCAGCATTACCGAAACGCACGTTTTCAACAATAGCCTGATCAACGAGTTTCGTTTCGGCGTCAACATCATCAGCGACAGGCTGAATAACCAACCCCCCGTCACTAATGCCGAGGTTGGAATCAACCTGCCCACTGCCGTGGGAGTCAACGGCCAAGCCGGCGATCCCAATATCTACCGGTTTCAGTTTGGTACGTTTGCCTTTGGAGCGTACCCCACGCAGCTGCAGTCGGCGCTGTCGGACAACTACACCTGGTTGGACACTGTGAGCTGGAGCCACGGTCCGCACCAGCTGCGCTTCGGCGGAGAGATTGACCGAGTCGCGATGCGCCGCAGCTTGCCCATCGCCGACAACGGGCTGATATTTTTCATCTCGGGCGCTACCGGACCTTACACGGACTTCCAGAGTTTTCTGGTGGGGTCCCCGCTCTTAGGCGAAGGCGGCGGCGGGCTCGGCAACCACGACTACCGCATTCCCGGTTTCGCCTGGTTCGCGCAGGATGACTACCGGGTCAGCAAGACGCTCACTCTGAATCTCGGGTTCCGCAACGAGTTTCTGGGTGCTCCCTACGATACCCTCTGCCATACGGGCAACACCGATCCTACGCTGGCGATCACCACCGGGCAGCCTTATCTTTATCCCAAGTGCATCAGTAAATTCGGCCTTTCCGGCATCACGGGAACGCTTAATCCCGCCGGACTCAATAACGAATACGCCACGGTCTGGGAGCCGCGCATCGGTTTTGCTTATGATGTTGGCGGGCACCATACGACCGCGATTCGCGGCGGGTATGGCATTTACAGCGTCCGCGAAGACCTGGGAGCGGTAGACAATCTTGCCATCGTTCCACCCACTTATCCATTCCTTGTGGGATTTTTTCCCGGAGCGGGTAGCCTGGCCAACCTGTTTGCCCCTGGTTTCAACCCCGCGTTTCCCAATGGCATTCCGCCACTCGGTGCGACTCCCACCCAGGCGTTCGTGCCCACGGCCTCGATCTTGCAGGGATTTGCTGCCTGCTTGCTTCCGACTCCGCAGGCCTGCTCGCCGGCTTTCAGTGGGAACGTGAATAGCTTGATTCAGCTGTCCGTGCCGCTGCATTGGGTTGCGGGCACGACACAGCAGTGGAACTTCACGGTTCAGCGTGAACTGGGGCATGACTGGTTTGCCGAACTCGGCTACGTGGGCACGAAAGGCAGCCGCCTGCGGTCGACGTACGATCCCGCGCAGGCCACGCTGGCGACACCGCAGAATCCGGTCACCATTCCGGGACAAGGGTGCGCTAACCTACAGGCCCTGACTCCTCCAGTGTCGTGCACGATCATCGATTCCACAGTGGAGAACGCCTCCGCGCGTTCGCCTTACATCGGCATTGCCCCGGGCGATTACGAGGAATTCGCGCCCAACTCCGACTCGCACTACAGCGCGCTGCAGGCCACCGTGGCTCACCGCTTCAGCAAGGGGCTGTATTTCCAGAGCGCCTACACCTGGTCTAAGTCGATCGACGATGTTTCCACCGCTTCGGTGGCGTTTCTGACGCGGGTCAACAACCAAACCGACGCGCGCGCTTCCCGCGGTCTTTCGGATTTCGACCGGCGGCAGCGCTTCGTGACCAGCGGCGTTTACCAGCTTCCATTTTTCGCCAACGCCAATGGCTTAACCAAAGGAGCCTTGGGCGGCTGGGAGATCAGTGGCGTGCTCATCTTTCAATCGGGAGCCCCGTTCACGATCTACGATCCGGCTGGGGGCACGGCCTATGCCCTGGCCAGCACGCCATCGTCGACCGCGACGTTCACTCCGGGATACAGTTGTGGCAATGCTCCCAGCTCGGGCAGCATCCAATCGCGGTTAGCCAACTGGGTGAATCCCCTGGCGTACACGCCCGACCCGCTGGCCACGCTTTCCAACGGTCACCCCAGCGATGCGACGGTGTACGGCAACACGCCGCGCAACTGCATCATTGGACCGCCGCAGAAGAATGTGGATTTCACTCTCAGCAAGACATTCAAGCTGGGCGAACGCCAGAGTCTGCGGTTCCGGACGGACTTCTTCAACCTGTTCAATCATCCCTCATTCCAGGTGCCGGCGGCGACGTCGGTGTCGCCAATCTCGGGCGCGACGGGCGGCGGGTCGGCGCCGATCACGTCCACGGTGGGAACGCCGCGGTTGATTCAGTTCTCGTTGAAGTATTCGTTCTGACGCGGCGGGACAACTCGGGAGCTGGCGAGATGCAGGTAGCTGCTCGTCCGCTTGCCCAAGTTTTTCCGGTCTGGACCCTAAAAGCCGTACCGGGCGACGATCCTCTTTTCCTTCTTTCCGACAACCGCAATCGCGGCGTGTTCCGCGGGCAGAGAGAATGCCAGCGGCACGCCCGTGGATTGGTCTCGAATGTTGATTGCGGTGTCGTTGGCCGAGTCCGAGACCAGGACGTAGAGCACGGAGTCCGCCAGCACAGCGGGAAATACCAGCACTCCGGGCGGGAGTGGCGACTGCTGATTGAATATCGGCGCAATGTTCAGGCGGCTGGCGACGTAGGTATAGAGTTCCGAGGTCGAGTGCGGGTCTTCGGAGAGTTCGACGGGGTAGGACGTCCAGAAGATGCGGCCTTTGCCGTGGGGGATTTCTTTGAAATTCGAGCCGTCGTCGAAGCGCAGGGAATCCAGCCAGTTTTGTTGCTGCTGCCCGAAGGCGAGGGCGAGCGAACGGGTGCCGAAGGCGATGGTGGCGTTGTGATAGGTCAGGGGTTCAACGTGGGATGGCACTCCCAGGTCGATGGCGCGATGGATGATTTGCCAATGGTCGTCGCGATCGACGGGGCCGGTGACGAGGAGGTTTCCTCCCGCATCCACATAGTTCAATAGTGCGCGCCATGCTGCTTCACTCAGCGCTTGCGGAGAGGGCAGGATGGCCAGCCTCGGTGTGCCTAACTTCTCGATCTGATTTTCCGCGATCATGTATGCCGACAAGTGCGCGTCATAGGCCAAGGCGCGCACCGCGTTCTGCTGTGCGGCCAGTTGGAACTCCGCGAGCGCAGAGTATTGCGCGGCCTGCGACGTGATGATTGCGATGGAGGGCAGCTGCGGGTCGCGGAGATGCTCTTGCAACGACGGGGCGAATTGGGCGAAGGCACGCAGGAGCGTGGCTTCCGGCTTTTCGGTGTAGTCCGTGCGGACGGCGCCGATGGGAGTTTCATTACTCTCCGTCATGTCGGAGTTCGTGTTCCAGAGCCATTCGATAGCGCCGGAACCCTGAATGAAAGACGTCGCGACTTTGCGCTCGAGGAGAGCAGCCTCGCTTTCCGGCGGGCGGCGCGCGATCTCGTCGAGGTTCAACTCGCGCTGCAGGCCGGTTTCCTGGATCAACATGGCTTCGCCGGGCTGCTTGGCGGCAAGCGAGTCCCACAGGATGTAGTCGTTGAGCCACCAGGAGTGGTTGGTGGTGAAGTCGACGGACTGTCCCCAGAACGCGGGAGAGAGACGGTCCTGAATGCCACCTTCGTCCTGGCCAACGGTGACGAGTTGCGGCGAACCGGCGGCGCGAATTGTGTCGTGCATGATGCGTGCCCAGTGGGCGAAGGATTCCTGCGCGAAGAGGAAATAGTCGTGCAGGCGGAGTGAATTGGTTCCGGTGTACATGCCGCGGGGAGAGAACTCATCTTCACGCGGAAGAGAGATCATGCCAGCGACGGAATCGGGTGGGACATTCCAGAGCGCGGCTAGTTTCGTTCGATCGGGATAGCGTTGAGGGAGCCAGCTGTTCCAGGCGGCAAGTTCGATGGGGTCGCCGTTGGGGCGCGTCCTCCAAAGGTGCTGCGAAAAACTGGGCTCGTTGATCAGGTCCCAGGCAAGGTAAGGCACGTCGTGAAAGCGCGCGACGACGGACGAAATCAGAGTCTGCTGGCGGCGGACGGCCGCGGGGTCGAGGAAGGCGTTCGCGCCTCCCAGAACGTCGGGGAGGAAAGCGAAGAAATTGAATTGCACTGGCAGGCCATACTTGCGGGCGGTCATCAGATAGGCCTCGAGCGTGCGCAAGGTGCGCTCGTAGGGCTGCCCGTTTTCGTCGCAAAACTTGTCCCAGCCGGTCCACCAGCCGGTGCGGATCATGTTGAGTCCGGCGTCGTGAATCTGGGCGAGATCCTGGTTCCAGACGTACACATTCGGATGCTCGAAGTAGAGCCGCTGCACTTCACTCGACATGTAGGTCGTGCCGACGACCGCGAGGGGGTGGCCGTCGAGTTCGAAGTAGTCGTGGTTGACGCCGAGGTGGGGGCCGGAGCGGAGGAAGGATTCGTCGCGGATCCAGAAGGCGGAATGGTAGATGGCGCGGACCCGGTCGCCTTCCAGTAGTTGCGCTTCGATGATGTAGAGGCCCTTGCCGTCTGGAGCGGGGAGCACCACGGGTTCGTCAGACGAGACCGCGGCGGTGACGGTGGAGCGATGCGAGGGCCGGGCTTCTGGGAAGGAAGTGATCTTTAGGGAAACCGGCGCTTGAGGCGGTAGTGCTGCGTGCCATTGCACCTGCAGTTCTGCGGGCTCGCCGTGAAGGTAGAGCGGCAACGCTGGGCGCACGGTGAATTCCTCGGCGCCTTGCGACGCGCGGTCAACGAGGGATTGCAGGAGGCTGGCGTTGTCGAAGAAGTCGCGGGAGAGTTCCGCGTTGACGAAAATCCAGCGTCCGCCCTCGAAACCGTTGCGGTAGTGATCGACCTGGAGGACAGGCGCTGACAACTTGCGGCCGTTCTTGATGCCCCAGGCGAGAGCGTCGAGGTGAGCGTCGATGGAGCCGGCGGCGCCGCCGCGAGGGTAGAGATCGACGGCGCTGAGGCGAATCACCGGGCTGTAGGCGCGCTTCCACGCGAATGCGGGAAGCTGCAGGGGCAGCTCGGGATTCGGCTGGAATTCGAGTCCGTCGGAGGCGGGAGTTTCCTGATACTGGTCGATCATGAGCGGACGGATGAAGCGGACGCTGTAGTCGCGAAGGTGCCAGCCGCCGGAATCGCGGTAAGCGGCGCGAGTGAAGGGCATTCCACCGAGCACCAGAAGATTGCCGCCGCGGTCGAGAAATTGCTTGATCGCCGGCCAAGCCTCCTCGGGAAAGGCCGAGCCGTCGGCAAGAACCAGAAGGTGAGTCGATGGTGTGGCCAGGGCATCGTGAAGGTGGTCGGCGCCAGCCAGCTGCGCTCCGGGAAAGGTTGCGGCTAATTGCTGCGGGGAGGGGGCGGCGGAGTCGGCTGTTGGAAATCCGGGCTCGCTGAAGACGACTACGGCGGACCTGCCGGCTTGGGCAAGGAGCGCGGACTGAGTGACCAGCAAGAAGAAGGAGGCGACTGCGAAGAGTACAGGTTTGCGCATGAGTGTGGCCTGAGGGGGAGATTCCGACAGGCGGGATCGATTGCAGTCTCCGGCAAGGGGGTTGGATTGTCAAGCTAGAGAAACGATTTTGTAGAGTATCAATTCGATCTGGCCTGAAGAAAAATGCGTAAAAGCGCGCTCTGGCGATGCTATGATGACGCGTTCGTGGATTCACAGAATCTGGTTCGCACATTCTTTGGAGGGTGGATACAGCACTCATGGCAATCGCGGCCCCCAACACTTCTGCTACAACCACGGCGCCAGGCACGGGGCAGAGCTACGGCGCTCCGCTGGCTACGGTGACCACGCTTTTTTTCATGTGGGGGTTCCTGACCTGCCTGAATGACATTCTGGTTCCCCATCTGAAATCGATTTTCGACCTGAATTACGCACAGGTCATGCTGATTCAGTTTGCGTTCTTTGGTGCCTATTTTGTTTTTTCTTTACCTTCCGCCAGGATCGTCGACGCTATTGGCTACCAGCGGTCGATGGTGCTGGGATTGCTCGCCATGGGGCTGGGGGCGTTCTTATTCGTGCCGGCCGCGAGCGTTCCGTCGTTCCCATTGTTCTTGGGCGCGTTGATCGTTCTCGCGGCAGGGATTACTTGCCTGCAAGTGGCGGCGAACCCTTACGTCACCGTGCTAGGGAAACCCGAGACGGCTTCGAGCCGGCTGAATCTGACGCAGGCGTTCAACTCGCTGGGCACTTTTCTGGCGCCGTTTTTCGGCGGCTTGTTGATTCTGAGCTCGGTGCCCAAAACCATGACTGAGATCCGGGCGATGGCGCCGGATGTCCTGCAGGCGTACCGCCTGCAGGAAGCTGCAACGGTCAAGACGCCGTATGTGGGCCTGGGGATTGCGTTGGTCGTGCTGGCGGTCGCGATCGGCAGTTTCAAGCTGCCGACCATCGAGCACGCCCAACACAAAGTCGGGGAAAAGGTGAACGACTCGATCTGGAACCATCCCAGCTTGATCTTCGGGGCCATCGGCATTTTCGTCTACGTCGGGGGCGAGGTTTCCATCGGGAGTTTCCTGGTGAACTACTTCACGCAGCCGGAGATTGGCGGCCTGACGGAAAAGGTAGCGGCCAGCTTCGTCGCCTTCTATTGGGGCGGCGCCATGGTCGGGCGCTTCATCGGCTCCGCGCTTTTACAGAAGATGAGCACACGAGGGCTGCTCGGCATTTGCGCCGTTTGTGCGGCTGCGCTGGTCGCAATCTCGATGCTGACTACCGGACACACTGCGATGTATAGCATCATCCTGGTCGGATTCTTCAACTCGATCATGTTCCCGAGCATCTTCACGCTGGGAGTGGCAGAACTTGGGCCCCTTACGGGGGACGGTTCCGGAGTCATGATCATGGCGATTGTTGGCGGAGCCATTATTCCGGTGGTGCAAGGGTGGGTTGCCGATCATATCGGCATCCATCACGCGTTCTTCTTGCCGGTCATCTGTTATCTCTACATCCTGTTCTTTGCTTTGAGCGGATCGAAACCGAACAGTCAACGTCACGCCAAGGCGGCGTGACGGGGTGGCCCTGACAGGGCGAGAATCACGGCCCTACCGTGCGTGTGTGGAATCACTGACAGGGCCGGCATTTGGTAAGATAATGCGCGTGGGAGTTACACGAAGTTATTGATTAAAACGATTTAAGCGATCATGGGGCAAATCAAGAAGCCTGGCCAAAAACCAGAGGTCATTACCCTCAAGGCCGTCGCCCAACATATCGGACTCACTCCCGGCACGGTGTCGGCGGTTCTGAACGATTCGCCGTCGGCGCGATCCATTCCGCAAGAGACCAAGAACCGGATTCACGCCGCCGCGAAGGAACTCAACTACCGGCCCAATTTCTTCGCCCGCACGCTGCGCAACAAGCGTACTTATACCATCGGAGTGATTGCGGAAGAGATTGGCGACTCCTACAGCTCGCCGATCATCAGCGGCATTGAGCAGTATTTGAGGAAGCGCGATTATTTCTTTCTGACGGTGGTGCATCGCCACGATCCCGTGTTGCTGAATCGATACTCGCAATTGTTGTCGGAACGTGGGGTCGAGGGCATCATCACCGTGGATACGACCGTACAGGAGGCGCCCGCGTTGCCTACGGTCGCCATTGCCGGCCACAAGAAATTGAAGGGCGTCACCAACATCACGCTCGATCACGTAAGGGCGGCGGTTTTGGCGCTGAACCACTTCAAGGGGCTATCCCACGAGCAGATCGCTTTCATGAAAGGGAATCCCGTGAGCTCGGACGCGAAGGACCGGTGGGACGCGATCTGCCAGGTGGCAGCGGAGATTGGGATGAAGATCGATCCCGAACTGACGGTGCAGATCGACACGGACGACCCGACGCCGATGCTGGGCTATCCCTTTACCAAACAACTGCTGGCGCGCAAGAAGCCGTTTACGGCGTTGTTTGCCTACAATGACATTTCGGCGATCGGCGCGATTCGAGCATTGCAGGAACAGGGGCTGCGTGTTCCCCAGGACGTCTCGGTGATGGGGTTCGACGACATTCCCGGCGCTGCGTTTCATACTCCGAGTTTGACCACGGTGCAACAGCCGTTGAACCGGATGGGCGAGGTGGCGGCGCAGGTCCTGTTGGAACGGATTGAGGGGAAGAAAGAATATCCTTCTGAGATCGCGATTGAGCCTGAGCTGGTCGTGCGGGAATCGACGGCGAAGGCTCCGCGGGCTTCCTAGCGTCACGGTTCCGATATAGTAACCGCAGAGCGTGCCGCGCTATTCATGCCCCCCTCTGACTCACCCAACGACTCAACCTCCGCCAGAGCGCTTACGTTCGCTGCGTATGCGTCGTTCGTGCCGATCGGGATCGCGACCGTGCTTCTCGGTCCGATGCTGCCGACGCTATCGGCGCGATGGTCGCTGAATTATTCTCAGGCGGGCGCGCTGTTTACTGCGCAGTACCTGGCTTCAACCTTGGCCGTCGCGCTGTCGGGCGTGCTGGTGTCGCGCTGGGGATTCCGATTCGCGATCAAGACTGGACTTCTGCTCATGAGTGCTGGCGTCGGTCTGCTGCTGGCCGGTCCGAAAGTGCTCGGCGTTTTTTGCATCGGGGCGTATGGCGGAGGTCTGGGGCTGGCGGTTCCAGCGGCGAATCTGCTGGTGGCGGAGGTAAATCCGGGCCGGCGCAGCGCGACGCTGAATCTTCTCAACTTTTGCTGGAGCGCGGGTGCGGTGGCATGTCCGTTTCTGGTGGCAGCGGCGGTGAAGGGCCATCGGGTTCCGGCTTTCCTCGCAGCAGTAGCGGGGTTCGCGCTGCTGGTGGCGATTGGGATCGCGGTTATGCCCTCGTCCATTGCGGAGCCGTCTGCGAGAAGGGATCCAAGCCTGAAGACGGTTTCGGCGATTCCGTGGAAGCACGGCGCGTTGCTGATGTTGGCGGCGCTTTTTTTTCTTTATGTCGGCGTCGAGAACGGGTTCGGAGGATGGGTTGCATCGTATGCGAAGAGCTTGGGGAACCTGACGCCCACGATGTCTCTGATGACTCCTTCATTCTTTTATGCGGCGATGACGCTGGGGAGATGGCTGGCGCCGTTGTTACTAAGGCTGGCGAACGAAATCCGCCTGGTGCAGTTGGGATTGCTGGTTGCTTGTACGGGCATGGGCGGCCTGGTTTTGTCGCATGGGCTGCGAGGTGTGGTGGTGAGCGCCTGCCTTGCGGGGATGGGGCTTTCTTACGTTTATCCCATCACGATCTCACTTTTGTCCCGGGAGTTTGGGTCTGCGTCAGCCCGACTTGGTTCTCTGATGTTCACGCTGTCGAACATTGGAGGAGGACTGCTTCCCTGGATGGTTGGGGTCTCGTCGAATCACTTCGGTAGCCTCAAGGCGGGGCTAGCGGTGCCGCTGATTGGATGCGCCACGATGTACGCTCTGTACCTGCGAGAGTGGAAGGCGGGGACAGTGCGAGAGTCAGCGTAGCTCGCCGGTTTGCTGCGGTCTAGGCGCGGATGAATCTCGCCGCCAGGCGAGAGAGCCTTACTAGTCGATACAAGGGGAACAGGGGCGCGGGCAGGTGGACGGCTTGCCATTCACTCGGGCCGGGCGTGAAAACAAGACGCTGCAGGAAACGCAGACGATCGGCAGGTCGCTCGCGCAGGCGCATCATCAGGCGGAAGTAAGCCACCGACTCGACGTCGAATGCAGTGTCGCTGGCGATATAAGTTTGAATTTCATCGGCGAGCGCCAGCGTTCCCGGATCTTCTGGGAGACTCATTTGCGCGGCGGGCGCGATCATCGCGCCTAGAAGCTGGTTCGCTAGCAGCATGGTGACGCGCACGATGCGCACAATTCCCAAAGCTTTCGCCTGAGATCCGATCCAGCTCCAATCCAGAGTGGGGAGGCGCATGATGCGCGCGATGTCGCAAAGCCAGACCAGGCGCCCCCAGACGTGTTTGGCGGCATGCGCCGACAGCACTAGCAGCAAATCCTCGGAGGAGGGCGTCTTCATGGGGTGGCCTGCGACCTTGACCGTCGCGGCCCGCTCGAACAACCCGGCCATGTCGAAATCGACGGCATAAAAGCCCGGCTGAATCGCCCACTGCACTTCTAGAAGATTCGGACCCGCAGCGCCGTCGAAAGCATATTCGTATCCCGATTGCAGATAGGCGAGTTCTTCTGCTGCGGAAAGCGCGAAGTGGGGCGTGTAGCCGAGTTCGCGGACGGCATCACGGATGCGCCGCAAGTCTTGCGGGCGGATTAGCAGGTCAATATCACCAGATTGCCGCAGCGCGATGTCTCCGTAGGCCACCTCCGCCAGGGCCAGGCCTTTGTAGGGCATGACCGCAATGCCGAGGGCGGACAAGCGGTCAATGATTCGAATCAACTCTCGCGAAAGAAACAGGGTCTTGTGCAGATTGGTCTGATAGCGCTGTTTCAGGGAGGACATCTCAGCAGCAGGAACGGCGTCCGCAACACCAGCGAGAGCCTGATAAAGGAGAGGCTGAGTGCCGTGACGATCGGCGAGATCAAAAAGAAGATTCCAGCGGAGCGGCTCGCGTGACAGGAGACGAAGGCGGTCTATCTTTTCCTGGCGGGGAGTTTCGGAACATGCGGCTCGTAGTACGGACCACTCGGCTTCGAGTGTGGCGCTAGTCCCGGGCATGTTTTCGGTCGGACGATTTCCGGTCGAACCAGCTTCGGCCAGACCCGCTTCGTTCCGAGCAGCGGAAGCGAGTCCGGATCACACCGTCGCGCCAGCCGCAGAGGAGCCGGCAGAAGGCGGGAGCACTCGAATCTGCACCAGATTCGCCTTCCCCATGCTCGTCCCAGCGCGTTTCTTGGCCAGCATATTGGCCGATGGAACGCCGGTGCGGGCGAAAGACCTCTCGCAGTCCTGAGACGATGGGCCGCGCATGTTCCCCTCCAGGAACGCCAGACCGGGACAGCGGGAGCAACTTGAAACGTGGCTGCACGAAGTGCAGGTCGTCAGATCCTTGAGCCGGATGGAGCGGACATCCTTCATCGCATCGGAATACCGCCAGATGTCGATGAAGCGCTGCTTTCTCACGTTTCCCGTCGGCAGAGGAAATTGCACGCAGGGAAAGACGTCGCCGTAAGGCGAAACATAGCAGCTGGTGTGGCCGGCGCTGCAGGGAAGATTTTCCAGTGCGTCTTCGTCGGGGTTGGTTGAGATAGCGCAAGATTCCTCGACGTCGCCGACCAGCGATGCATCACGGAAGACCTGCCGCAAGGCATTCTGGTCGACGCCCAGGCTCAACACCGAGCGGTCGCCGTCCATCATGGGTGTGATGGTCGGATCGAGCGTGCAGTCGACGCCCAGCTCCGCAGCGAGAGCGCGCACTGCCGGGTAGTCCTGCATGTTCTGGGTCATCAGAACGTTGGCGATAATAACCCGCAAACCCTGGGACTTGAGAAAGCGGACCGCATCGAGCGAGCGTTTGAGGGAACCGGGCACGAGAGTGATGGCGTCGTGCACTTCCGGGCGATGCGAGTAAATGCTGATCTGAACCGACTCAACGCCGAGATCGCGGATGCGGGCTGCCTCGCGTTCGCGAATCAACATGGCATTGGTCTTGAGCTTGACGCAAAACATCAACGTGCGGCGGGCATATTCGAGGAGGTCGAAGAAATCCTTGCGCAGGAAAATCTCGCCGCCGCTCAGGGTCAGAATGAAGACGCCCGCCTCGGCCATCTCCTCGAGCAGGTGCTTGATTTCTGCCGTGGTCATCTCGCCGTGATCGTCATGATCGAGATAACAGTGCACGCAGCGCTCATTGCAGCGATAGGTCAGGTCGAGCTGGACGCTGAGCGGGACATTCAGCTTCAGCGCTTTCTCGGTCATCTGCTCCAGGAGGCCGTTCATCGGGATTCTCCCGCCGGTGGATTGCTCTGGGCAATCGGCTCCTCAGAGATTTGGAGGATGTCATGGCTGGCCAGTTCCCGGGCCAGAGTTTCAGCATCGTGCAACGCCTCGGCCGGCTCAACTTCGAACTCCTGGCAAATTCGATGCTCGACGATTTCGTCGAGGGGAGTGGTGCCGTCCGCCGACTGCCACAGAATGGTCGCCGTCTTATTGAGGGTAAAGAGGGTGGAGTCGCGGCCGGACATGATCATCATCTCGCCGTCGAGACTGCGGGCAGCGACCCGCGGATTACGTGCAACGTAAAGCCTGCTCATCCAATCAGCTCCCAGACCCGGGCATCGGGCACAAAGGTAAGGCGGGACACCGGGACCCGGCTTGCGAAGTCAAAGGCGGACCGAAAAACCGATTGCACCAGTTCCTCATCCTCCGCGAAAAAGAGAAGATTGGCAAGCAGAGATCGAGCCGCTTCGCCGGCGGGAATCGGATCGATGCGATTTTCGGAGCCCTGGGCGAGCAGATAGAGCGCAGCGAGGGGAGCCGAAACATTTTCGCCCAGCTTAGCCAGTTCGCCGGTAAACGGCGTGCCGTAGGCAACGTAGCCGGCATCCTGCTTGCGTACGTACGAAATCTCGTCGGTCAACAGAGTGACGTCCGGGGGGGCCAGCCGGGAGATGGTCGTCTTGCCCGCACCAGAAACGCCCGCGAACAAGAAAGCCTTGCCATGGCGGATGGCGCTGGCGGAGTGCGCCAGGAAACCGCCCTGCCGGGCCAGCACGAGCGTGTGCACGATGCGAAGTACGGCATCGATGGAGTAGGGATTGGCCGTCTGGCGAATCCGGCCCGTGCGCGCCGCGGGTTCCCACTCGGCGCGAAAATCTCCGCGCTCCAGGGTCCAGCGGCCTTTTTTGTGAGTCACGCGCACGTCCGCATCAGGATCGGCGAAGTGGGGCGGAGAGAGGTCCACATCAAATTCAATCTCTGCGCGCTCGGGGGAACTTACAAATCCGGCATATCGATTATGAAGCATGGCAAGAAAGCCGGGGTCCGTCGTATGCACGCGCACGGGCATGCCTCCGATTTCAATCACGAGGCTGAGACGCTCGACGGCGGTGCTTAACTCTGGCAAGAGACGGTCGATCCTATGGCTTCTGAAGCGGCACGGCTTGAACTGACGTACCTTGAGAAGACTGGCGCAGGCCGTGCACGCCCACAACCACACGGGCCGCGAAAGTCGAATATTGAAACACGGCGGCTACGGCACGTTCCGGGAATCGCAGACGCTTCCGCGGCGCAATGCATTTGCCGTTGCGGATGATGAATGAGACCTTGCCCAGAAGGCGACCCTGATCCACCGGGGAATCGGGGCGGGGTGCCGCATCCCCCTGAGTCTGAACCCGCCAATTGCCCGGGTTGCAGTCGCTCGCCATCACGCGATGGGCAACGAACCGGCGACCGCTGCTGAACATGACGATGTCGCCGTTGCAAACCTGATTGCTGAGGATGCGCTCAATCACGAGCGTGTCCCCAGGCCAAACCGTGGGCAACATGCTGCAGCCTGCAACTTGAAGGCGCAAACTGCCGGACGAACGCAATACTTCACCCGCCAGTTCGGATTCGACGGCGTGTGTCCCGGTCGATGCTGGCGCCGATGGTGTCATGACGCACTGCTGTGACCGATACAACTGCTCTGCGTGGCGCCGACCTTGCCGCACGAGAGGGCTGTCGTAACGAACACCTTTTCATGGCGGAAGGACGGTTTTTCGTACGGCTGCTTGCTAACCGAGGTGCGCGGATTATTGGAGGACATATCGCTCATATTCATAGGAGAACCCAAACAGTATCTATCTATTGTAATGCCGATTGTGATGCCTGCATGGCGCAGCCGCCCGTGCCGCCGGTACAAGTCTGGTTGCTTAGCGTCGAAAAATAGACCTGGGAGTCGCCGACGACCGTGTTGTCCATAATAACGCCGCTGGTGCCTCCAGCCGTTGCCAGGCTGAAGCTGGCAATCGCTCCCAACATTCGCCAGCTAACGGAGCCGTCCGGGGTCGTGCCGCTGACGACGGTGCTCCAGGTCGGGGCTGCGCCGGCCTTCGACGTTCCGCCGGCTGCCGTCCATTCCACGTTACCGTTGCTGTCGACAATCTCGGCGTTGGCGGCATAAACGGTGCTTGCCAGCCAAGCAGGATAGTTAACGGCGTAAGGACCCTGGTTTGTCCAGCGCAGCGTCGACGGGGCAGCTTCCGCAGTGTTCCCGTCGACTGCCAGGGACCAACCGGGATGCGCCGCTCCCGAAGTTCCCGCAACCCTGACCACCTGAATCTGAAAGTGGGTATCCAGAATTTCCTGGCCAATCGCGTAAAGGGTTGCCGCTTTCCAGGGCTGGACGTTGAAGTTCATGAGGCATCCGCCAGCCGCGCAGTTGGCGCCCGCCCCGCTGCCCTGGGCGCTGGCGAAGATCTGCTCGCCGCCGGTGTTCGGGTTGGGAACGTCGGTCACTGGAGAGCACCCAGTGGTAGCGCTGGCCAGCACGGGCCCAGTTGCGACCGCCCCCAGTGCGCCACCCGTGACTGTAATCCGATACAGCGTGGGGGCCCCTGCGGTGTTTCCGCAAACATAGAGGCTTCCGGTCGCAGTCCCTGAGGTCAGATAGGCACTGTCGAAACCACCTTCATACAGGGGATTGGGATTGGGGGGAGCAACTTGGCTGGCTCCGACGATAACATGCGCCCCCAAGCCGCCGGAAGCGAAAGTGGTCTTGAACAGATAAACAGCTGCGCAGGGAACGGTATTTCCGGTGCAAGCTTTGATGTTGTCGTCGGAGGAGAAGACGTACACCCTTCCCGCAGTCGAGTCCACAATGGGCCCCGCAACGAGACCGGTTCCATGATCCACCTGGCCTGATTTGGTGATCACTCCCGTGGAGCTGACACGATAGAGAAATCCTCCGTAGTCGCCGACGAAGACATTGCCCGAGGTCGGGTCGTATACGGGGCTGGAGAGAGCGTTCGGGTTGCCCGAATTCATTTGAGCTGGGAATCCACCGGTGGTGGCTTCGGCAGGGGTACCACGAAACACGCCGGTGATCTTGTGAAGCCAACCCCGGGCTCCGCCCACCCAAATTACGTCGTTGGTATAGTCGGGGAAAACCGACGATGTCGTGTCGTCGGTCACCAGGTTTGAATGGTCTCTCAGGACGATGGTCGTCATGCAGGGCGCGGTGCAGGCTCGGTACGCAGAATTGGAAACGCCCACTAGAGTCACTGGAGAGCCCACCGTCCCGCTCGCAGCCGCCCATTTGAGCAGTACCAGGGTCCCTTGCAGACCTGGGTTGGTCTGGACGAACGCCACCTGCGAGCCACCCGGCGAGACCACCGGAGAAGTCAGGATCGCGCCCCCAGTGTTGTAGGCCCAATTCACGGTCGGCACAATTCCGCCGCATCCGGAATAGAGATTGGTGTAGCCAACCACGGCGGCCTGGGTTGTCGAGCCCTCCAGGCCGGTGGAGAAAACGACATAGTCCGAGCAACTCGCCGTGGTGACTTGGAACCCATACTTGGCGGGATAGTTGCCCGCCCCGACCGAAGCGCTGCTACCCAGGTCCTCCGACCAAGCTCCCTGCGAGCCAGGATCCATGGAGATCGCCTCGCCGGACGCTTCCGGGTCCACCGGCAGTTCGCGCTTCACGGTATTCCGGTAAAACTGCTGCCAGTAGCGCGGATTGCTGGTCACCTGTCTCACTTGATCGTACGTCGCGGGCTGGGAAAAGATCAGGTGATGGTGAGACCAATCGGTGGGCAAGCCCTCCTGAGCTGGTTTGGCCGCCTGGCCGGTTAATACCCAACCCAAAACTACCAATCCAGACAAGCTCACACCCAAGCGGAGAAATCGTGCGGCGGTACCGTTCATTGTCCTGACTCCATGGGTCGCGCGAGATGCGAAAGACTTGCGGGCGGTGCCCAAAAATATCGCGTCGTTCATTCCGTCCCTAGCTTAGTCGAGCCGCATTCCGGATGACTCATCTTCACGCTAGCTAATCATCTCTCCTAAACTCGCGGGCTCGAAATGCCAATGGAAAGTGGACGTATGCTTCCCACTGGTTGGCTGGATTGGGGCCGATTTTACTCTTTATCGAGAGCGCAAGCAAACGAGGTTTTTCTGCCGTGCTGGGCATCCCGCCCGGAGTCCGAGAGCCTGAGGGGAAACAGGAATCACTCGCGGCCGAGGCGAACTCACAGGTAACCCCCATCGAAAATTTGACGCCTCGCGCGATCATCCCCACCCCTTACAATAGAGGAAACTTTTCCTAATATGACATCATCAAGTTAGTTCGGCCGATCAAGCTCGCCGATCAAGCTCGGCATATCAGGTCTAGGATCCCAACGGAGGCTAGCGAATCAGATTGGAAGCACACGAGAGGGTAGCTGAGGAGATGGAGCAAGGAGTGCACGCCAGCAACGTGCTAACGCTGGAAGAGATTGCGAATCTCGCGGCGGAGGGCGGCCAGCCAGCGGAAACGCTGATGAATGTTGTGGCCCTCATCGCCAAGAGATTTCGGACGGATGTGTGTTCGGCATACTTGCTGGAGCCGGATCGCGCCAATCTAGTCCTGGCGGCAACCGTCGGACTTCGCCGGGAGTGCATCGGCAATCTGCGGATGGCGGTGCACGAAGGGCTTACCGGGCTGGTGGCGGAACTGGTGCGGCCGGTCTCGGTCGAACAAGTCAAAAACCATCCCCGATTTAAATACTTCCGGGATTCTGGTGAGGATGCTTACCAATCGTTCCTCGGCGTTCCCTTGATCGAACGGGGCGTTCTGCAGGGCGTTTTAGTGGTGCAGACCATCGAGGCCCGCGTTTTCAGCGAGGACGAAATTCGGATGCTGACCGAGGCTGCCACTCAGGTCGCTCCGGTCGTGAGCGAAGCTCGTACGCTCGATCGCTTTATCGCTCCGCTGCAGGAGCGGCTGTGGGCCCTGGCGCGCAACTTGTGGTGGAGTTGGGACCACAATTCTTCCAGTCTCTTTCTCGATCTGGACCCGGCGCGATGGAATGAACTCAATCACAATCCGGTGGCCTTGCTGGGAGCGCTTCCTCTGGCCAAGCTGGAAACCCGCGCGGCGGAACTCATGCTGCATAGCCGGGTGAACTATGCGTACCGCCGCATGCTGGAGTATCTGGAAGCCGATCGGACATGGGGAACGAGGCACGCCGGCGTGCTGCGGCCGCACCCAGTCGCGTATTTCTCCGCGGAGTTTGGTTTGCATGAGTCGCTGCCCGTCTATTCCGGCGGTTTGGGAGTGCTGGCGGGCGATCACATCAAGAGCGCGTCGGATCTGGATATTCCTCTGGTGGGCATCGGTTTGTTCTATGGCCAGGGATATTTTCGGCAGCGGCTCGATCTGGGCGGATGGCAGCGGGAAGAATACTTGAAGACCGATGTCAATCAAATGGCGATGGAAGTGGCGATCGGAAGAGACGGCAGGCCGGTCGTGGTGGAAATCGAAACGCGCAGTGGCCGTATTCGGGCAAAAGTCTGGCGGGTGGAGGTGGGACGCCGGGATTTGCTGTTGCTGGACTCCGACGTGGAGGGAAATGCGCCCGAGGACCGCGAGCTCACATCGCGGTTGTACGGTGGCGATCTGCGCATCCGCATTCGTCAGGAGTTGCTGCTGGGAGTGGGCGGATTGCGGGCTCTCAAAGCTCTGGGGATTTCTCCGGGTGTTCTTCACCTGAACGAGGGCCACAGCGCTTTTGCGGTGCTGGAGGCGATTCGCATGCGGATGGAGGACGAAGGCCTCGCATTTGACGCAGCGGTGCCCCGAGTCTCGCGCGAAGTGGTGTTCACCACACACACCCCGGTGCCGGCGGGGCACGACCGTTTCGATGCCGGTTTGGTGGAAGAGCACATTGGACCTCTTCGCGAAGCGCTGGGGCTTTCTCAGGAAAGCTTGTTGGGACTTGGTCGTGAGAACCCCAACAATTCTGATGAACCATTCTGCATGACCGTGTTGGCGTTGCGACTCTCGCGACGCGCCAATGCAGTGTCGTCGCTGCATGCCGAGGTATCACGCGCGATGTGGACCGGATTATTCCGGAACAAACTGGAAGACGACGTTCCCATTGGACACATCACCAACGGAGTGCACGTTCCCTCGTGGCTGGCGCCGCAAATGTTTCGCCTCTACGATCGCCATCTGGGCACGGACTGGCACCAGCGCAGCAGCGAAGCCAAAATCTGGCTGGGAATCGAGAACGTGGACGATGGTGAGCTTTGGGAGACGCATCTCAATCTGAAGTCGCAGCTCATCGAGTTTGTGCGCCGGCGAGCGGTCGATCAGGCGGCGCGCCGGGGAGAATCACGGGAGACGTTGCAGCGCCTGGAGCGTGTGCTGAGTCCGGATGCTCTGACCATCGGTTTCGCCCGCCGTTTCGCCACGTACAAACGAGCCAATCTGATTTTGACGGACATCGAGCGGCTGGCTGCCATGGTGAATGACCCGAACCGCCCGGTGCAGTTCGTGTTTGCCGGGAAGGCGCATCCGCTCGATGAGCCCGGCAAGCGCGTGTTGCAGCAGATTGCCGAGTTGATGCGCGATCCCAAGTTCCGCGACAAGTTCGTGTTTGTCGAGGACTATGACATCAACGTAGGACGCCGTTTTGTGCAGGGCGTCGATGTCTGGCTCAACAATCCACGGCGGCCGCTGGAGGCTTCAGGCACAAGCGGTCAGAAGGTGGTGCTGAACGGCGGCCTGAATCTTTCCGTCCTGGACGGGTGGTGGGCCGAAGCTTTCGATGGGATGAATGGCTTCTCGATCGGAACCGGCAGAACTCACTCCAACCTGAGCGTTCACGATACGCGTGATGGGGAAGACTTGATGCGGACCCTGCGCGAAGAGGTGATTCCGCTGTATTACCAGCGCGATCGCGATGGTCTTCCGCGGGGCTGGATCAAGCGCATGAAGCGAACGATCCGCACGCTGGGCTGGCGCTTCAATGCCGATCGCATGGTGATGGATTACACCGTGAAGTGCTACGTTCCGGCAGCGGGAGGGACGTCGAGCGACATGAGGGCCGGTTCGTAGCGGGCTCGAACGCGCTGCTGGTTTCAGAAGATTACACTGGATCCATGCAGCGAAGACAGTTCATCAGAGCCGCAGCGCTTTGCGGCGGTGTAGCCGCTGTTCCCAAGGCGCTGTGGCTCAGTACGAGGTGGAGCGCGGCCGAAGCGGCGACTGACGCCAGCCCCATCGTATTCAATCAACTCGGATATCTTCCCAACGCAGCGAAGCTTGCCACCCTGAGCTCTCCGTCCCCAACGTTCGCGGTGCGTGCCGTTAGCGGCGGGAATGTTGTTCTGCAAGGAAAACCGGGTCCGGCTCGCGACGACGCGGCCTCAGGAGACCGCGTTCAAATTGCTGATATTTCACAGCTGCGCCAGACTGGCATGTATGTTATCGAGACCGACGCTGGTAAGAGTGCGCCGTTTGAAATTGGAGATGATGTTTATCGCAACGCGCTTTGGCTCACCACACGCGGATACTACGGCCAGCGCTGCGGCTGCAACGTCGACCTTGGGAACGGCTATTCGCATCCCGTGTGCCATCTGAGCGCAGAGTTTCACAAGACGTCCGGGAAGAGCGGTCCCTATAAGAACCATGCCGGGTGGCACGATGCCGGCGACTACGGCCGCTACGTCGTGAATTCCGGAATATCGACGGGGACGCTGCTATGGACGTGGGAAATGTTCAACGGGGCGGTGCGCAAGCTGGATCTCAGGATTCCGGAGTCTGGCGGAAAGCTCCCCGACTTTCTCGCTGAAATTCGCTGGAATCTGGATTGGATGCTTAGCTTGCAGGACGCGGACGGCGGCGTGTGGCACAAGCAGACCAGCGAGAATTTTTGTTCCTTCGTCATGCCGCAAGATGATCATCTGATCAGCTATGTGATTGGGACCGGATCGGCTCCATACAAGAGCACGTGCGCGACCGCCGCCCTCGCGGCTGTCGCGGCGATTGCCGCTCGCTGCTACGGGCGGTTCGACGATGCCTACGCCAAGAACTGCTTGGACGCGGCGAAGCGGGCGTATGCATGGGCAAGCAAGAATCCGGATGTGACCTTCCGCAATCCCGAAGGCATTCGCACCGGGGAATACGGAGACGCGGATTGCCGTGACGAGATGCTTTGGGCTGCAGCCGAACTGTGGCGCACCGGCGGCGAGGAACAATATCGCCAGGCGTTCGAGAACGGCGTCGCATATCTTCGAACCGGCAGCGGGCTTCGCGTGAAGACACCGGCGTGGAATGATCTGTCGGCTTTTGCGCTATGGACGTATGCGATGGCGGAACGCAAAGGCGCGTCCAGCGAACTGTTGGCGCAGATTCGTGAATCGAGCGTGCGTGAGGCGCAGGCGTTGGTTCAGGACAGCCGGCAGAATGGCTATGGAAATACGCTGTCCCTCACGGACTATATTTGGGGCTCGAATGCTGTTGCGGGCAATCAGTCACTGCAACTGATCGTCACCGATCGCTTAGAGAAGAATGACGAGTTCCGCGAGGTAGCGGCGGAGAATCTGCACTACTTGATCGGACGCAATTGTTGGGACTTGTCCTGGGTGACGCAGCTAGGGACGAAGGCATTCCAGCATCCCCACCATCGGCCGAGCGGTGCTGACAATATTGCCGCTCCGTGGCCGGGGCTGCTCTCTGGCGGCCCCAATGCCCATCCTGCTGACCGTGTTGGCTGGCGGCTGCCCAAACGTCCACCAATGCAGATGTACAAGGACGACCAGGCGGCCTACTCCATGAACGAAATCGCAATCAACTGGAATGCGCCTCTCGTATTTCTGTTGGCCGCGTTGAACTCGTAATCAGAAGTTGAAGCAACTGGCGGAGAGGGAGGGGTTTTACGTGGCCGTTGAGAATAAAGGCTAACCTCAGAAAGTAGTCTCGCTACTCATTTCATTCCTGCACAACCTCGATCGCCGATACGGTGGCATAACCCGTGACCGGTACGAACTCCAGAAGCAGTTTGCCTTGGGCGTTGGGCTCCAGGTCTTTGATCTTGCGCACCAGCGGGTGATTCTCGCCGGCTTGTTGGAGGATGTTGAGATTGGCAAGGATGGTTTTGCCGTTGCAGAAGACGTTGAATACTCGACTTTCGGTGGCGTGGAAATTCCTGTCTGACACAGCGCTGCGGTTGGGGCGCTCCGGGGCTGCACGGTGTTCGATGAAGTGCAGACTTACTGCGTACCTGCCTGGAGCCACGGGAATCGCGTAGGAGAAGTGTCCCCAGCGTTCGGTCTCGTAGAACTCAGGGTCGTCGGTGTCGGTCGCAGGTTCTTGGCTGGCGCTGAGCTGTCCTCCTTTGAAGTACGCATCGGGACTCCACCAGCGGCTGTCATTGGAGTAGTAGGGGACATCGCGCGCGACGATGCGTATCGGGCGGATCCGCCCGTGGATTCCGGGCAGGATCTCGATTGCGGAAAGCATGCCGCTGCCCCCCTTGATCGAAGAAAAGCTGAGATGTAACTGTCCGTCGGCGGCTGGGGAGACATCGGGGAAAACCTTGACCTCGGCGGTGCGGTCGCCGCCGGAATCGGCGAGCACGTCGAAGTCATGGAGAAGTGGCTGTCCGTTGGCGAGAACTGTCATGATGCGGCTGCCCTCGCCGCCGCCACCCGCATTCTCTGGACCGTAGAAGGTTTCAGCGAAGTGCAGGTGCAGTTCATACGTTCCCGGCTTCAAGGGGATGTTGTAGGTGAAATCGCCCTGACGGCTGCTGCGATAGATGCTGGGGTCCTGCGTGCGCCAGATGTGCTGGACTGCGCTTGGGACCACGGCGCCGCCGGAGAAATCGGAGTCGGGATTCCAGAGTTTACCGGCGTGATCGACATACTTGCGGCCGGCGCCAGCGAGGATGCGGATTTCTTCGCCCACGGGAAGCCCAACCGCGGTTTCGGCGGTGGCTTGCGGAGTATATGTAGAGCGAATCACGGGCTGTGCTCTTGATCGGTCGCGAGTCAAAAACGCTGCGAGGGACAAGACCACAAGCATCACAACACCGCCCAACACCCAGAGCAGTTGCCCACTGGGGCGCCACGAATTCGCATCTGGGACTCGTGGCTGAGGCGTCATCGCTAGGTTCGACGCGCAAGCGTGTTCCTCAATCTTCCGCTTAAACGCCGGGATGTACTGTCCTACCGGGATGGTGATGTGGACGAGATGAGAGGCGCCTTCTGATGCGTAGTATTCGCTCAGACGCTTGCGCAGACGGTTGGCCTGAACGCGGACAATCGAATCGGTATCCTGGTCGAACGAATCGCGGCGATCAAAGACGTCGAGCCCCACAGAATATTCCTTGATCTGGGCGCTTTCGCCAGCGAATGTTTTTTCGCAGAGGTAAGAAAGGAGGTGGGTCAGCGTCGGGGAGCGAGAAAAAAGGCGCGATTGCAGCACTGCCTGTAATTCGGCGCGTTCCGCTTCCCAGCTTACCGGCTCTGTTGTGATCGAAGGCACTGTAAACCTCCCGTGATGTGCGCCTTCGATCCCTTTATACACCCGCCCGCCGCTCTACGCCGGCTTACAAACGGTTACGTAACCCCCTGTAACGGCTGCGTAACTCCACTGCAGAATGCCGCTTGCGAGCCCAGCGGGGCTGCCAACACGGTGAACCTGTTTAAAGATAGCTTTTCGGCGCGTGTAACCCCGATGGCATAGCGTCCAGGTAGCAGGTATAGCGTTGTGGGCCGCAAGAATCGGCGCAATAACTGGGGCGTACGCGGAGGGCAGATCGCCGGGGGCAATGGGCACAGCCCAGACCGGAACCGAGGCAACTCCGGAAGGGCAGGCTGGATATGCGACAAATCACAGCGAGGTTTCTATGGGTGGCGATGCTGATGGCGCTGTCCCCGTACAGCGTCGGCAAGCCGCTTCCACAGCAGGATCAGGACAAGGTCAACATGCAATCGATGACCGTGGCCGAACTGGAAAAGGCCGGGGACCTGGCGCGAGCCCGTAAGGACTACGACCGGGCGATGCAGTGTTTTCAGACAGCGTTGCGCAAGGACCGCAAGAATGCCGTGCTGTACAACAAGCTGGGTTTGACCCAACTTAAGAAGGATGACTTGGCCGCTGCTCGATTGAGTTTCGAGAGCGCCGTTAAGTTGAACTCCAAGTACGCAGACGCAATCAACAACATTGGCGCCGTGGACTACATGAATAAGAACTACGGCGCAGCGGCAAAGCACTTCAAGAAGGCTGTGGCTCTGGAGGAAACACACGCCGCGTTTCACGTGAACCTGGGGGCTGCGTGGTTTAGCCAGAAGAAGTTGGAGCGCGCCCTGGCGGAATACAGCCGGGCCATGGAGTTGGATCCGGATGCATTGAAGACCGAGTCGAGAGCGGGCATCGTTGCCCAGATTGCAAGTCCCGAAGAACGGGCCCGGTATTCGTACATGCTGGCGAAAATCTACGCCAAGCGCGGCGACGTGGACGAATGCCTGCAGTGCCTGAGGAAGGCGAAGGAAGAGGGCTACCGCGAACTGGCGAACGTCTATAAAGATGAAGAGTTCAGCAGGATGCGGGAAAACCCGAAATTGCATGAGGTGGTCGCGCCGCCCGCCGCGAAGTAGCTCAAGGTTGTTTTCCCGGGCCTCTCCTCCGCGCAAGGGGAGCGGCTCGGCCATTCAATTCTTCGACAGCGAACAGAAAGACTCATGTCTGCGAGCTAACGATCACGTTGCAAATGCGTCTCGACCGGGGCTCTCAGATAGAACCCGGTGCCTGGCGTCACAGACAAGACTCTACCCGTGCGCAAACATGTAAGTGGAGGATCGATGCGGAAGACCCAACTTCGATCCAGGGAGGTGCATATGAGGAAACCCATCCTCTGCACTCTGCTGGTCCTCTTCCTCTCGTTTGGGTCAGCGGAAGGTTTGGCACAAGAGAAGTCCTACATCACGGTCGAAGGAAACAAGCTGAACAACGGCGTGGTGGTCATGGACATTCTGAAAGCCGGTAAGACGTACGCACTGCAGTGCAACCAGGGGGCCCCCGGATGTGCGGCCCTGAACGATGGTAAGTATCAGATGGTTGAACTCCCCCAGAACTTCGGAATGTACGAGTGCAAAGATAGAGATGTCGAAGTGTATAGCGAGAATGATAATAGTCGGCAGAACAAACTCGGAGAGTACTGCCTGATAGAAAAGCAATGAGACAGCAGGGGCGATTCGCTGGGAAGGGGTTGCCTCTCTGTGTCTTTGCTTTTCTTAATAACGGAGGCTGGGCAATTGCGAAATCCGACTCTCAAGAGTCGTATCGCAGAGAATGGCAAGTTCTGCATCGGTCAGCATAGCCGCCCCTCTGCTAGCGAGGCGGTGCTCGTGTACCGCCTCGCAAAGCAGGCATGTTTCGGTTCAACCCTCTGGCGCCCTCGCTGACTATCGACCGGTTGGGTCAGAATTTGGCCGCGGTCGTTGACGGCGAGTGCCAGGGCAGCGCCGTGATTTGACCTCTGCGTGTTCACGCTCGAGGCGGGTGACGCCATCTTCTCCAGTTCAGCCACGAGCTTTCCGGCCGTGACCAAGTTGCCCAAAGCTACGGCGTAGGCGCCTTCGGAATGGCGTCCCGACCGGGCCGTTTACGATGACCCGGTCGGGCTGTACCCGTCCGTTTGAGGCAGATCCACAGGGCATACCGCAGGCCCCTAGTTTGGACTCATTTGGTGAGATTAACTTCTTGGGATTGCGTGTCGGCCACCGGTGCCAGCTGCGATTCAACTCGGAATCAGTGTCGGCATCACCAGCTAATAACTTGCTAAAAACAAAAGCAATGGCGGAGAGGGAGGGATTCGAATCACGATTAAATCCCTCGAGGGCTTACACCGATTTTTCAACGACTTCCGAATCGATACTAGATTTTCCCATTCAAAACCGCAATTTTCTTATAACACGCTCTTGTAGCTTCCGTGTAGCTTTTTGTAGCTTGCCGCCGAACAAGGTGATCGCCCGTTTCCTTGGGCATGCCTTTGGCGACTTCGCCGAACCGTGGGTAGCGTACCCGGGGCATGGCATGGATCGATCCCGTGAGAGAGAACAGTCACGCTGTCGCAACGACGCGAAGATGCCCTTGGCGGCGTGATCGCGGCGCGGGCTTGACGGTGATCTCAACGTCTCGGCCAAGCAGGGTTAGGAAATGTATAAGTCGTTCGGTGGAGAAACCAGATAGCTGACCTCGCAAAAGGCGTGAAATTTTGGGTTGATCGATCCTCAGGATGTGCGCGGCGCGAGTTTGGGTCAGTCGCCGCGCGCGAATCGCTTCGCCAATACGGATCGCAAGGTCGGCCTTGGCGAGGCGCTCTTCGGGGTTGGGTAGACCGATGTCGGCGAAGACGTTCCCGCTGCCTTCTTCGACCTCAATTCGATTGCTCATGTCTGCTATACCTTCTGAGCCTCTAGCCATCTGGCGTGTTCTTCTTCGGCTCGCCTGAGACGCGATTTGATTAGCTCACTCTCCGCTTTCGGCGTCTTAATTCCGCGCTTTGATTTCTTCTGAAACACATGTAAAACGTATATACGACCGGCCAAGCGGACTGTGTAGACGCCGCGATAGGTATCGCCCGCATGGTCTTCCACGATCTCCAGGATCCCCGCCCCGCCAAAGCCCCGAAGCGGCTTAGCATCTGGGTGCTTTTCACCACGTTGCGCTATGTAGAGAGCGTAGCCAATCGCATCCTTCACGTCTTCTGGAAAGGACGCGAGGTCTGCCCTGGTGCTTCCGATCCAAACGACGGGCTTGATGCTGGGCGATGCGATCATC
>Ga0181532_10000133_pt1 | contig 72833 bp, 79 predicted proteins | sample PEATcosm2014_Bin_33_FD_119768 | JGI IMG/M metagenome (GOLD analysis project Ga0181532, IMG submission 119768) | Peatland microbial communities from MTU Mesocosm Facility, Houghton, MI, USA - PEATcosm2014_Bin11_30_metaG | ecosystem: Environmental > Terrestrial > Soil > Wetlands > Peat | place... | reverse complement strand
CTCCCGATGGCCTCATCGTAACGCCGGACGGACAATTCTTCAAGACCGCCGGTCTGGAATCTCCGATGCCGCTCGGTTCGGGCACGCGACAGCGTCCGCCGCAAAGCGGCTTCGTTCAAGTCTTCTTGTGGGAAGTTGGCTGAGCTACTGAGCCGATTCCGGTCCGATCACGGGCAACACGGAAAATCCGCTTTGTCCGCTCGACGCAGGCAAGGGCCCTCGCTCAAATTGGCATTCTCCGGCTTGCCCAATCACCCCAGCGAATCGGGGCCGCTAAGTGCTTGATATTGTGGCACGCGAGATCGTGCGGTTCGCCTGCCCACAAACAGAAGATTTCGGGCAGGCTGGGAAGCGTCCTAACAGGGGAGTTGCTTGTCGGTCCATTCTCCTTACTCCACCACCCCGGGATCGTGCTGAACTTCGTTACCGGTGCGTTGGCACACTTGCAGCTCGGACGTGCGCAGGTGATGATGGGCGACAAGGACGCCGCCCGCAAGTCGTATCAGGATTTCCACACACTCTGGAAGGACGCCGATCCCGACATCCCCATCTACAAACAAGCCAAAGCCGAGTACGCCAAGCTGGAGTAGCTCCGCGATCAGTCTCAGAAAGCTCGCCGATGCGCGTGAGCTCTTGCGATTCTCAGGATTTGTTGTCGAGTGATGGTAGCTCGGAATGAGCTTCGGCGGGTGGAAACCATGTGTTTGTGGGCAGGCGAAATCCACGATCCCGCGTGCCGCAATATCAAACACTTAGCGGGGAAGATTCGCGAGGGTAATTGGGCAAGGCGGAGAATGCCAATCTGAGCAAGGGCGTTGCCTGCATTGAGCGGACAAAGTGGATTAGTTCCGTTTTGCTCGTCACACGATCATTGAGGCGAAGGTGGTGCCAGCTTTATGCCAGCGGCATCCAGCTTTCTCCTTCCTGCAGAATGACAACTTCGGAACTCAGACCTGCTTGGCGTGCGCGCTTGCGAAAGCCTTCCGGACTGTGGCTGGTTCTCATCAGCGGCAAGCGGGGCATGATTCCAAGGTGTATCGGAATCACGATCTGGGGCGCCAGAAGCCGCACAGCTTCAACCGCCTGTGTCTCGCCCATGGTCATGGGGATGCGGAAGGTTGTGACTGGAATCAACGCGACATCCGGCTGGAGCTCGCGGCCAATCCTTTCCATGAAGCCGGCGAGATAGATGTCGCCAGCGAAATAGATCCGCTTACCGTCAGCTTCGATGATGTATCCGACCGTGAAAGTTATGTGGCGAGCGGGCACTGCGGTGATGGCGACTGTAGCGAACGATCTCCGCTCCCACGGCTTTAAGCCAGTCACGCTGCGGCCTCCCTTAAGACCCGTTATCCAGGCTGTGGCGGCGGGGGCGAGAACCGGCACGGACTGCGGCAGGGCGCGGAGGAATCGGCGGTCGATGTGATCAAAGTGATTGTGCGAGACGAGAACCAGATCTACGTTGCTCAACTCTTCTCGCGAGCGAGCAGGCGGAAGGGGCCGTGTATAGGCAGGATTACCGTGCAGGTTGAAGTAAGGGTCAGTGAGTATGCGCTTGCCAGCAGCTTCGATCAGAACCGTGCTGTGGCCGATCATCGTGATCTTCATGGGCAAACCCAAGCGCTTCAGGTTCTCCACCTCAGCGTAACCCAAACGCGGCCCTAGGCCCGCGCCATTATGATGGTGTGTGGACTCATCGGGATGGGATGGGCCTCCACACCACTGAAACCGGCTTTGGTGTGCATCTCCGACAGTTCGCGGAAGGTGTACGCGTCGCCGGCCGCCGTTGACGTCAACATGGTCATACTGAAGGCTGCGGGCATCGGTGGCGAAACGCGGTCTTCATTGGGCACGAACTCCAGCGTTGCTGCACATCCGCCGGGCTTCAGCGAGGCGCGGACTTTCTTCAGCAGCCCGACACAAGTTCCCGGGTCGAAGTGATGCAGGAAGTTGGTCAAGAGCACTGTGTCGTATGGACCGCCGAACTGCACGTCAAAAGCACTGCCCGGCAGCATGTCATAGCGGTCGTGCACGCCAGCCTTGCGCGCGTTTTCCAGCGCTACCCGCAGCACCGGCGCCCAATCCAGCCCGGTTACGTGCGCCTCCGGGTTCTGTTTGGCGATTTCGATGCCGAACAATCCGTGGCCGGCGGCGATGTCCAGCACGCGCATTGGTCCGGTTCGGCCTTCCAGCACAATCGCCCCTAACGGCCCAGCCATCGGCGCCATCATCGGCGCCATGCTTTGCGCAAACTCCACCCAGATCGGATTCTCAGGCTCCACCGAGCCTTCGCCCGGCAACACGGTCCTGCCGTTGCGCACGATGTCGGCAAGGTGTTCATAGGGTTCACGCATCGCCGGAAGCGACAAGAAGCGAGCCATCGAAGCCAGGCAGGTCGGCGAGCTGGGGTCCAGGAACGCCGCACTGGACGGCGTGTGCCGATAGTGCCCGTCTACCTTTTGAAGAAGTCCAGAGACGACGAGGAAGTCGCACAGAATGCGGATGCCGCGCTCCGAGGCGGACGCGTGACGAGCGATCGAGGACGCGTCGCCCGGTTCCTGGCCCACGGCGCGGAACACGTCCAGTTCGATAGCCGCCTTCAGGGCGAAGGTTCGTTGGAAGGCTTGTAGATTCTCGAAGACGATTGCAGGCGTCAACGGTGCGCCAGACGGAGCATCAGATTGCATTTCGAAACCCCCACTCTCCCGGGAGATTTAGTTCGGCTCCCAGGTCCGGCTGAGTATACACCGGCTTTCGTCGTCAGCTGGTTGGTCGCCGGTAGGCTCGATTTGTTCTATTACGAGTAACGGCGGAAGATTTCGGCCAATCTTTCGCCATCCGGTTACTTCAGGATTACCCGTCAACCACCAAGTGAGAGCTTTTCCGGGAGCCCGTTTCCTAATCGCGAGCTTGGATAGTGCTTTGGTTTGTCACTCACCCCTGCGTCGGCGGTCACTGACAAGCCGCCAGCCACAGGCTTGAAATTGTTGCGAGTGTCGGGGCGGATCGTCTCCCGGCCTTTTTCCCCCACCCACTCCTGGCGAGTCCGCGCGAGAAAAGACCCTAGAGATTCCTGCTCCCTGGCGTCCGAGCGGGCCCAGTCTATTTCACTTCCGAGCGCATGGAGAGGAGGAAAACCCCATGCAGAGCAACGAGCAATTTCAGAACTTACTTTTCCGCATCATCTCGCGCACGGCCACAGTCGCGCTGGCGATAGCAGTTATGTTTGTGTTGACGATTGTCTTGACCTAATCAGCGCAGGCGCAGACGTTCACCGTAATTCACAACTTCACCGGTGGACTCGACGGAGGGAATCCCTACGCCGGTCTGACAATGGATGCAGCAGGAATTTTGTATGGAACGACGGTGACAGGCGGTGCGAGCGACGCTGGTACCGTCTTCAAGTTGACGCACAGAGGCTCCGGGTGGTTACTTACTCCGCTTTACAGCTTCGAAGGAGGCAACGACGGAAGTGGTCCCGGCGGAAGAGTGGTGATCGGACCGGACGGAAACCTGTACGGTAGCACGGAGTCCGGAGGATACAACGGATGCTGCGGTACGGTCTTCAAGCTGGCGCCTCCAGCGGCGGCAACCTGTAAAACGCCCATCTGCCCCTGGACGGAGACTGTGCTCTACCGGTTCCGGGGAGGCAGCGATGGCTTCCAACCGTTCGGCGACCTCGTTTTCGACGAAGCCGGCGATATTTACGGCGCGACGGTGCAGGGGGGCTCACGTGCGGACGGTACAGTGTTCAAGCTGACGCCATCTGATGGCTCCTGGACGGAGAGCATTCTTTACAGTTTCACGGGAGGCAATGACGGAGCGGAGCCCAACGAAGTGATCCTCGACCAAGCGGGAAATCTCTATGGTACGACGTTCCTTGATGGCGCGTATGACGCTGGCACAATTTTCGAATTGATGCCCTCGGCGGCGGGCTGGACGGAAAACACCCTCTACGCGTTTAATCCGTTTAACGGCGACGGCGGCGATTCCGCGGCAGGTCTAGTCTTTGACAAGTCGGGCAATCTCTATGGAACGACTTTCCAAGGCATAGGCAACGACGGTACAGTTTTCGAGTTGATGCCAAATGGCGGCGGATGGACGTACACGGTACTTTACGCCTTCCCGGTTGAGGCGGGGTCTCCAGACGCAGCCCTGATCATGGACGCAGCCGGTAGTCTCTACGGCACCGCCGCAGGTTTCGGCGACCTATCTTTCGGTCAGGTCTTTAAGCTTACGCCCTCAAACGGCGGCTGGACGTTCACCTCGCTACACGATTTTGCCGGCTACGAAGGGTTCGGTCCATCATGCAGTGTGATATTCGACGCCGAGGGCAATCTCTACGGCACCGCGGGCGATGGCGGGGCCTATGGCTACTACGGCGTCGTCTAGGAGATCACTCCGTAGTTGAATCCTGCGGGCTCACAGCGGCAGCATTGCAACTGCTCCCCGTGACTGCCGTCACCGAAAGCGATCTTGGGGCCGGACTTTGTGCTTTTGCTCGCAAACGTGAGCGGATTCGATCTCACGCAGCTCCTCTGCGCTTAGCGAAAAATTGCCCCATGTGCGGGAGACGGTTACAAAACACTTCCGGCAGACGGAATCGACTCTTCCAGTGTTAGCAATGCGGTGAACGAACTTGGGGCCAGCGGGGATTGATTTCACCAGTTGATACTGCGGCGCGGGAGCACAGTTGGTCTATCCACCAAAAGTTGCATTACTACTTTCCCAAAGTGTGCAATATTGCACAGACAGCCAAAGCTGATCGGGCTAAACTTTCCGCATCACTGACTAAGTAAGCCACATAGCCCGTGCGATCTTCTGAGGATCAACGGGCTGTGCAGTTCCCATCAGCCCGTAGGTATTCGGGGGAGTGCCTGCGGGCTGTAACTTTTTAGCCTTGAGGCCCATTCGCCTCACAAAGGTACCCCATGCGTGCCGATGTGGGAGCGTTCTTATTTTGTTTTGGAGGTACGGTGGGAACCATAAACGGTCGAGTACGCGGGCGGACGAAAGATGAGTGCTGGCGGAACTATCTCGACAACAAGCGTACTAGAGGTAGCATCCTTCTGGATGTGATTCCTAGCAATGAACAGGATGCTTACAAAGCCATGAAAAAGGACCACCAAATCGGGATCTGGACGTTGGAGTTCTTCTCGCGAATGTAGAGCCGTGCTCCCTTGGTGACAGAGTGGAGTCTCAGCGATCACTCAGCGCCGGCCAACGGGGATCAGGCGGCTATGGTGTAGTCTGGGAAATCACGCCGTAACTCTGCGGCTCTGGCCACCTGAAATGGGGATATAATCCAAGCCAAATTCTGTTCGCGGCAAATCCAGCCCGCACGAATTGGCAGCCGCGAATCAGGCACACAGCAACCGTAACTGCCTTCAACCCTGAAGGGAGCAGCACCCATGTCTCAGCCATCCGGGAAATTCAATTTGCAGCTAAGTTTGCGAGCGGTAATTACCGCGCTCGCGATTGTGGCTGTGCTAACGGTCATCACGACCCAAGCGGCGCAGGCGCAAACGTTCAAAGTGCTTCACAGCTTCACTGGCGGCGCGAACGGCTGGGGCCCGGCCAATGGAGTCGTCAGTGACCGGGCCGGCAACCTATATGGCGCCACGGCCTACGGCGGCAATTACACATCCAGTTGCAACTACGAAGGAACACAAACCGGCTGCGGCGTGGTTTACAAGATCAGCCATCACGGCTCGGGTTGGATCTTCAATGTACTGTCCAGCTTCGATGGTGCCAACGGATACAACCCCGCACAGGTGATTACGGTCGCGCCGGACGGCAGTCTCTATGGCACTACCATGTGGGGCGGCCCGGGCGATTGCCACGGCTTTGGCCCCGGTTGTGGAACCATTTTCCGCCTGCAACCTCCGGCAGCATTTTGCCGCTCTGTATCCTGTCCCTGGACGGTCAGCGACCTTCACCAGTTCCTCGGCGAACCCAACGATGGCGCGTCTCCAGAAGGTGGCAGCCTGACCATGGACTTGGCCGGGAACCTTTACGGCACCACCGAAAATGGCGGATTATATGACGCCGGAACGGTCTACCAGCTGAGTCCCACGGCAAACGGCTGGACGATGTCGGTGCTCTACAACTTTACGGGATATTACGATGGTGATGGTCCGACGGGCGGAGTAGTTTTCGACAACGCCGGCAATCTGTACGGCGTGACCGTCCAAGGCGGTGAGGATTTCGGCGTCGTGTACGAGTTGACGCACACTGAATCGGGCTGGACCGAACACGTCCTCCACAGCTTCAACTATCTGACGGACGGCGCATTCCCCAGCGGCAATCCGGTGATCGACGCATCCGGGAATTTATATGGCACAACCGACAGTTACGGTCTGAATGGCGGCGGAACTGTTTGGGAGCTGAGCCCGGGGAACGGAAGTTGGAACTTTTCGTTGCTCTACTCCTTTACCGGCGGCCCCGGGGGAGGGCCGTTTGGCGGACTGCTCCTGGATCGCGCCGGTAACCTTTATGGCACCACAATCAATGAGGGCGCCCATAAATATGGAACCGTCTTCAAACTGACTCCTGTCAATGGAGGTTGGAACTATACCTCATTGCATGACTTCACTGGCGGCAGCGATGGAGGATTGCCGTACAGCAGCGTAAGCATGGATTCCGCGGGAAACCTGTTCGGCGTAACCGTAGCTGGCGGCTTGTTACAAAGCTGTCCCGGCGGCTGCGGCGTGGTGTGGGAGGTCACGCCGTAACCCAGCAGACAGTATTTGGCGAAGGAGATCGTAATGACAAATTCGGCACAGTATCGAAGTTGGATCCTCGAACCAAATGTCTGGCTTGCAATCGCAGTGGTGGCGATGGCAATGACGCTCGCGCAATCGGCACAGACGCAGAGCTTCACCGTGCTGCATTATTTTACTGGGGGCGCGGACGGTGGCAATCCGATTGCCGGTCTCACGATAGACAGCGCAGGCAATCTCTATGGCGCTACCAACTACGGCGGCAATTCGAACTGCTACAGCGGAGGCTACTCCGGTTGCGGGACCGCCTTTAAGCTTTCCCTCCATGGCTCCAGTTGGGTATTCACGCCCCTGTATGCTTTCCAGGGAGGCAGCGATGGCGCTTACCCGCTTGCAGATCTTAGTATCGCCACCGATGGCACCCTCTACGGCACGACATCCGCTGGAGGCATGGGGCATTGCTCGGCGGGGATTAGCGGTTGTGGCACCGTTTTCCATCTACGTCCCGCGCCCAACCGCTGTAAGTCAGTGATGTGCTCATGGAATGGAAGCGTGCTGTATCGTTTTACCGGCGGTAACGACGGTGGCAATCCGCAGAGCAGTCTGCTCTTCGACAACGCCGGTGATCTCTACGGCACAACGTACCAGGGTGGACCATCGGGCGGCGGAGTCGCCTTTGAACTGACACCCTCTCAAGGCGGTTGGACGGAGTCGGTGATCCATGCGTTTGCTGGAGGAGGGAACGGCTCTTTTCCGCAAGGCAACCTCATTGCGGATGGCAACGGTAACTTCGACGGCACCACGGAGGCTGGCGGAGGCTGCGGCGGCCAGTGCGGTACGGTTTTCCAACTGACGCCTTCCAACTCCGGCTGGCAGGAAAGCGTTCTCCACAGCTTTCAGGGCGGGAATGACGGCTATGAGCCGGTCGGCGGAGTCAGCATGGATGCAGCGGGCAATCTCTATGGCTCCGATAACGCCAATTCGGGCGGAATCGTATTCCAATTGACATTTTCGAGCGGCAGTTGGAACCTCACGCCGCTCGTGAGTGGTTTGGGTCTGGCACCCCTGCCCGCCATGACCAATCCGCCCATCGCGGATGCCGCCGGCAATCTCTATGGCACAACGGTCTTCGGTGGCGGAGCTGGCTGCCCTTACGGCTGCGGCGTCGTCTTCAAGCTATCGCCCACGGGAAGCGGCTGGACCTACACTGTACTTCACGAGTTTGACTACTCTGATGGTCAGGCGCCTTGGGGCCGGCTGGCCATGGACAGCCATGACAATCTTTACGGAACGACTTTGCAAGGCGGTTCCGGCAATTGCCCCGCACTCTGCGGCACGGTCTGGGAGATCACGCCGTAGCTGAAATTCTGCAGTTCCACAGCGGCCGGCATCCTCGATTGGGTGTCGGCCGTTGCACAAGGAATACTCCGCCGCCGAAATACGACCCCCGCCCGTTCTAGCGGCGGATGGGGATATGCCCATGCCGTCGGCCTATATAAACCGGCTGCTCTTGCATCTGTCGATCTTCTCTTTCCATGCGGCAACGGTAGATGTTCAGGCTGTGGTCATCCACACCGTTGGCACGGTATTCCTCCAGCTTCTGCTGGATGGTGACTTCACGCGGCTTTGAAGAACTCTCGAACCAGGTAAGCATGGCGTAGCGCACCATGTCGGACACATCGTCGAGTTCATCGCCTGCGACCTTTTGCAGATCGCCAGAAATCTTCTCATGGTGCATCCTCGTACTGAGTGCCTCGAATATCAAGGACTTGCCGCGATTGCACTTGGTCAGCACAAACTGGCCGCGCTTCAAGAGTCGGTACAGCATCTGCCAACCGGCGATGCGGTCATTGCTCGCGGGCACCACGCTGAGGTCCCCATACTGAGCAAAGACTTCTCGCATCTGCTGGGCGACACTGGGCCCCGTTCCGATGCTATCCGGTTGTGGCGAGCATGATGGGATGGTCCGCGGCGACCGCGATCCGCATGGCCAAGCGTTACGGACACATTGGAAGCCAGGCGCTCCGCAATGCTGCCGACGTGCTTGGAGGAGTGAAAATTCCCGCCGAGTCCCTCAAAAAGTCGCTGGAGGCGCAAAATGTCACTTTGCAGTAAGTGGAAGAAAAGAAATGGCTCCTCAGGTAGGACTCGAACCTACAACCCTCCGGTTAACAGCCGGATGCTCTGCCATTGAGCTACTGAGGAGTGTTTGCGCTCTGCGACGGCGCTTCAAGTTTATTGTAACGGCAGGTCCGCATCGCGTCAAAGATAAATGCCGATCGAGCGAAGTCAAACTGCTTGCGCGTGCTCATTCACGGACCCGATGTGCGGGCTCGCTCCAGCGAAGATCATTCACCACCGAGACGCGGAGGACACGGAGTTCTTGGTTTCCACAAAGTTCTCTCCGTGATCTCAGTGGGAGAGCCCGCCCTGAGCGAAGCCGAAGGGTGGTTAGATTTTTGTTTGTGTGGGTCAGCCGCAGGTCCATGTGACACTCAGGGTGACACAGCTCAAACCAGGTGCTCTCGCAAGAGAAACGCTCGCGCCACTTCCGCTGCGTCCTTCTTCTCGGCGTCAACCGCGTAGTTCATCTGTCGCATGTCGTCGGCGGTGATGCGCCCTGCCAATCGCTCGAACGCCGCTCGCACCGCCGGACACTCCTGAAAAAGCTGCGGACGAATGATCGGCACAGCATCATAAGGCGGAAAGTAGTGCTTGTCATCCTCCAACACCACCAGCCCGAGAGCGGCGATCAGGCCGTCAGTATTGTTTCCGGCGACCACATCCACGGACTTGTTTTGCAGCGCGCGATAGAGCAGGCTCAAGTCCATCACGCGAGGCGCCTCTGCGAACTTCAATCCATAGGTGCTGACCAGGCCCTTGTAGCCGTCCTGCCGTTCGAGGAACTCATATCCCACTCCGAGGCGCAACTGCGGCGCAACCCGCGCCAGTTGCGAAAGCGTGCTCACTCCGAGCCGACGCGCCTCGTCGCCGCGCATCACCATCGCGAAGCTGTTGTTGAAACCGAGCGGCGGCATGACATCAAGACCGAATTTGCGGTGATAGTCTTCCTTCATTTGTTCGTACACAGCCTGCGAATCTCCCGAAGCGTTTTGCTTCAGTATCGCCGCCAGCGCTGTCCCGGTGTATTCGACGTACACGTCGATGCGTCCGGCAAGCAGCGCTTGATGGCAGATGTACGTTCCGGCAAGATAGAAGCGACGCTCGACCGGAGTGTGGCAAACGCTCTCAAGGTATTGCGCCAGCAGTTCGCCCAGCACAAGCTGCTCGGTGAAGTTTTTTGAGCCGACGGCGATGCCGCGCATTCGAGGCGCGCACGCGGCAAGGAGGAGTACAAGTCCGGACAGGAAGCTGCGCCGGTTCATTTCAGTGCATCCTGCGGACCAGCAGCTTTTCGACTCCGCTTAAGGTGAGGTCAGCCGCGAGCGCCATCACCGCGGCCGGAATTGCGCCCGCGAGGATGACGCCGTTGTCCACCATCGCGATGCCACGGAAAATGAACTCACCGAGACCGCCTGCGCCGATCGCCGCGGCAATCGTTGCAACCCCGATGGTGATTACTGCGGCGACACGAATTCCGGAGAGCAGCACGGGCAGCGCCAGCGGCAGCTCAACGTGCCAAAGAAGTTGGCCGGACGTGAGCCCCATCGCGATAGCCGCTTCTCGCACTGGCGCGCTGATGCCGGCAATGCCGACGTAAGTGTTGCGAACCACGGGAAGTAACGCATAGAGTGCCAGAGCGACGATCGCCAATCGGTCGGCGCGCGCCCCCAGCCACGGCAGGGGCAGCAGCAGTCCAAAGAGCGCGAGGCTGGGGATCGTCTGGACAACATTCGTGCTCCCGAGCACGAAGGCTTTCCACCTCGGCCGTCGCGTCAACAGGATTCCCAGCGGCACACCGACTGCAATCGCAAGCAGCATAGAGATTCCGACCAGCCACAGGTGTTCGGCGGTCAGGGTTGCGACTTCGCGTTTATGGGTGAGCAGGAAATTCAAAAAGTCAATCTCATTAGCCACGGATCTCCACTGATCTAATTTATTTAAAGTTCGAAATGTGAGATCGGTTCGCCATTTGAATTATTCGTGTTGATCCCTGCAAGTCCGTGGCTGCCTTCAATCGTGAAATATCTGTTGCCCCGCCCGGAAGACATCTACATACGCCTTCACAGAAGCATCCGGCGAGCACAGGAACTCATCGCTACTGTAGATCCCGCGCAGCTTGCCTTCTTCCATCAGTCCTATGCGACTACCCAGCAGCAAAGCCTCGCCGACGTCATGCGTCACGAAGACGATGGTCTTCCCCAGCTTCTGCTGCAGCTTCTTGAATTCCATCTGGAGTTCGGCCCTCGTAATTGGGTCGAGCGCCCCGAAGGGCTCGTCCATCAGGAGAATGGGCGGTTCGGCAGCGAGCGCACGCGCCAATCCCACGCGCTGCCGCTGCCCGCCTGAAAGCTGATGCGGATAGCGGTCCGCGAATTCCCTCGCCGGCAGTCCAACCAGGGTCAGGACTTCTTCGACGCGCGCGTCAATTCTGCTGCGCTCCCACCGTTCCAGCTTCGGAACCAGCGCAACGTTTTCACGCACCGAGTAATGCGGGAACAGCCCGACATCCTGAATGGCGTAGCCGATCCGTCTGCGCAACTTGATTGCATCCCACTGCGTGACTGGGATTCCGTCCACGCGAACTTCGCCCTCGGTCGGCGTAAGCAGGCGATTGATCATCTTCAAGCAGGTGGTCTTGCCCGAACCGCTGCGGCCGACCAGCATCAAGGTCTCCCCGCGACGGACAGTCAAGTTCACATCGCAAAGCAAGGCCCTGCCCGCTGAGACGCGGAGGGTCACGTCAGCGAACTGGATCGCACTACCGGGCGGGCTGTTCGAAGACTCTGACACTGCGTTGCCGCTTCAGCGTACCAGAAGTTCTTGCTGTATGAACGCTGGTTCGCAGCCAAACAAGAATGCCGGAGCCGGTCTCCACACGACCAGCTCCGGCACGAATTTTACAGGCTCGCGTCTTTCGTTCTGACAGCGAGTTAGCGGAAAACGCTAGTAGCGTCCCCAACCACCGCCACCACCGCCACCACCGCCACCACCGCCGCCACCGCCTGAGCGGCCACGGCCACCGCCCCCACCACCACCGCGCCCGAAACCGCCGCGCCCACCACCGCCGCCCTCGCGACGAGGCCTGTCTGCCTTCGGACGTGCTTCGTTAACAGTCAGATTGCGCCCTCCGAGGTTGGTACCGTTCAGGGCTTCCATCGCCTTGCTTGCCGACTCGTCATCGTTCATTTCCACGAAGGCGAATCCGCGCGGCTGTCCCGTGTCGCGATCAGTAATGATGCTGACCTTTTCGACTGGGCCATAGGCCTCAAACAACGAGCGCACCTGGTCTTCAGTCGCATCGAAAGTTAAGTTCCCAACATAAATGTTCTTCATGTTTCCTCATTTCAAGACTGAGGCCGATGCGCAAACCAAAAAATTAAATCGCGCACGGCCCACGGTTGGGTTGTTTACGACCAAAGACTCAACTGACTGCTAGTCGCCTAAAACGAAGAGGGCAGCAGTCGCCGCCCTCGCTTGTTGCTTCCGACTTAGAGGACCTGAACGTTCTCAGCCTGCCATCCCTTGGCGCCGCGCTTCACGTCGAAGCTCACCGCCTGGCCTTCCTGCAGCGAACGGAAGCCGTTCGACTGGATGGCCGAGAAGTGGACGAAAACATCTTCGCCGTTCTGACGTGAAATAAAACCAAAACCCTTGGCATCGTTAAACCACTTTACTGTTCCTTGTTCCATTTGATTCTTTGAATATCCTTGAAGTTGATGTTGCGCTGGACGATCGGAAGGTTACAGGCAGAAATCGCTCGAGACAGATGGAGGGATGGCTGCTAGACGCGCCGTTCAAACATACGCACAACTATTATACCTTAACTAGGCGAGTTTCGAACATCGATTTAATGCCTGGCACAAACTGGCGAATGTGTTGCGACCTAGGGGACTCGGACGGTAACCACCTCAGTGGTCTTGTCTTCTGTCGCGGACTTGTGACATTGTCAACGAAAGGTCGATACATTCTCCTTTAGTGCTCGTCGAGCAAAGGCAGATGTTGGGCCGCTCTCAAATGGCTGAGAGCGGCCATTTTTTCTTGGTCACACCAGATCGAAAAGCAGAAATTCCGCTTCGCCATTGCCGTTCGCGCTCGTCAGACGTAGCCTGGATTCGCCACTGATTGCTGCTCCATCGCCCTTCGTCAGCTTCGTCCCGTTGACGTCGATTTTACCGCCCACCAACTGCACCCACGCATGACGGCCCGGCTTCAACCCGAGTTCCACGGTCTTGCCGCTATCGAGCAACGACGCGTACAGGCTCGCGTCTTGATTGATCGTGGTAGAACCATCGCACCCATCGTGCGACGCGATCAGCCTCAACTGGTTGCGCTTCTCTCCGGTGGAAAAGGTTCGGTCCTCGTAGCTGGGCTTCAGTCCCTCAGCCTCGGGCAGCAACCAGATCTGCAACAAGTGCACCGGTTCCCTGGACTGGTTGACCTCACTGTGCATCACTCCCGTGCCAGCCGACATGCGCTGCACATCGTTCTGCTTGATGGTTGCGCCGCGTCCCATGCTGTCGCGATGGCTCAACTCGCCCTTGATGATATAGGTGAGAATCTCCATGTCGCGGTGCGGATGCATTCCGAAACCCTTGCCCGCGCTGACCCAGTCTTCGTTGATGACCCGCAGGTCGCGAAAGCCCATGTGCTTCGGATCGTAATAGTCCGAAAATGAGAAAGTGTAGTGAGTGTCGAGCCAGCCGTGGTTGGCATGGCCGCGCTCTTCTGAAGGCCTGATGGTAATCATGGCGTGTCCTCCGGAATCAATCCATAAGATGCTTTAACGTTAAAGAAAGATTCAGGCTCTCTCCCGGGATTGGCGCCCGATGGGCGTTCCTGCTTGCCCAGCTTCCGGCAGAGCTCGCCCAAGTGCGCCTGCTCCTCAGGCCCGAGCACACCCGGAAACTCGGCAATTGCCAACGCGTGCTGCGGGAACACCTTCCGTATCAATGACTTTCCCTTGGCTGTCAGAACGACGATCAACACCCGCCGGTCCTCTGGACATTCCTGCCGTTTGGCTAACCCCTGCTTTTCCAGGTTTCCGACCACCATGGTCAGGTTGCCGCCGGTAGTCAGGACTTTCTGTGCGATGTCGGAAAGCGACATTGGCCCCAAATGATAAAGGGCTTCCAATACGGCGAACTGGGTGAGCGTCATCCCCGTGTCGCCCAGACTGCGGGAAGCAAAGTTACGGGCCGCGTTGGCGGCGCGCATCAGTTTGACATAAGCGTTGAGCGCCAGGCGCTCCTGCGCTCGGCCAGGTTGAGAGGAAGACATGAATAAATACTACTACATTAAAGTAATAAAGCAAAAACTGGGTTTGGCAGCTTTGAATAGCATAGACTAAAGTCCTCGGTCGGGATGACAGAACCCGTCATTTCAGCCCTGCGTTCTCCGCCGCAAGCTTGGCTGTCGCGCTCCAATCCATATCGTCCATCCCACGCCCGATGGCGGTCAACATATGGTCGCGAATCTCGCTGGCGAAGGGCAGTGGTGCATCCACAGCCTCCGCCGCCGCCAACGCCAGTTTCATGTCCTTCAGCCCGAGTCGCAGTTTGAATCCCGCAGGCCGATATTTTTCGTCGGCGATCAGGTTGCCGTAAGTCTTGTAAACGGGCGCGGCAAACAGGCTGTTGGTGAGGAACTCCACATATTGGTGCGGATCGATTCCGTACTTGCGGGTGAGCGCGATGGCTTCTCCCAACGACTCAATCACCGACGCGATCAGAAAATTCCCACTTAGCTTCACCACGTTCGCCATCTCGGGCTTGTCGCCGATGACAAACACCCGCTGGCCGAGCGCCTCCAGCAGTGGCTTGCAGCGTTCCACCGCATCCTTGTCGCCTGCCGTCACCACAAACAACTTGCCCGCTTCCGCCGCTTCCGGACGCCCAAACACGGGAGCAGTTATGTAATGCTGTCCTCGTTTCGCGTGCTCTTCCGCCAGTTTTCTTGAGAGCGCCACGCTAATGGTGCTCATGGAAATGTGGGTCGCGTTTTTCGGCAGGCTGTCGAGCACTCCGCCGGAATGCAGGACGGCCGATTCGACCGCGAAGTCATCAGCCAGCATGGTGATGACAGCTTCCGCCTCCTTCGCAGCTTCGCCCGCCAACTTGGCAACCTTCGCTCCCTTCGAACGCAGTTCGTCAGCCTTGGAGAGCGTGCGGTTCCACACCGTAACGTCGTGCCCCGCGCGCAGCAGGTGCCCTGCCATGTGGCTTCCCATATTCCCTAAACCGATAAATGCAATCTTCACGATGCTCCTCCTTGCGAATGTCGCGATACGTATCAACGCTAGTATCCGAGCCATAAACCTGGATCTCGTAATTGTCCTGCGCGATTGAGGGGATGTTGCAGAACCCGAGAGCCAGAAGGCCGGCATCAACGGCAATAAACGAGGCATACTCCCGACTCGAATAAAAGTCCGCGTGGTGTGTCATGCTCAACCAGCGCGGCAGCAGCTGGCCGCTGGAGTCGAAGCACCTCTATGGAATCCATGAAAATCAGGGCCATCATAGGGGCCCTTCGACCCGCGGCAAACGCGGCCGCTCGCTCGGGGTGACACAGAAAACAATTGCACAGCACCCCGTGAAGCCGTTCCCTTTCGAGACGCCGCTTTTCGCAACGCGACTCCTCCTTACTGCTTGAACACCACTATCGCCAGGGGCGGCAGGTCGAGCAGCAGCGATTGATCAAATCCGTGGCAGGGGATCGGTTCTGTTATCCTGCCGCCGAAATTCCCCTCATCGGTCCCACCGTAAATCGCGGCGTTGCTGTTCAACACCTCGCGCCAATTTCCCTCGTGCGGAACGCCGACCCGGTATCCTCGCCGGGGCACCGGAGTGAAATTGCCCGCCACCACGACCGGCGCAGTCCGGTCTTTCGCGTACCGAATATAGGTGAGGACGCTGTTGTCGGAATCGTCGGCATCAATCCATCGCCAGCCGTCGGGGCTGAAGTCGCATTCGTACAGCGCAGGCTCGCTGCGGTAGAAGGCGTTCAGGTCGCGCACCCAGCGCTGCGCCCCCTGGTGAAATGCGTATTTGAGCACGTGCCAGTCGATACCGCCATCGTGGTCCCACTCGCTCCACTGTCCGAACTCGTCGCCCATGAATAGCAGCTTCTTTCCTGCCTGGGTGAACATATATCCAAACAGCAGCCGCAGGTTGGCGAATTTCTGCCACTCGTCTCCCGCCATCTTGCCGATCAGCGAACCCTTGCCATGCACGACCTCGTCGTGCGAGAGCGGAAGCACGAAGTTCTCGGTGAACGCGTACAGCCCGCGGAAGGTCAGCTTGTTGTGATGGTACTTGCGGTGAATGGGATCTTTCGAGAAGTAGACCAGGCTGTCGTGCATCCATCCCATGTCCCACTTCATGCCGAAGCCGAGGCCGCCGATATAGGTCGGGCGCGAAACCATCGGCCATGCGGTTGATTCCTCCGCGATCGTCTGAATGTCAGGAAATTCCTGGTAGGCGTCTTGATTCACCTGCCGCAGGAAAGAAACAGCGGCCAGGTTCTCGCGGCCGCCGTACTGGTTGGGAATCCACTCGCCCTGCTTACGCGAGTAATCGAGGTACAACATGGAGGCGATGGCATCCATGCGCAGTCCGTCGGCGTGGTAACGGTCGAGCCAGAAGATTGCATTGCTCAGCAGGAATCCGCGAACTTCGTTGCGATTGAAGTTGAAGATGGCCGACTTCCAGTCGGGATGGAAACCCTGGCGCGGATCGGCATGCTCGTACAGGTGCGTGCCGTCGAAGTAGGCCAGACCGTGTTCATCGTTGGGAAAGTGCGACGGCACCCAGTCAAGGTACACGCCAATGCCGCGCTGGTGGAGGTAGTCCACCAGGTACATGAAATCCTGAGGAGTGCCGAAGCGGGCGCTGGGCGCGTAGTAGCCGGTAACCTGATAGCCCCATGAGCCAAAAAACGGATGCTCCATCACGGGCAGAAATTCAACATGCGTGAAGCCCATGTCGTTCACGTAGTCGGCCAGCTTGGGCGCCAGCTCCCGATAGCTCAGCGAGCGGTTGCCTTCCTCGGGGACGCGCATCCACGAGCCAAGATGCACTTCATAGGTCGAAATGGGCGCGTCGAACTTGTTGCGGTCGTGGCGGGTGCGCATCCACTCGCCATCATTCCATTGGTAGTCCAGGTCCCAGACGATGGACGCGGTGCGCGGCGGAACTTCATTGAAGAAGCCATACGGGTCAGTCTTGTCCACCTCGTACATGTGATAGCGCGAACGGAGGTGGTACTTGTACCGCGATCCCTTGCCCAGGTCGGGTATGAACGCCTCCCACACGCCGGAGCTGCCACGCGGATTCATGGGATGGGAATCGGGGTTCCAGCGGTTGAAATCGCCGACCACCGATATGCGCTCGGCGTCGGGAGCCCACACCGCGAAGTAGGTGCCGTACTTGCCATCCAGTTCGGTCAGGTGCGCCCCGAACTTCTCAAATAAACGGTTGTGATTGCCCTCGTTAAAAAGATGAAGATCGTAGCTGGTGAGCAGCGTGGAATCTTTCTCCTGAGACGCCGTGGTTGCCATTAGTTCGTTCTCCTCATGGCTGGGATTGCGCTCCGCACGGTCGGCACGGCAGAACTCTGAAAACTATGGGTTTGCCTGCCGATATGCCTTGCTCCCTTATCAACTATACCCGTTTCGCCCTGCCCCCGCGTTATCGCACACACCTCGGTGACGTACGTTACTGCCTTCTGGTCAGGCCGGTGTTCTTATTAAGGTGTCGGCGTGCGCTTCCGGATTCGTTCTGTGGCAGAGGGTTTCTGCCGGCACGTTGACCGCACCTCAAAACGCACATCAAGGAGAACACTATGGCTGACAAGAAAGCAGATCTAGCTGGCCCCGGAATTGGCGACTACACAGAGCTGGAACAAGTGCTTCCGGTGGACTACAGCTCGCTGCTGTCACCCAAAGAGACACAGAAGGCGATCTTCGAGGTCAAGAACTACATCGAAGAAAACCTAGGCCACGAATTGAACCTGCAGATGGTCACCGTCCCTCTCATCGTGGACGAGGAGAGCGGCGTGAATGACTATCTCGACCGGGATGGCTCGCGTACGCCCATCCAGTTCCACATCTCCAACGATCGCGACAAGCACCCCATCAACGCCCAGGTGGTACAGGCCGCAACCAAATGGAAAAGGCTGGCGCTGAAGCAGTTCAACTGCCAGCCCGGCGAAGGCATCTGCACCGACATGCGCGCCGTGCGCAAGGACTACTTCCTCGACCACGATCACAGCGCCTACGTGGATCAGTGGGACTGGGAGCGGGTGATTACAGCCGAGCAGCGAAACCTGAGCTTCCTGAAAGGAGTCGTCAGCAAGATCTGGAAAGTCATCGTCGGCGCCGAGCGCCATGTGCAGGAGATCTTCCCGCAACTGCGCGATCCGCGTTATCCCGATCTGCCGGAGCAACTAAAGTTCCTGCATGCCGAAGAAATCCTCGACATGTACCCCGACCTGCCGCGCAAGCAGCGTGAGACCGCGATCCTGCAGAGGTATCCGGCCGTCTTTATTATCGGCATCGGCTGGACGTTAAAGGATGGCTACCCGCACGAAATGCGCGCTGCCGATTACGATGACTGGGTCACGGAAACACGGGCTGACGACGGCCACGTGCGGCACGGGCTGAACGGCGACATCCTGGTGTGGAACCCGGTGACCAAACGGCGGCATGAGCTGACGTCAATGGGGATCCGCGTCAATGCCGAATCGCTGAAGAAACAACTGGAACTGACAGGCCAGACGGACTTCCTGAAGTTCCCCTATCACAAGGCAATCGTCAACCATGAGATTCCGCTCAGCATCGGCGGTGGCATCGGGCAGTCGCGGACGTTGATGCTGCTGCTGCGCAAAGCGCACCTTGGCGAAGTCAGCGTCACGGTGTGGCCGAAAGTGCTGAAGGAGATGTGCGAGAAGAAGAACATCCATGTATTGAACTAACGCCCCGCATCTGGGCGTTATCCTGAGCGAGGACCCGGTGAACTGCCGCGTCCGAGTCGAAGGATCAGCGGTTCGCCACGGAGACACCAAGGTACGGAGAGCGCATTCTCAGCTAGAGAAGAGGGGCATCAACCCAATCGACTCCGCGCTGGGTGTCTCTGTGGCGCTTTTGGATTGAACTTCGAATGGTGCGGCATGCCGTTGCAACTGGCTACTGACTACTTCTTCCTAGGCTTGATCATCTCCCACGCCACATCGGGCATGCGCCTCCCGATCAGGCTGAATACACTCGCGCCCGCGAGCATCTCGCCGCCGTCCATGCACACCATCTCGCCGTTGATGTAGCCTGCCTGATCGCTGATGAGAAACGCGCCCAGGTTGCAAATCTCCTCCAGCGTCCCAAAGCGATGTAGAGGATTGTGCTCCAGCAGTTTCTTCTCTATCTCCGCCGTCGGTAGCAGGCGCGAGAAGGCGCCTTCGGTGCGGATCGCGCCCGGAGCGATAGCGACACAGCGAACACCGCGGCCACCCCACTCCACCGCAAGGCTGCGCATGAGCGCGACGACGCCCGCCTTCGCCACCGCGCTCGGCACCACGTAAGCCGAACCAGTGTCCGCATAGGTGGTCGCAATGCTCAGCACCACGCCGTTATGTTTGGAGGCGAGCCAGCGGCGACCGCACGCCATCGTCATGTTGATAGTGCCTTTGAGCACGATACCGATGACGGCGTCGAACGCGTGCGACGACAGCTCTTCCGTGCGCGCCAGAAAATTTCCCGCAGCATTGTTCACCAGGACATCCAGCGGGCCTTTCGCCCATACCTGCTCGATCAGCGACTCGACATCCTCGGGATAGCGCACGTCGCAGGCGAAACCCTCAATGGGCCCGCCGGTCGAGGCTGACAGCTCCGCTGAGGTCTTCTGCACAACCTCTGCGCGCCGCCCGCAGATAAAAACCGTCGCGCCGAGCTGCAGGAAGCGCTCGGCCATGGCGCGGCCGATTCCCGTGCCGCCGCCCGTAATAAGAACTCGTTTGCCCTTCAGGAGATCGTTGGTAAACATAAGTGCCCTCTCAGAAGTGAATTACCCTAACACGCACAGCTACTTCATGTCAGTGACTGCATCGTTGCTTGTAACATACCGGAAAGTTGCATTGACAGCAGCTCGCGCCTTTCGATACCGTTCCATTAAGATGACTCCGTTGATCCATCGCCACCATCCCCATCATTACGCGGCGAACGTGTCAGCGGAGAACATCAGATAAGCTTCAAGCTCTCATACTTCTCCTTCCCCGCTGACGCAATGTCAGCGGGTTTTTGTTTTGCCCGAAAGGAAACGCATTATGGCGGTAGAAATCGACTTCGATAAGATGGGCGGCCTGGCGCCGGCCATCGTGCAGGACGCGACGGGCGGCGAGGTGCTCATGCTCGGCTTCATGAACCGGGCCGCATTTGACGCGACGTTGAAGAGCGGCTACGTCACGCTCTTCAGTCGCACGCGCAACCGCCTGTGGACCAAGGGCGAAACTTCGGGCAATCGCTTGAAAGTGGTCGCCGCCTCCACCGATTGCGATCTCGACACGATTTTGTGCCGCGTTCAGGTCGAAGGCGAAGGCGTGGTCTGCCACACCGGCATGCGCACTTGCTTTAACGTTGAACTGCCTATAATCGCCACCGGAGGTCCGCGATGAAGCTACGGCTCGGCATTCCTAAAGGCAGTCTTCAGGATGCGACTTTGCAGCTCTTGGCGCGCGCCGGCTTGCAGGTATACGTCAGCCCGCGCTCGTATTTCGCCGGCACCAATGACCCGGAAGTCGAATGTATGTTGATCCGCGCGCAGGAGATGGCCCGCTACGTTGAGCACGGGGCACTCGACGCCGGCTTGACCGGCTGGGATTGGGTTCTGGAGAGCGGCCTGGAAGTGGTTAGCGTGGCCGACCTCATCTATGCCAAACAGAGCCGGGGCAAAGTGCGCTGGGTGTTGGCTGTACCGGAGGATTCGCCGGCGCAGCGCCCGGAAGATCTTAGGGGCGCAACCATCGCGACGGAATTGGTGAACGTCACCACACGCTACTTTCAGCAACGCGGCATCGATGTAAAGGTCGAGTTCTCCTGGGGCGCGACGGAGGTGAAGCCTCCGACTCTGGCCGACGCCATCGTCGAGGTGACCGAAACCGGCAGCTCCCTGAAGGCGAATCGCTTGCGGATCATCGAAACGGTTCTCGAATCCAACACCCAGATCATCGCCAACAAACAGGCCTGGGCGGACGCTTGCAAGCGGCAAAAGGTCGAAAACCTGGCGCTGATGCTGCGTGGTGCAAGGGAGGCGCAAGGGCGGGTTGGGCTGATGCTCAACGTCCGGGTCGAGCACCTGGCCGCCGTTCTCAGCGTACTGCCCGCGTTGAACAGTCCAACGATCTCCACACTGAGTGACAGTTCGTGGGTCGCAGTCAACACCATCCTCGAGGAAGCCGCGTGCTGGGACGTGATTCCGCGGCTCAAGGCGGCGAACGCGACGGGGATTGTCGAATATCCCCTCAACAAGGTGGTGATGTGATGCGGATTCTCGCAGGCAAAGCCGCCAAGAAAGCTGTGGCCGCCCTTGAGCACCGGGCGTCGCGGCTCGATGCGATCGAGCCCCGGGTCCGCAGGATTGTTCAGACGGTGAGGCGCGGTGGAGATAAGGCGCTGCTTCGCTATGCCACATTGTGGGATGGCCTGCAAAAGGGGCAGCCGATGCGGGTTTCTGACGACGAAATAGCGGATGCGTGGCGTTCGACTCCTCGCGAAACCCGGGATGCGTTGCGTCGCGCCGCCGCTAACATCCGCCGCTTCTGCCAGTGGCAGATGCCTCGCGAATGGCGCCGGAAAGTTCCAGGCGGCGAACTTGGTCAGATAATGCGCCCGCTGGAATCGATCGGCTGTTACGTGCCCGGCGGACGTTATCCGCTTCCATCCACGCTGCTAATGACCGCAATTCCCGCGCAGGTCGCGGGTGTGCCGCGCATCTGTGTCGTCTCGCCGCGTCCGCAAGCCGCAACCCTGGCTGCTGCAGCGCTGCTCGGAATCACCGAAGTTTATCGCTGCGGAGGAGCCCAGGCCGTGGCCGCTCTGGCCTACGGAACGGAAACCGTCCAGCGGGTGGACAAGATCGTCGGCCCGGGAAACATTTTCGTGACCACAGCCAAAAAGTCAGTGAGTTTCGATTGCGCGATAGACATGCTCGCCGGTCCTACGGAAGCCGTGGTCTATAGCGACACAGGAAATGCGGTATTCGTGGCGTCCGACTTGGTCGCGCAGGCCGAACACGACCCCGATGCGGTGGTGGTGTTTATCACAACAAAATCAAAATTGGCGGAGGAAGTGAAAAACGCACTCGACATTGCTGCTCGCGACAACGCCGTCGCCGGGCAGTCGATTCGCCACAACGCAGCCTGGCTCGTCGCATCGTCGCGCGAACAGGCGATGGAATGGGTGAACCGCATCGCTCCCGAGCACCTCACCATCGACGACACTGCCAAACTTTCTCAGGTACGCAATGCCGGATCGGTTTTTGTTGGCGACCACTCGCCGCAATCGGCCGGGGACTATGCTGCCGGGCCCAATCACGTTCTGCCCACGGCAGGAGCAGCGCGCTTTCGCGGCGGGTTGAGCGTCCACGATTTTTTGAAGATTATCACTGTGCAACAGTTCAATGTTGAAGGATTGCATCGCATTGCGCCAGTGATCACGACACTAGCCGAAATCGAAGGCCTTCGCGCTCATGCCCAATCAGTCCGCGTGAGGCTCGGGGGTCCCGCACAAGCGCCGCCTTTGCGCTTGGCGGGGTCAAGGGGCACTCATGCTTAGCGCGAGAAAGGCCGTCCAGCAGTTGCAGGAGTATCATCCGCCGCTCGCGCGGCGCGACGGCTTGCGCCTCGACTTCAACGAGAACACCGCCGGGTGCTCGCCGCGCGTGCTGGCGCGGCTGAAGGAGATCACGGCTGACGATCTAGCGCCCTATCCCGAGCGCGGGCCGGTAGAAGAGATCGTCGCCGCGCATCTGGGACTTCCGCCTGAGCAGGTATTGCTGACCAATGGCGTGGATGAAGCTATTCATCTGCTATGTGAAGCTTATCTCGAACCGCAGCATGAAGTGCTGGTCGTCACTCCGACCTTCAGCATGTATGAGATTTATGCCGGAGCGACCGGCGCTCGCGTCATTCGCGTGCAGTGTGACCGCGACTTTCAGTTTCCGATGGCGAAGCTGTTGAGCAGCATTACACCCGCAACCCGGCTCATCGCAATCGCCAGCCCCAACAATCCGACCGGGACCGTTGCCCCACGCGATCAGGTTCTACAAATCGCCAACGCTGCGCCCGACGCAGCGCTGCTGGTGGACGAGGCTTACTTCGACTTTCATGGCGATACGATTATCTTCGACGTTAAAGCAATGCCGAACGCGTTTGTGGCGCGCACGTTATCCAAGGCGTACGGGTTAGCGGGACTCCGAATTGGCATACTCGCCGGTCCACAAGAGCAGATGCCGATGGTGCGGCGCGTCTCGTCGCCATACAGCGTCAATGCAGTCGCGCTGGCGCTGCTGCCGGCCGCGCTCTCCGACAGCGATTACCTGGCCAACTACGTTGCGCAAGTGAAGAACGGCCGCGATCGCCTGCAACAAGAATTGCGCAGGCTCGAGATCTACTTTTGGCCCAGTCATGCGAATTTTCTGCTGCTTAAGATCGGCGAGCGCCACCGCGAATTCGTCGCGGCGATGCGGCAGCTTGGCATTCTGGTGCGCGACCGCTCTGCCGATCCGGGCTGCGACGGATGCGTGCGCATCACCATAGGGACAACGGAGCAGACCGAGCGGTTGATCGCAGCCTTACGCGAGGTGGCAGCCGACCTGAAGCTCGGCAGCGAGGTGACGGCATGAGGCGCGCCCGCATTCATCGCAAGACCAATGAAACCGACATCCGCGTTGCGCTGACGATCGAAGGCCGCGGTCGCGCCAAGGTCAACAGCGGAATCCGTTTTCTCGATCACATGCTGGAACTGGTTGCGCGCCACGGCGCTTTCGACCTTGAGCTGCAGGCGAACGGCGATCTCGACGTGGACCAGCACCACACCGTCGAGGACATCGGCATTGCGCTCGGCGAAGCCTTTACCCAGGCGCTGGGCAGCAAGCGCGGCATTCTGCGCGCGGGATATTTCGTGATGCCGATGGACGAAACTCTGGGCGTCGTCGCCGTCGATTTCGGCGGACGCAGCGCCGCCGTGATTGATACCAAGGTCCGAACGCTTCTGGTGGGCGATCTCCAGACAGAGCTCGTGACTGACTTCTTCGACGGCTTCTCGCGCGGAGCAAAAGCCAACGTACATGCGAAGGTGATTTACGGCCGTTCCAATCACCACAAGATCGAAGCGCTGTTCAAAGCTTTTGCGCGCGCGCTGCGCGTGGCCTGCTGCAAAGACCGGCAACTTGGACACATGCTGCCGAGCACGAAAGGGCTACTGTGATCGCCATCGTTGATTACGGCGCAGGAAATCTTGCCTCCGTGGTGAAGGCGATCGAGCATCTCGGACAACAGTGCGTCGTCACCGCCGATGCCGATGCGGTCGCCCGCGCTGGCAGGGTGATTATTCCCGGCGTCGGCAACTTCAAAGCAACATTGCCGTTGCACGATGGCCGGCTGGGCGTCGCGGTCCGCAACGCGATTGCAGACGGCAAGCCTACGCTCGGAATCTGTCTCGGCCTGCAATGGATGTTTGACGGCAGTGATGAGGCGCCCGAACTCCGCGGCCTGGGCGCTTTTGCCGGAATGTGTAGGCGATTTTCCGATCGCGTGAAATCGCCGCACGTAGGATGGAACCGCATCGCGGTTGCGCCTCGTTCGCAACTGCTGGCGAAAATTCCTTTCGGATCGTACGTGTATTTCACGCATTCGTATCGTGCTCCCCTGTGCACCGAAACGGTCGCGACTTGCACTTACGAAGAACCATTCACTGCCGCAGTCGAGCGCGGCAGCTTGTTCGGCTTGCAATTTCATCCCGAGAAGTCAGGCGACGTTGGAATCAAGATTCTGGAGAATTTCTGTGCCCTCTGAAACGCTCGCCAAACGCATCATTGCCTGTCTTGATGTCCACGCCGGACGCGTGGTCAAAGGCATACAGTTCGTGCAACTGCGCGATGCAGGCGATCCCGCCGAGTTGGCTGCAGCCCACAGCGAAGCCGGAGCTGACGAAGTCGTGTTCCTCGACATCACAGCGACCGCGGAGTCGCGCAACACTCTGCTCGAAACCGTGCGCCGGACCGCGCGGCAGCTCTTCATTCCGTTCACCGTCGGCGGTGGCATTCGCTCGCTCGACGATGCTGCGGCCGTGCTCGACTGCGGGGCCGACAAGGTGGCCATCAACTCGGCCGCAATCGCCGATCCCACGCTGATAACGAAGATCGCCGAGCGCTATGGCTCGCAAGCGGTGGTGGTGGCCATCGATGCGCGACGCAGCGGCGACACCTGGGAAGTGTACGTTTGGGGCGGACGCAAGCCAACTGGGCGCGACGCCAAAGAATGGGCATTGCTGGCAAAGCAGTTGGGCGCGGGCGAGTTCATGCTGACCTCGATGGACCGCGACGGCACCAAGTCCGGCTTCGACTGCGAGCTCACGCGAGCCATTGCGACCAGCGTTCGCATTCCCGTCATCGCGTCGGGCGGCGCCGGAGAGCCGCGCCATTTCGTCGAGGTATTTCAGCAGGGCGCAGCCGACGCGGCGCTGGCGGCCTCGGTCTTCCACTTCGGATTAGAATCGGTGCGCGCCATCAAACAGGAGCTGCATAAGACCGGCATCCCGGTGAGGCTCACGTGCTGATCCCTTCGATTGACTTGATGGGCGGCAAAATCGTCCAACTGGTGCAGGGCGAAAAGAAAGCTCTGGAGTTCGAGAACTTCAGCGAGTGGGTCGAGCGCTTCTCCCGTTATCCCGTGGTGCAATTGATTGACCTGAATGCCGCGATGGGCGAGGGCGCAAACCGTGAGCTGGTCGCCGATTTTTGCCGCAGGTTGGCCACCTCGGCAACCCAGGTTGGCGGCGGGATTCGCACCGACGACGACGCGCAAAGCATCTTCGACTGCGGAGCGAACAAAGTAATCATCGGTTCGTCGCTGATCAAGAACGACGCAATCGACGTCGAGTTCGCCGGGGCCCTGAGCCAACGCTTCGGCGGGGAGCGGCTCGTCTTCGCGGTTGACGCCCGCGGCGGCCACGTCGCGATACATGGCTGGAAGACCATCACCAAAATTGCGCCGACGGCGATGATGCAGCAACTGGAACCATTCTGCTCCGCGTTTCTCTACACCCACATTGACACCGAAGGACTGATGAATGGGATCCCGCTAGATGTCATCCGCGAATTGCGCGGCCAGACCTCGCGACGGCTGATCGCAGCGGGCGGAATTAGCAGCCGGGAGGAAATTGACCAGCTCGACCAGATGGGCGTGGATGCGGTAGTCGGGATGGCGATCTACTCGGGGTTGCTAACGGTCTGAGAAGGAATGTGAATATCGTATAGTTGACTAGTCTTGTGACTAGTCATATAGTCGAATCAACAGTAGGAGGTGCGACTTGGCCGCATGGCAAGTGCAAGATGCAAAAGCTCGATTCAGTGAACTGTTGGAAACCGCTCTCAAGAAAGGACCACAGATCGTCACGCGGCGCGGAATTGAGGAGGCTGTCTTAGTCCCGATCGAAGACTGGCGACGGCTGCAAACATCATCTCGCCCGGGCCTTAAGGTCCTGCTCCTCGGTCCCGGTCCCCGCTTTGAAAACCTAGTTCCCAATCGGCGTGGGCTTCGGCGGCGAAGGCCGGTAGAGTTCCAGTGAAAAGGTACTTGTTGGACACCAACGTGGTCTCAGAAACAAGGAAACATAAGCCTCACAGCGCCGTGGTTGCCTGGCTCACAGATTTGCGGGATGACCAGATATTCCTGTCAGCGGTCACGATGGGCGAACTACAGGCGGGAATTGAACTGACGCGCCGCCACGACCCCGAAAAGGCCAGTGAGATCGAACGATGGGTCGATCAATTGGAAGCCTCCTTCCAGGTGCTCCCGATGGACACCGCCTCGTTCCGGGAATGGGGCCGCCTGATGCACGGTAAATCAGACCATCTGATTGAGGACGGGATGATTGCCGCTACGGCCAGCACTCACCATCTCATCCTAGCGACCAGAAACGAGGGCGATTTCAAACACTTTAACGTTCAAGTATTGAATCCCTTCAAACTAGGCCCTTGATGCAAGGGCGTGAGTTACCTCTCCCTTTATTCCGCCTTACTCGCGGTCTGAAGCATCCGCTGCGCGTCCCCGGTGGTAGGTGCCGGCGGGCCCGGGAGCATTGGAATTTTCAACGTGATCCTAAATCCGTGCGGCTCGACGTTTTGCAGAGCGTAAGCTCCACCATGCGCATAAATGGCGTTGCGCACGATCGAGAGTCCCAAACCCATTCCGCCGGTTTTCGTGCCGCGTGAGTCGTCCACGCGGTAGAACGGTTCGCAGATGAACATCATCTTGTCCGGCGGAACGCCGGGCCCATTGTCCTGGACGTCCAGCATGGCCGCATCGCGAGAGGTGGTGAGCTTCACCTCGATCTTGCCGCCCTGTCCCGAGTAAAAGATGGCATTGCGCACCACGTTCTCAACGGCGCTGCGCAACATGCCCGGGTCGCCATTCACCCAGACATTCTCGACGCCCTGGTAAGTGATAGTGGCGTTCGTGGCGGCGGCTTCGAATTTTGCGTCGTGGAGCACATCGTCCAGCAGGTCGTTCAACGAAAGCGGTTCCAGCTTTGGCTTAAGCTGCCCGCTCTCCAGCCGTGCAACGGTCAGAATCCGTTCCAGCATGGAATCCAGTTGGATTGCGTCCTGCTCGATGCGGTCGAGCATTTCCTGGCGTTCGGTGAGGTTGGCATCGCGCGCCAGAGTCAGCGCCAGGCGAATGCGCGCAATGGGCGAACGCAATTCATGCGACACACCACTCATCAAGCTGCGTTCGTTCTGTATCTGCTTGCGCAGCTCGGCTGCCATCGTGTCAAAGTCGCGCATCAGGTCGGCAATCTCGTCACTCCGGTTGCCCAGGTTTTCCCCGACCCGGATGTCCAGATTACCGCCCGCCAGTAGATTGGTCGCAGCGCGCAGCCGTTCGATGGGCTTAGTCAGGTAATGCGCGATCAACAAACAAACCACGGCCGAGAAGATGGTGCCGAGCTTCAGCGTCCAAAGAATGTCGCCGGGGATGCGCTCCGAGAGCGGCGGTGGCACCAGCTCTGCAATCAACAGGTAGTGCGCACGTGGAGTTGTCGCAGAAGCAGCCAGCACATTGGCTTCGTAGGAATGATGCAGGCCTTCGGTCTTCTCTGCTTTGGAGGCGTCGTCGAGGACGCGCGGCGGAATCTCACGGCCGGAAAGCTCGCGCCCACTTGCATCAACCAGCCAGAACCGGGAGCGGTTCTGCAAAGACATGTTATCGAGCAGCGTCATCAGTGCAGATTGCCCCTGCTGTTCGAAGGTGGTCGCGGCCAGGTTGGCCAGAACCGGCATCTCGCGGCGCTCGGGCTGGATCCACCACGGGTGCTCGGAGGAAATGCGGTAGTGGATGCGCAGGTACAACGCTCCGAGCAGCACGGCTTGCGCCACCCAGAACGGAAGAAAGATTTTCCAGAACAGGCGCCGGTTCATACCTTGCTCTTCTCGGGTATTTCAGCCGCGAAGAAATATCCGATGCCGCGAATCGGACGGATCAAATCATCCGAGCCGTGCAAGACACCGAGCTTCTTGCGCACGCGGCTGACATGAACATCCACGCTGCGATCGAAGACACTCAACGGACGGCCCAGCGCGACCTCGGCGATCTGCTCACGCGTGACCACGCTACCCGCATGGCGTATCAGCAGCTCCAGAACATTGAACTCGACTGAAGTGAGCTCTAGAGGCTTGTTGCCGCAGGTGACCGCCCGCCTGCCAATGGACATCCTGATGTCGCCCACGACGAGCAATTCATCGTGCTCGACACGAGCGTCGCCCGGTGCGGGTTCGCGCGTACGGCGGAAGATGGCGCGAATTCTGGCGACCAGTTCGCGCGGATCGAAGGGCTTGGCCAGGTAGTCGTCAGCGCCGATTTCAAGGCCCAGAATGCGGTCAATCGCTTCTCCTCTGGCGGTCAGCAGGAGCACGGGAACCGGCGACTGACGTCGAAGCGCCTTCAGCAACTCGAATCCCGAACCGCCCGGCAACATGACGTCAAGCACTACCAGCTCGTGTTCGCCAGCCAGGGCCGCAGCCAATCCCGAAGCGTGATCGTAGGCAGCATCCACCTGGAACCCTTCGCCTTCGAGAAAGCGTTGCAGAAGATTGACGAGGGCATGGTCGTCATCCACGATAAGCAGACGGTTCACGGGATTTATTTTGCTCTTTCCCGCGCGAACCGGCGGTGAAGAATTGTTTCGTGATGTGCCTTCACCCTTCACAAATCTTTACCTTCCTTCACCTACATTAACCGCTTTCGCTGGCCCCTTCCGGTCTAATAGGATTGGATGTAATAGTACTGCAACAGGCGTGCTCAGTTGCAGTTATGCGACGAGGGCGAGCGCAGTGACATCTCAAGTATCGCCACGTCTGTCACTGCTGGAGGAGGTTCGTGAAGAGAAAGAGAGTTCTGGGACTGGGGTTGGCACTGGCGATTTGCGCCGCGCTTGCCGCATGCAGTTCACAGCAGGCAAAGAGCGCGAAAGCCAGCGGGCCACCGCCGGTAGTTCCAGTCGGGGTTGCTTCGGTAAAGCAGGGCGATTTCAACGTCTATCTCATGGGATTGGGCTCGGTCGAAGCCTTCTACACGGTTTCGTTGAAGACCCGCATTGACGGGCAGATCATGCAGGTGAACTTCCGCGAAGGCCAGGACGTGAAGAAAGGCGATCTCCTCATTGTCATTGATCCCCGGCCCTATGAAGTAGCGTTGCAGCAGGCGCAGGCCAATCTGCAGAAAGACGAGGCCCAGCTCACCAACGCCAAGGCACAATATGAGCGCAACAAGGTGCTCTACGAGCAGGGCGTCATTGCCAAGCAGGACTTGGACACGCTGGAAGCCTCCTTCGGAACTTATGAAGGCACTATCGCCGCCGATAAAGCCGCCATCGCGAATGCCCAGTTGAACCTGGTCTACTGCTACATCAAGTCTCCCATTGATGGCCGGGTAGGGCTGCGCCAGGTCGATCCCGGCAACTACGTCACGGCAGCCGCCGGAACAGCGATGCTGGTGATTACCCAGCTTCATCCCATTGCGGTGGTGTTTACCCTTCCTGAAGACCAGTTGCAGGAAGTGGCCCAGCATATGAAGCAAAGCGCATTGGAGGTGGACGCCTACAGCCGTGACGACCAGACGAAGCTAGGGACCGGCAAGCTGCAGACCATCGACAATCAGATTGACCAAACAACGGGAACAGCCAAGCTAAAGTCCATCTTCGACAATCCGGATAACAGCCTCTGGCCGAACCAGTTCGTCAACGTTCACCTGCTTCTGGAAACGCGCAAGAATGCCGTCACCGCGCCGGCGAGCGCCATTCTGCGCGGACCCGACGGTTCCTATAGCTATGTCCTCGACACCAACAATACCGTGCAAATGAGACCGGTACAGATTGCTCTTACTCAGGGCAGCACTGTAGTGATCACGTCGGGCTTGCAAGGGGGGGACCGGGTCGTCACCGATGGACAGGAGAAGCTACAGGCTGGAAGCAAGGTGGCTCCGCAAGCCCCTGCCCGTCAGAATCAACAAACCACAGGCAACATCGGATCGCAGACATGAGTATCTCGCGGCCATTCATTCTTCGGCCCATCGCCACGTCGTTGTTGATGACGGGGCTGTTGCTGGTAGGCATCGTCGCCTACCGGCAACTGCCGATATCGGCGCTGCCGCAGGTGGATTATCCGACGATTCAGGTAGTGACGTTCTATCCCGGGGCAAGCCCAGACGTGACTGCGTCTTCGATAACGGCGCCGCTGGAACGGCAGTTCGGCCAGCTTCCCGGCCTCAGCCAGATGACTTCCAACAGTTCTTTCGGAGCGTCTGTCATTACCCTACAGTTCATTCTGGAAGAGAACATTGACGTCGCCGAGCAGGAAGTACAGGCTGCGATCAATTCCGCCCAGACATATCTCCCCGCCGACCTTCCTTCCCCTCCGATCTACAGCAAGGTGAATCCCGCTGACGCGCCAATCCTGACGCTGGCGATGACGTCGGATAGCATGCCTCTTCCCCAGGTGGAAGACCTGGCCGATACGACGTTTGCCCAGAAGATTTCGCAACTGCCTGGCGTTGGACTGGTGAGCATCAGTGGTGGACAGAAGCCTGCGGTTCGCATCATGGCCAACCCCACAGCGTTGGCTTCCTATGGGATGAGCCTGGAGCAACTGCGCACCATCATTGGCCAGATCAACGTTGATCAGGCCAAAGGACAACTGCAGGACAACCGACAGGCCTTCACCATCGGCGCAAATGATCAGTTGCTGAACCCACAGGGTTACGCTGACGCTATCGTCGCTTACAAGAATGGCAATCCGGTGCGTTTGTCCGACGTCGCTACGGTCATCATGGGCGCCGAGAATGTAAACCAGGCGGCATGGATGAACACCACGCCGGCAGTCATCCTGAACATACAGCGACAGCCGGGCGCCAACATCATCAAGGTCGTAGATAGCATCAAGCTGCGGCTAAAGCAGTTGCAATCGAACTTGCCTGCCTCGGTGAAGGTCACAGTACTGACTGACCGCACCAACACCATCCGCGCCAGCGTCAAGGATGTGCAGTACGAACTGATGCTCACCGTCGTCCTGGTGGTGTTGGTCATCTTCGTTTTCCTGCGCACGTTATCGGCGACCATCATCCCCAGTATTGCCCTGCCGCTTTCGCTGGTCGGCACCTTTGGCGTGATGTACCTGCTGGGCTACTCCCTCGACAATCTTTCGCTGATGGCCTTGACCATTTCCACCGGCTTCGTGGTTGATGACGCCATCGTGATGATCGAGAACATTGAGCGCTACATCGAGGAAGGACACTCCCCGCTGGAAGCGGCGCTGCAAGGCTCTGCCCAGATCGGTTTCACGATTGTGTCGCTGACGGTCTCGCTGATCGCCGTGCTTATTCCCTTGCTGTTCATGGGTGACATCGTAGGCCGGCTGTTCCGCGAGTTTGCCGTAACGCTGAGCGTGACCATTCTCTTCTCGGCGATAATTTCGCTGACCCTGACGCCGATGATGTGCTCCGTGCTGCTGCGCCACCGGGACCAGTCAAAACATGGGCGCTTCTATGAATGGTCGGAGCGCGCCTTCGCCAACACTATCGCCTTCTACGGGCGCACGGTGAAGTTCGTCCTCAAACATCAGACAGTGACACTCATGGTCACCATTGGAACGCTGGTGGCCACGATCTGGATGTACATCGTTGTGCCCAAGGGCTTCTTCCCGGTGCAGGACACCGGTGTGATTCTGGGCATCACCGACGCGCCGGAGAGCATTTCCTTTGCGGCCATGTCCGCGAGGCAACGCAACCTGGCGGCGGCGATCCTGAAAGACAAGGACGTGGTGAGCCTTTCGTCTTTCATTGGAGTCGATGGCACCAACACTACGCCGAACAGCGGCCGCATTCAGATCAATCTCAAGTCGCGCGACGATCGCGACGATGACATCACCGCCATCATGAAGCGGCTACAGCAGGAGGTTGCGGGAGTTCAGGGCATCACGCTCTACATGCAAGCAGTGCAGGACCTGACGGTGGAAGATCGCGTCAGCCGCACGCAATATCAGTTCAGCCTGGAGGACGCCGATCCCAAAGAGCTGGCGACATGGACCGCGACAATGCTCAACAAACTGAAGGCCCTGCCGGAGCTGCGCGACGTAGCCACCGACCAGCAGAACCTGGCCGCGCAAGCCAACCTGGTGATTGATCGCGATACGGCTTCGCGATTGGGCGTCACGGCCAGCGCGATTGACAACACTTTGTACGACGCCTTCGGCCAGCGGCTGGTGTCCATCATGTTCACCCAGTTGAATCAGTACCACGTCGTGCTTGAAGTGGACCCCTCGTTCCGCAACGATCCAGATTCGCTGAAGAACATCTATGTGCCTGCCGGCGGCGGACAGAGCCCGGCCACTACGGCCGCAAATGCCCCGGCTGCAAACACCCCAAGCGTAAACGTCCTGAGCGCGAGTGCGGGGCAGGTGCCGCTCAGCGCCATCGCGCACTTCGAAACCAGCACCGGACCGTTGACCGTCAACCACCAGGGACAATTTCCCGCGGTCACGATCTCGTTCAACCTGGGCAACGGCGCCTCGCTGGGCGAGGCCGTGAAGGCGATTCAGCAGGCCGCGTCTGAAATTGGATTACCGCCGAGTATCCAACTGGCGTTCCAAGGCACGGCGCGAGCGTTTCAGGCGTCGCTGGCCAATGAAGGCTGGCTGATTCTGGCGGCCATCATTACCGTTTACATCGTGCTGGGTGTTCTGTACGAAAGCTACATTCATCCCATCACGATTCTTTCCACGCTGCCGTCGGCCGGCGTTGGCGCCATTCTCGCGCTGTTTCTCTTCCACATGGACCTTGGAGTGATGGCCTTGATCGGCATCATCCTGCTGATCGGCATCGTGAAGAAGAACGCCATCATGATGATTGACTTCGCGCTGGAAGCGGAGCGCAAAGAAGGCAAGAAACCGGTGGACGCCATTTACGAAGCCTGCCTGTTGCGCTTCCGCCCCATCATGATGACAACCTTCGCCGCGCTGTTCGGCGCGGTGCCGCTTGCGCTGGGCTCCGGAACCGGCTCCGAGTTGCGCCGGCCGCTGGGCGTAACCATCATCGGCGGCCTGTTGGTCAGCCAGTTGCTAACCCTATTCACGACTCCGGTCGTGTATCTCTGGTTCGACCGGCTGGGCGAAGCGCTGCGCCACCTGCGCGCGCCCAAACCTGCGGAGGCCATCGGAGATTGAGCGAGGTTATACGTAACGTTTTGCAAGGAATTTGGATGATTGTGCAAAGAAAAGTCTTGATTCTGTCATCCTGAGCGAAGTGAGGTCGCATCGGCGACCGAACGAAGTCGAAGGACCCCTACATTGGGCAGAATTATGCGAGTAAGACATGAGCATCGTTATTCGGTTTACATACTCGGAAGTCTCAGCGGCACGTTGTACATCGGCATTACGAGCAACCCGGCCTTCCGCGTCAGACAACACAAAGAGCACACGTTTCACGGCTTCACGACCAAATATGAGGTCGATCGGTTGCTCTATTACGAAACCTATGGCGAAGTGTCAACGGCAATTCGCCGTGAGAAGCATGAGAAGTAATTGAAGGGTTGGAAACGTGATAAGAAGATTGCGCTCGTTGAAAAGGCCAACCCTCAGTGGAAGGACTTGAGTCGCGAGTGGTACCAAAAACCGGCGAGAATGACTTTCTGATGCGAAACGTTCGTAGGAATTATTCGGCGATAGGGGTCCTTCGACTCCGCGCCCGCCCACCCGCAAGGACTGCGAGTGGAGAAAAGGGGCGGGCGGTGCGCTCAGGATGACAGCATGAGGTTCCCTGTCACGATGAATAATCCGACGGCAGACCGACCTTCTCACCCGAGATGACAGTATCGATATTTTGCGGGCGTACGCAAACGCCCGGGTAGTGCAGACTGAATGAACATCTCCGCACCAGCTATCGAGCGGCCTGTCGCCACCACGCTGCTCACTCTCGCCCTGTTGCTGGCTGGCGGCCTGGCGTACACGCAGCTTCCGGTGGCCCCGCTGCCGCAGATCGACTTCCCCGTTATCTCAGTGGGCGCGTCCTTGCCCGGCGCCAGTCCGGAGACGATGGCGTCCTCCGTTGCGACACCCCTGGAACGGCAGTTCGGCCGCATCGCCGCCATCAACCAGATGACCTCGTCGAGCTCGCTGGGGAACACCGGCGTGACCATGCAGTTCGATCTCGACCGTAACATTGACGCGGCCGCGCGCGATGTGCAGGCCGCCATCAACGCGGCGCAAGGATACCTGCCCGCCGATCTGCCGAGCAATCCGACCTACCGAAAGATCAATCCGGCAGACGCGCCCATCATGATCCTGGCCATGACCTCGGATGCGATGACCCAGGACCAGATGTACGACGTGGCCGATTCGATCATGGGCCAGAAGCTGGCGCAGGTGGAGGGCGTTGGCCAGGTATTTGTGTGGGGATCGTCGCAGCCGGCAGTCCGTATCGAGGCCAATCCCAACCTGCTGAACAAGCTCAATATCGGACTGGAAGCCGTGCGCGCCGCGGTAGCGTCGCAGAACGCGAATATCGCCAAAGGTTCCGTTGAAAACGGCAGCACGAGCTGGATGATCAAGGCCAACGATCAGATGAAGAAAGCGGCGGAGTACAGGCCCATCATCGTCGCGTATAGAAATGGGGCTCCGGTTCGTTTGAGCGATGTTGCCGACGTTCAGGATTCCTATTCCAACATCGACAATGCGGGCAGCTTCAACGGCAAGCCCAGCGTACTGGTCGTCATCTTCCGTCAGCCGGGCGCGAACATGATTGCCACCGTCGATCGCGTCGTTGATGCGCTGCCGTTCCTCAGGGCGTCGCTGCCCAAGAGCATCAATCTGGTGGTCGGTCTCGACCGAACCACCACCGTCCGCGCCTCGGTGTCGGATGTCCAGCGGACCCTGATCATCTCGGTGGTCCTGGTCACGCTGGTGGTATTTGTTTTCCTGCGCGAAGTGCGCGCCACCATGATTCCCAGCGTGGCTGTGCCGCTGGCCATTGTGGGCACTTTCGCGGTCATGTATCTCTGCGGCTTTTCCCTGAACAATCTCTCCTTGATGGCGCTAACCATCTCCACCGGCTTCGTGGTGGACGACGCGATCGTGGTCCTGGAAAACGTGATGCGCCACGTCGAGGGCGGGATGAAGCCCTACCCGGCCGCGCTGCTGGGAGCGCGCGAGATCGGCTTCACCGTGGTTTCCATGAGCACGTCGCTGATCGCCGTGTTCATCCCCATTTTGCTGATGGGCGGCATCGTCGGACGCCTGTTCCGTGAATTTGCCGTCACGCTGAGTGCGGCTATCGCGGTTTCGCTGGTGGTTTCTCTTACCACCACACCGATGCTGTGCGCCCGTTTCCTCAAGGCCCATGACCCCGGGAGCCACGGCGCGCTGTACCGCATGAGCGAAAACGGATGGCTATGGATGAACCGTACCTACAAGACCACTGTAGGCTGGGTGCTGCGCCACAAGCGATTCACTTTAGCCGTAGCCATCCTCACGCTTGCAGTTAATGTATGGCTTTATATCATCGCGCCTAAAGGGTTCTTTCCACAACAGGATACAGGCCGCATGGTTGGCATGATTATGGGTGATCAGGATGTGTCGTTCCTGGACATGCTGAGCAAAACCAACGCGTTCATCCGTATCGTGAAGCAGGATCCCGCGGTGCAGAACGTTATCGCGTCCGTGGGCGGGGGTTCGGCCCAGAACCAGGCTCGCATGTTCGTGACGCTCAAGCCGCTGGCCGAACGCAAGATCAGCGTGGACCAGGTGATCGCCCGACTCCGTCCCAAGATGTCGCATATTCCCGGGGCGACACTGTACTTCCAGGGGGTGCAGGATTTGCAGATTGGCGGACGCCAGTCCAACGCCCAGTTCCAGTACACCCTGTCTGGCGAAAACCTGGACGAGCTGTATGCATGGGCGCCCAAGCTCTTGCAGAAGCTCAAGACCATTCCCCAGCTCAAAGACGTGAACAGCGATCAGCAAGTCAGCGGACTGGAGGAGAACGTCATCATCGATCGCGATACGGCTTCGCGTTTGGGGATCACACCGTCGCAAATTGACAATGTCCTGTACGACGCGTTCGGGCAGCGACAGATCTCGACCATCTACCGCACGCTGAACCAGTACCACGTGGTGCTGGAGGTCGATCCAAAATATCAGCTCACTCCGGATGCACTGCAAGCCGTGTACGTCATCACCAACCAGGGTGCGCAAGTGCCGTTATCGGCGTTTGCTCACTTTGGGCCTGCGAGCACCTCGCTCACCGTGAATCACCAGGGACAATTCCCTGCTGTGACCATCTCCTTCAACCTGGCGCCGGGCGGAGATCTCGGTACCGCGACCAAGGCAATTTCCGACGCCGAGTTGGAAATGCGCATACCTGCGACGATTCACGGCAGCTTCCAGGGGACCGCCGCCGCATTTCAGGACTCGCTGTCTTCAGAACCGATCCTGATTCTGGCGGCTTTGGTCGCCGTGTACATCGTGCTGGGTATGCTGTACGAAAGCTACATCCATCCCGTCACGATTCTTTCCACGCTACCGTCGGCGGGCACGGGAGCGCTGCTGGCGCTGCTGCTCTTCCACATGCAGCTTGATGTGATTGCGCTGATTGGCATCATTCTGCTGATTGGCATCGTGAAGAAGAATGCCATCATCATGATTGACTTCGCGCTCGAGGTGGAGCGCACCGGCAAGACCGCGGAAGAAGCGATTCATGAAGCGGCGCTGATTCGCTTCCGCCCGATCATGATGACCACCGCGGCAGCCATGCTGGGCGCGATGCCGCTCGCGTTTGGCCGCGGAGTTGGCGCCGAGATCCGGCGCCCGCTGGGCATCGCGATTGTCGGCGGACTCATCGTCAGCCAGGCGCTGACGCTCTACACCACGCCCGTCGTCTATCTCTACATGGACCGCTTCAAGGACTTTGTGGTCGCACATCTCCCCTGGCGCAGCAAGCAAGCCGCAAAGAGGGAGGAAGAAGAAGAAGAAGTGCCGGTGTTCGCGGATTAGGCAATTCCAGCTATGCTCTTGACACCGTCATAACCTGACATAAAATGACGGTATGGCAATGACATCTTTGAACATCTCGTTGCCCGAGGCCCTCAAGATCTACGTTGAGAGCCAGGTGGCCTCAGGCGACTGGAGCACGCCCAGCGAATATGTCCGCGAGCTGATACGCCAGGACAAAGAGCGACGGCTGGACCATCTCGAACAGAAGTTGCTGGCAGCCGTAAAGGGACCGAAGGTAGCGGTCCCGATTGCGGAGATTCGCAAGAAGGGACTGATCTCAACCCTCCGTGAACGGTCTCGACGCGGGTGAAAGCGCCTCGCATTACCCTCAGCGACCTCGCAATTGCCGACATCCTGGAGCTGGCGGATTAGTATGAAAGGCAGGCTGGTCCCGCCCTGCCGCAGCGGTGGGAGCGGGGACTGACCCGCACGCTGCTGCGAATCATCCAGAGGCCGAGAGCGGGGTCGCCTTGCCGATTCCAAGCTGGCGAGCTTGGTGGCATTCGCCGCGTGGCGGTCAGCGGATTCCCCAAACACCTCATCTTTTATCAATTTCAGAGAGATGAAGTAGTGGCGTTGCGCATCGTTCACGGGGCACGCGACCTCGAGGGCCTGTTCTCGGATTAAATTTGCGGCCACCCAGATGGCGTGGCTCCCAATCAGACGATGCGTGTCACCGTGAAGTGGCTGGAAGATCAGCCTACGGTAGAAAGCAAACTATCGACGAAATCAAACAGGACATCCCGCTTATATATTGCTCGTCTCCACATTTCATCCGCGTTTTCATCTTGCTGAAATCATATTCGTGCATACTGGAGCTATCGTCTGAGCGAACTGCACGTCACTTGTAAGAGGGAATTTTCCGACGACCCAAGTGCGGACGATTGTGGTTCGGTTCAGGATGTGCCTATGTTGAGAGTCGAAGTTCACGCTGTGCCAAGAACTGCGCCGCCAACGGTGACGCTCCACTGCTCCGGCAAACTGGTGCTGGGCTGGGAGACTGAAACGTTGCGCTATATGACGAAGTCGCGAACCGAGGCTTGCCTCATCCTCGATTTGAGAGAAGTCCAGACCGCAGATGCCGCGGGGTTGGGGCTTCTGGTCGAGTTGTACTGCTGGGCGCAGCACGGCAACAAAGTCCTGACACTCGCGAATGTCTCAGCCGGTGTGCGCAAGCTTTTCTGGCTGACGAATTTGCAATCGGTGTTTGCGATTGCCGACTCTCCAGAGGCTGGGCTTGCTGATGCGGCCGACGAAGCCGGATCGCGTTTTGGTCGGCGTGAAATGACGGCGTGATTGCGCCGCGGGAATTTCTTGCAACCAGCAACTCAAGCCGCGGAGCGGCAAACCGTCTCCAGGGAGTTCACCTTTCTCGGAGATTCGAAGTCCATGGTGGCGGCGCGCGAGGCGGTGATGAACTTCATCAAGCCTCACTGCTCCAGCGAGTTTGAGGAGATCGATATCTTCCTTGCGCTGGAGGAGGCCCTGGCCAACGCCGCGCTCCACGGCTGCAAAGATGACGCCTCGAAAACGATTTGCTGCTCGGTTGAAATCGATGCTCCCGCTTTCACGATAACCATCCGGGACCCCGGGCCCGGGTTCGATCCCGATGCCGCCACGAAAATCACCGAAGCTGGCGCGAATACGACAGAGCACGGCAGAGGAATCTGCCTGATGCGCAGCTTGATGGACGAGGTCACCTACATGCACGGCGGCTCGGGAGTGCGCCTTCGGAAGCTGCGTGCCGTTCCTTCGCCTGCCGCTGCTTAGTGCGGTTCGCGAACCTGAACTTAGTTATTCACCGCAGGCATTTCTTGTGCTGTCATCCTGAGCGAAGCGACCGCGCGGCTTTTCCGACCCGCTGATTTTGCGGGTCGGGCGGACGCGGAGTCGAAGGATCTGCTGTTTCCATGTTTTCCTATGTCGGACATGGTGAAATGCCGGTCCCTCGACTCGGGATGACAAGAATGAAGGGTCCACGGCGTGGCTGAAGGCTTGCTCCTTCGAGACAACGCGCCGCCACCCTCTTTGCCGTTCGCGCACGTTCGGTGGTATGGTTTTTGCAAGTCACCAGAACAATTTCCGATTTCTTCTCGCGGAGGCTTTTTTGGATACGGACCAGACTCGGCGCATGTTTCTGGGCAAGGCTGGAGCTTCTCTTGGCCTGCTCTGTCTCAGCTCGCTGACACCTGATTTGCTGGCGAAGGCCCATGCGTATGCGCAGTCGGCGGTCGCGGGAGGGGCGAAGTCGTATCGCTTCTTGACCGCGCAGGAGGCGGCCGACTTCGACGCGTTTTCGGCACAGATACTTCCCACCGATGAGACACCGGGCGCGCGCGCGGCCAACGTGATCCACTTTACGGATTTTGTCCTCAGCACGATTGACAGCGATCAACAAGCTGCAATGAAGGACACTTTCAAGGACCTCCAGGACCAGGTCGCTAAGACTGTCCCCGGAGCGAAGTCGTTCGCGGCCATCACCTCCGAGCAGCAGATCGAGGTGATGAAGGCGATGGAGGCTGTGCAGGATGCGGAGGCCTTCGGCATTCTCCGCGGCTACACGCTGACTGGCTTCTTCTGCGATCCTGCGCTGGGTGGCAACAAAAATCAGGTCGGCTGGAAGCTCATTGGATTCCAAGACGATTTCCTCTACAAACCTCCCTTCGGCTACTACGACGCCCATTACGACGAGGGCAAGGCATGAGCGGCGTAACTCCTCCGCAGCACCATTACAAACTGACTGAGGTGGTTGATTTCGTCATCATCGGCGCCGGGGCCTCCGGCGGTGTGCTGGCGCGCGAGCTTTCGCGGAATGGTTTCAGCGTGGTGGTGCTCGAGCAAGGTCCGTGGCTCACTACGAAGGACTTTACGCACGACGAGTACATGAACTGGAACCACGCCCTGCTGACGAACGATTTCCGCAAACAGCCGACCACCTTTCGCAAAACGCCGAAGGACAAAGCCAAGAAGCGGCCTGCGCTGGTCTATGGCCGCATGGTCGGCGGAGGGCCGGTCCACTTCACGGCAAACTATTGGCGCTTTCACGAGATTGATTTCATCGAGGCCAGCAAGAAAGGCACAATCGCCGGCACCGGATTTGCCGACTGGCCCATCACCTACGCCGACCTCGAGCCTTACTACACGAAGGCGGAGTGGGACCTTGGCGTCTCCGGCCAGGCCGGAGCGAGCCCGTTTGATCCGCCGCGTTCCAAGCCGTATCCGCTGCCGCCGATGCCAATCAAGTCGAGCGGAGTCCTCTTCGAGCAGGGCGCGCGAAAACTCGGCTATCATCCCTTCCCTGCTCCGATGGCGATCATCTCGCAGTCGTATCAGGGGCGGATGCCTTGCGCGCACTGCGGCTTCTGCATGGGCTTCGGCTGCGAGATGGGAGCCAAGTCCAGCCCGCTACCTACAATGATTCCGCAGGCCATCGCCAGTGGCCGATGCGAGATTCGTCCCAACAGCTACGTTCGCAAGATTGAACTCGACGCACACGGCCGGGCGACCGGCGCGATTTACTTCGACAAGAGCGGCAAGGAGAACCTGCAGCGAGCCCGTGCCGTCATCTTGGCGGCTAATGGCTCGGAGACGCCACGGCTGCTGCTGCTCTCCAAGTCGAATCGTTTCCCCGATGGTCTGGCCAATTCCAGCGGGCTGGTCGGCAAGTACCTCATGTTCAACACCGACTCACTCGCGGGAGGGCTGTTCGAGCACCCGCTCAACGAGTACAAGAGCATCGAGGTCACGCGCATCATGCATGACTTCTACGAAATCGACCCCAAACACGGCTTCTACGGCGGCGGGGGTATCGACGGGCGTTTTCTTTGGTATCCCATCTCATTCGCGTCGGTTGGATTGCCGCAACGCGGGCCGCAGTGGGGCAGCGAATACAAAAAGGCCCTGCAAAAGTACTTCACCCGCAGCATGTATCTCACGGGCCATACGACGTCGCTGCCGCTTGAGGACAACAGCATCTCGCTCGACGACACGGTGAAGGACGCGTGGGGACTTCCCGCAATGCGCGTCACCTACAAAGACCATCCCGACGATCTCAAGACCTGCCAGTTCATGTTGGACCGTTCGATGGAGATACTGGACGCCGCCGGCGCCCAGGACAAGTGGGCTTATCCGGTGGAGGAATCTACCTACGGCTTTCATCTGCTGGGGACGTGCCGCATGGGGAACGATCCTAAGACCTCGGTGGTCAGCTCCGGCCATCGCACACACGATGTGCCTAATCTGTTCCTGTGCGATGGTTCGAGCTTTGTCACCAGCGGGCGCGGGCAGCCGACGGAAACCATCCAGGCGCTGGCCTTCCGCGCTTCGGACCGCATCGCGGCGCTGGCCAAGCAGAATCAGATTTGAACGCTTTCCGAGTTACTCGCAGCGAAGAGCCTCGACTGGTTCCATGCGGGCGGCCTTCAACGCGGGCCACATGCGTGCTGTCACGCCGACGAAGGCAAGAATCAGGAATGCCGTCAGCATCACGCTGGCCGACGTCTTCAGGAAGATGTCGCCCTCGTGATTGGCGGTCTTGTACATTTCGGAGTAGAGCGGCATGGGGGGAATGGTATGCGCCAGCAAAACGGAAAACAGCATTCCCACCGCACCGGCAGCGAAGGTGAGTACGAGGGCCTCCACCAGGAACTGAAGCGCAATGTCACGATTGCGTGCGCCCAACGCTTTGCGTAAACCCACCTCTTTGGTGCGCTCGGTCACGCTCACCAGCATGATATCCATCACGCCCACGCCGCCGACTCCCAGCGTCAGCGCGCCCACAAAACCGAGGATGAGCCGCAGCGCGATTCCGAACTGTTCGATTTCTTTGCTGTCATCCACCGTGTCCCACTCTGGAGTGGACTTGTCATCCTTGGGATCGAAATTGTGGCGCCGGGCGAGCACTTCCCTCACCTGTGCCAGCGCAGCTTTGTGCAGCAGCGGCGTGACCGGCTGAAACACAATCATTCTCGGATCGCGCATGTCGTTGACATCGCTCATGCTTTCGAAAGGCATGAACACGTTCTCGTTGTCGGGACCGTTGTTGGAGGAGTCCTGGATCTTAAGCTGGAGCAGTCCAATCACATCCCAGGTTTGCCCGTTGAGGGTCACATGGTCGCCAACCGGATCGCGCGTCCCGAACATCTTCTTGGCGGCATTCGGACCGAAGATGAGAACGTGACGGTGGTCGCTGTAGTCGCTTTCCTCAAAGTAACGGCCCTCCGCGAGATTCAGCTTGCGCATTTCGCGATAGGGATACTGAACGGCTTTGGTCGAGATCGTGACTAGCTTGTCGCCATACTTGTAACCGAACGCATCGTCCCATTCCGCACTGACCAGCCGAACCAGGGGAGCTTCGTCGCGGATGGCCCCGACATCCTCGTACTTGAGGTGAATGGGCTTGCCGGCCCGCTGTCCGCCGACTTGCAAGCTGGTCTGGCCCTGCCAGACCAGGATGACGTTGTTACCGATGCCCAGGAATGCGTTGAGTATGCCCTCGCTCACGCTTTCTCCGTAACCGAGCAGGAGTACGACCGTCGTCAGGCCCCAGACGATGCCCATCATGGTCAGGATGGAACGCAGACGGTGGCGCGTCAGTGCGTCCCAGCTTTGCAGGATGAGTTCTTTCAACTGCACTTGGCTACTCCTGGCGCAGGCACTCGATTGGACTGAGCGCGGCGGCGCGCGGCGCCGGATACATTCCCGCGCCAACCGTGATCAATCCCAACGTCAACAGCGACGCAACGATTGCCACTGGGGAGATCACCGGATGCGGCACAATATCCGGCAGCGTCAGCTTGTTGAGCGCAACGCAACTGCCCACTCCGATGCCGACACCAATGGCCCCGCTGAAGAGCATGAGCACAGCGGATTCGGCAAAAAACTGGTTGCGGATGTCGCTTGCCGTCGCACCCAGAGACTTGCGGACACCAATTTCACGTGTGCGCTCGGTAACGACCACCAGCATGACGTTCATGACCCCGATGCCGCCCAGCGCCAGCGTCATCAGGGCAACCCCGCCGAAGAAGATAGTCATGATGGTGAAGATTCGCTCGACCAGTTTCGAGCCGTCCAGGGTGTCCCAGATAAAGAGGGCATCCGTGTCGGTCGGATCGAAGTGGTGCTCGCGTCCCAGAATCTGATAAACCTGCCGCATCGCTTCTTCATGCTGTTCAGGATTGGCGACTTCGACGGCCAGGTTGTTGATCCATCCCTTGAAGATGCCTGGCCGCTCCGGGGGCGGAAAGTCGCGGGCCATGGATGCGTAGGGAACAAATAGCTGCGTATTGTCAGGCCCGCTCCCGTAACTGCCATTCTGCTTCTTCTTCGCGAGTACGCCGATGACGCTGTAGGGTGAGCCGTTCATCATCAGCGTCTCGCCGACGGCGGACTGGCCGGCAAACAACTGGTCGCGTGACTCCACGCCGAGGACGACGACACGGCGGCCCTCGTTTTCGTCATCTCAGTCATGAGGCGGCCTTCCTGCACTTGGAGAGAGCGGAAGGTTTGGTACTCCGGCCAGACACCGCGCACCGGGCGCGAGGCGGCATTGTAGCGGCTCACCTCTGCGACGCTGCGCCTGAGTTCGGGGCTGACGGTCTTGATGAGGTAGGCTTCCTGCTTAATGAGATAGGCATCGTGGATCGAAAGGCGAATGGGGCGTCCGGCGGCGTATTCTCCAGCCTGTTCACTGGTCCGCCCACCCCAAATGACTGCCAGATCGACGCCGATCGTCTCCAGGTGCTCTTTCTGGTCCCGGCTGAATCCCTTACCCAGTCCGACCAGCAGAATGACGGAGGTGATACCCCAGATAATTCCGAACATCGTCAGGAAGCTGCGCAATTTGTGCGCGGCGATGGAGGCGGCGGTCTGCCGTAAGACCTCCCGGATGTTCAAGAGCTTACGCCCTCCCGTTTGTTTGACCACACTCGCGGTGAAAGAGTTAGCGACAGGGGCCGCGCGGCGCTAGTCCACTCAGCCGAGAACAGAAACCTTCTGCAAGCTGAACACACTCGCCTCTATCCACTGGCTGCAGTTAGTGCGAAACTGCTAGCACTGGTTCCTCACTATGCACCTAAGCGCAAGGAAGCTTCTTCTCCCCGGCTTGGCAGCGTTGTTGATCGCCGCCCTCATTGGATTTGTGCTGACCAGGCAGATCGCAAGCCCCGACCTGCTCAAGCAAAGCGCCGGGAAACCTGAGCCCACGCAAGCCAAGCTGGTAGATCAAAGCCCGCTGGAGACCGCCCTCAATCTCTAGAGTGTGCCGAGCACTGCCGAAGAACAGCAGCTCGAAACGGAGGCCGTCCGCATTGGCGATCACGAAGTGGAGCTCGCCTGCTTTGCCGTTGAAGGACACTACTTCAACTTTACGACAACCGGACAATGGCTTTGGGATGAACTGGACGTCCTGATTCCGACTGGCGAAGATCCTTACTACTTGACGAATTCCGTGCTCAAGCTCGTGACCGAGCAAACCAAGGCGGATGCGGCGCTGGCGGAAGAGGAATGGCGGCGCGCTACACGGCATTCTGCGACACAGACGTTCCTTGCCGCGCCCGCAATCAACGTACGGCCTACCAATCTTGGAGTGAATCTTATAGTGCGCTACGCGGTCAACGCACACAATCGGTATGAAGTTCGGACTCGGCTGTATCAGGCCATTGTCGAGCTTTTACACGGCACGAAGCTGGCGACAACCGGCGATGAGACCGTGCCCGCAAACCCGTAACGGCAGAACTCACTTCTTGCCCGCGACAGACGTTTCGGCCTTGGCGACGTTCTTCGCCGGCAGAGTGCGAACTTTCTCGCGCATTTTCTGACGCGCTTTGCGAATCCGGTTCTCGCGGGACTTGTCTCCGTTACGAAATGACATGGAACACCTCTCTGCGATGCTACAGCATTTAAGGAGACCGTGGGTCGAGGCGGACCATAAGGGCTGGTAGGTTGGCTCGCGTCGCCGCTGCGGATGATGCTGTGAATGTTGATTCAGTGGGCGCTGTGGCGCGACCAGCCGCACAAGAAGCGCATCGCCTTCGAATGAGGGCGCCTTGGGGGAAAACAGGTCAGCCCATTACCTTGAGCGTTGCGAAGAGTCGCAGCGAGGGCCCGCACGGCGGACCCGTGTTTTTCTCGTTCGGGTTCGCGCCGTCACTTTCAGTTGCTCAATCTCGGCGAACTGGTGTGCTGCCATCTCCATCACCAGATCGAGGATCGTCTTCTGTCTCACTTCGCCAATCTGTATGAGTTGCATGCCCGACAGAGTAGTCGCTGGAAAAATTCATGGCATCCCCCATTGGTCGCACGCGCCATAACAACTTAGTATGATCGAGGCGCAAACGGCGTAGGAACCGCGGAATGTTAGAATCCCGACAATCCGCGCTGAATCGCTCGTTCGCGGCGCCTCCACACTTCTCCATTAGCGTCAAAGTGCCCGCAAATCGCCAATCCGGCCGGAACGCGCCTGCACCGGGGATTGTCGCGCTCTCCGGTTTTATGGGCGCGGGCAAAACCAGCGCTGGGCGTGCGCTTGCGGTCCTTCTTGGCTGGGCATTCCTCGATCTCGACCAGGAAATCGAGCTCCGGCAAAAGCTGCCCATTCGTGAGATTTTTCAGCTCCACGGCGAGCTGCGCTTTCGCGAGATCGAAGCTGACACTTTACGCGCCATCCTTGAGCAGGCGTCTGCACCGACGGTGATAGCGTTGGGCGGCGGCACCTTTATCCAGGACTGCAACGCTGATCTGCTGCGGGAGCGCGGCGCCCGTGTCGTCTTCCTCGAGACTCCGATGAAGCAATTGCTCCAGCGTTGCCGGGTTGCCGGCCAATCTTCGACGGAGAATCTGCGGCCGCTGGCGGATGATCCTGACGCCTTCCGCGCGCTCTACGCTAAGCGCCTTCCTCGTTACCGCAACGCTCAGATAACCGTGCGCACCAGAGGCAAGACGATCGAGGAGATCGCACGGGAAATTGCCTCTAGCCTGGCGCTCACAACTGGCGCGCGCTGAGTGCACCTCACACCAGCGCCAGCGCCTCTCTTGCAGCCGCAATCGTGTCGTCAATATCGCCCTGGGTGTGCGCGAGGCTGAGGAATGCGGCTTCGAATTGTGAGGGTGGCAGCCAAACACCGGCATCGAGCAGAGCGCCGTGGAAGCGGCCGAACTTCACCGTGTCACACGTGGCCGCGCTCTCCCAATCGGTGACCTGTTTGCCGGTGAAGAAGAACGTGAACATGGAGCCTACGCGGTTGGCTGTCATCGCCACGCTCGCGTTCTTTGCGGCGCTGGTGACGCCCGCCACCAGCTTTCCCGACATTTCGTCGAGCTGCTTGTAGAACTGCTCGCGGTTCGCCTTCAACTGGCGCAGCGTGGCGATGCCTGCCGCCATTGCCAGCGGATTGCCGCTCAACGTGCCGGCCTGATACACCGGCCCGACCGGCGCGATCAGTTCCATGATCTTCGCTGGCCCACCGTATGCGCCCACGGGCAGTCCTCCGCCAATGATCTTGCCCAGCGTGGTGAGGTCGGGCTTGATGTTGTATAGCTCCGACGCGCCGCCGAAGGCCACGCGGAATCCCGTCATGACCTCGTCGAAAATGAGTAGTGCGCCTTCGCGTGCAGTGATCTCGCGCAGAGCTTCAAGGTAGCCGGGTTGGGGCGGAACGCAGCCCATGTTGCCGACGACAGGCTCCACGATCACGCAGGCAATCTGGCCCTTGAATTTGGCGAAGGCCGCCTCGACGGCGCTCAGGTCGTTGTACGGCAGCGCGACGGTGAACTCGACGAACTCCTCCGGCACGCCGGCCGAGCCGGGAATGCCAAGCGTCGCCACGCCCGAGCCAGCCTTCACTAGCAGCGCGTCGCTGTGGCCGTGGTAGCAGCCCTCGAACTTCACGATGATCTTGCGCTTTGTGTAAGCGCGCGCCAGCCGGATGGCCGACATCGTCGCTTCCGTTCCTGAGCTGACGAAGCGCACCTTTTCGATAGCCGGAAAGGCCTCGATGACCAGAGCCGCCAGATCGGCTTCCGTCGGCGTGGAGGCGCCGAAGCTGGTCCCGTTGCGCGCAGCCTGGATGATGGCCTCGATGACCTCGGCATCGGAGTGGCCGAGAATCAGCGGTCCCCACGAACCTACGTAGTCAATGTAACGGTTGCCGTCGGCGTCCCAAACGTGCGCGCCCTGGCCACGAACCAGGAACGGCGGGTCGCTGCCAACCGAACGGAAGGCGCGGACCGGCGAATTCACTCCGCCGGGAATAAGCTGCTCAGCCCGCTTTTGCAAGGCGCGGGACTCTGTGAGACTGCGAACCATGGTTCCTCACTCGGCTAAGATGCCGGAAACAAACACAGGAGTCTATCAGGTTGACGAACAGGGACATGTGAGGGAGGTCACAGGGTTGCCGGTTGGTACGCTATCAGGGAGATTTCTCGCTTACGATTCGCATGCGCCACTCGTCCAATCCCCAGTCGAAAGGTGGCGTGCAGGCGAAACATAGCCAATTTACTGTCACCTTCCTGCTTACGCGGCATCGAACTGAGATAGAATGGGAGTGATCCTGCGGGACTTCCCTCCCATCAGCGAAATTACACATGTCAAAGACCACCAAGCTTATCCTTCTGGCCCTGTCCTTTCTGCTTGCCACGTTCGTCGTGGCCGGTGGATTTGGCGTCAAGGCCAAAACTAACGACGACGGTTCCTATCGCCAGCTCGGCGTTTACAGCGAGGTGCTGTCGCGCATCCGTACCGAGTACGTCGAGGAGCCGAACATTCCGGCTGTGACCAACGGCGCTTTGCACGGTTTGCTGGAATCGCTCGATGCCAACTCCAGCTACCTCGATCCCACCGAGTACAAGGAATACAAGCAGCGCAAGGAGGGCAAGGCCGGCATCGGCGCGGCGGTCTCGAAGCGCTACGGCTACGCTGCGGTAGTCGCGGTGATTCCCGGAGGGCCGGCAGATAAAGCCGAGATCGCGAGCGGTGACATCATCGAGGCCATCGAAGGCAAGTCCACCCGTGAGATGTCGCTGGCCGAGATCGACGGCCGGCTGGCTGGTACCCCCGGCTCGGTGGTCAACCTTTCCGTGGTGCGTCCGCGGCGTGCTCTGCCCGTAAAATCGGCGGTCACGCGCGCCATGGTCAACCCTCCGCCCCCGACCGACAAGATGCTGGAAGACGGCATCGGCTACATCAAGGTGGACGACTTTCCCAAAGGGCGCTCGCAGGAGATCGCCGGCAAGCTGAAGGCGCTGCAGAAGGAAGGCGCCAAGAAGATCATCCTCGACCTGCGTAATTCCGGCAATGGCGAGGAAGACGAGGGCGTCGCGACCGCCAACCTCTTCCTGAATCACGGCACCATCACCTACTTGCAGGGACAGAAATATCCCAAGCAGATCTTCAACGCTGACCCGCAGAAGGCGGTCACAAGCCTTCCGCTCGTGGTTCTAGTGAATCGCGGCACTGCGGGACCGGCGGAGGTCGTGGCTGCCTCCATCATGGAAAATGCGCGCGGTGACGTTATCGGCGACAAGACCTTCGGATCGGGTTCCATCCAGAAAGTCATCGACATGCCCGATGGGGCGGCGCTGATCCTGTCGGTGGCGAAGTATTACTCGCCATCCGGCAAGGCGATTCAGGACACGGCGATCACGCCCAACATCCTGGTTGCTGACGCGAATGACGACTTCATCTCTCCTGATGACGACGAGAATGCGCCGGACGAGGCGCAACAGGAGAAGGAGAAGGCCAATCAGCCTGACGAGCAGCTCAACCGCGCAATCCAAGTGCTGAAGGGCCCGGCAACCAAGGCGTAAGGGTCACCACCAAATCAGGCAACCCACGGGTTGATCACGGGAACCGCAAGGTCCTCAAAGTGCGCCGTGTTTCGGGTTGCCAGCGCGGCATGATGGGCGAGCACGACGCCAGCGATCATTGTGTCGCGCAATTCGCCTGGGCGGCCTTTCTTATGCCGGGCGGCCATCAGGCCGGCCGCCTGCTGGGCGCTCGCAACATCGAAAGCAACAACACGCTGGCCGATTTTCTCGAGAAGTGCCTCGAACGCCTGTAACAGCAAAGTTCGCCGCTTCCCGGCAGTCATAATCTGCAGCCCATACTCGACTTCCAGGACTGTCACCGAGGTTATCCAGACGGATGTCCGAGGCTGGCTATCAAGCCAATTTACGATCCGTTCCTCGGGCGTTTGGCGCATCAGTGCGGAAAGAACATTGGTGTCCAGGATGACCATCAGTGGAGGTCCTTCTCGCTTTTTATGCGACGTGGCCGAGGAGACTGCCCTCGACCTCTGCGCGCCTGCATTACGTTATCCTCAAATTCGACGGGCTCGATCCCGTGTCCCGTGAGTTCCGGAATATCTGAAACAATGCCGACCTTCGAAAACAGAGAAGCAATCTCCGTCCCCACTCCACCGGACAGAACATTTTCCTCGTTTATGGCGCCGCGCAGAATCTCCCGCACCTCTTCCTCCATACTGCGACCATTGCGTGTGGCGCGACGCTGCAGTCGCTGCTTGACCGAATTTTCAATGTTGCGAACCACAAACTGTGCCATCAACATCTCCTGGACTTGTCTTCCGATATCATGATATCAAACCTTAGTAAAGAGTTCGGCACTCAGATGGAGGGCGGCATGAAACGCGTGATTGGACTGGGCGGACTGTTTTTCAAGGCGAAAGACCCCAAAGCCTTGTGCGAGTGGTATCGCGAGCATCTTGGCATCGAGAGCACTGCCGATGGTTCCGGCGCCATGTGGCGGGATGCCAATCACCCTGAAATTCCTGGCTTCAACGTATGGGCAATCTTCCCTCGGGAGACAACATATTTCGCGCCCAGCCCGTCGAGCTTCATGACGAACTTCCGCGTCGAAAATCTGCACGAGTTACTGTAGGCGTTGCGCGAGGAGGATGTCGAAGTGGATCCCAATGTCGAAGCAGACGATTACGGGAAGTTCGGCTGGATCATGGATCCGGAGGGAAATCGGATCGAGCTGTGGGAACCGCCGAAAGGCAAGTGGTCAGTAGCCAGTTGCCAGTAGTCCGTTCTACTCTGTCCACCGCTTAAACACCAGGCATCCATTGGTCCCGCCGAAGCCGAACGAGTTCGACATGGCATAGTCCATTGTGACCCTACGCGCGGTGTGGGCGACGAAATCGAGGTCGCAGCCTTCGCTCGGGTTGTCAAGGTTTGTAGTCGGCGGAACAATCTGATCCCGCAGCGCCAGCACGGTGATCGCGGCTTCCAATCCTCCAGCGCCACCCAGCAGATGTCCGGTCATGGACTTGGTCGAGCTCACCAGGATCTTGTAGGCGTGGTCGCCGAAGGCACGCTTGATGGCGGTAGCCTCAAGTTCGTCGCCCAGGGGCGTTGAGGTGCCGTGCGCGTTGACGTAGCCCACTTGCTCCGGCGTGATGCCGGCGTCGCGCATGGCGTTGCGCATCACGCGGTAGCCGCCCTCACCCTCCGGCGCGGGTTGGGTGATGTGGTTGGCGTCAGCGCTCATGCCATAGCCGACGACCTCGGCAACGATCTTGGCGCCGCGCTTCCTGGCGAACTCAAGTTCTTCGAGGATAAGAATGCCAGAGCCTTCGCCAATGATGAAGCCGTCGCGGTCCTTGTCCCAGGGGCGACTGGCACGATGAGGATCGTCGTTGCGAGTGGAGAGCGCGCGCATCGCCCCGAATCCGCCAACGCCCATGGGCGTGATCGCAGCTTCGGTGCCGCCGGCGATCATCACATCGGCGTCGCCATATTTGATGATACGTGCAGCGTCCCCGATGGAGTGTGCGCTGGTGGTGCAGGCCGTACAGGTGGCCTCGTTCGGGCCCTTGGCGTGGTGGCGAATGCTGACTTGCCCAGCGGCAAGATTGACGATGGCCGCCGGAATAAAAAATGGCGAGATCTTGCGCGGGCCGCCGTTCAGCAGATTGGAATGTTCGCGCTCGATGATGTCGAAACCGCCGATGCCGGAACCGATATTGACTCCAGTGCGCTCGGCCAGCTCTTCGTTCTCGACCTTGTAGTTGGCCATGCACAACGCTTCGTCAGCGGCCGCTATCGCCAGATGAATAAAGCGCGCCATCTTGCGCGCTTCTTTCTTGTCGATGAACTGAAGTGGGTTGAAGTTCTTTACCTCGGCAGCGATCTGGCAAGCGAACTGCGATACGTCGAAGCTGGCAATGTGCTCCACGCCGCTTTTGCCGGCGAGCAGCGCCTGCCACGCGTCAGGCACATTGTTGCCGACGGCGCAGATCATCCCAATTCCGGTTACAACCACGCGACGCGGCAAACTACTTCGGTCCTTTCGCGTGCGCGTCGATGTAATCCACCGCGTCCTTGACGGTGCGGATCTTTTCCGCGTCCTCGTCGGGAATCTCAATCTCGAAGGCCTCTTCGAAGGCCATGACCAGTTCGACGGTGTCGAGCGAATCAGCGCCGAGGTCGTCCACGAACGACGCGTTGGGCGTAACCTCGCCCTCGTCCACGCCCAGTTGTTCCACAATGATTTGCTTTACACGTTCCTCTACGGATGCCATGAGGTCAGCAATCTCCTTTCGCTCCGCCTGCCGGGGGCGGCGAACAGCTCTGGCGCGTCGCTTGGCCCGGGGGCCCCAGACCGCACTCCACCGCGGTGGGCGGATTGGGGTAGTTGGCCGGACGAGTACTCTACTTGGCGGCCTTGGCGTGCTCGTCAATGTACGTGACGGCGTCCTGCACGGTCCGGATCTTCTCCGCGTCCTCGTCAGGGATCTCGATCTCAAAGGCCTCTTCGAAAGCCATGACCAGCTCGACCGTGTCGAGTGAGTCAGCCCCGAGATCGTCCACGAAGGAAGCGTTGGGCGTCACTTCCGCGTCGTCCACGCCCAATTGCTCCACGATGATCTGTTTCACTCGTTCTTCAACCGAAGGCATCGATTTTTTCTCCTGTCGCACCGTGGCCCGCTGCGGCGGCAAACTCGTAAGTGTAATTGCAGGTATGAAACTCTGTAAACCGCCAGAGGTTCTCGACACACAGAAACACACCAGCTTCGAGAGCACTCAGACAGGCCCGATTTATCCTAAACGGTGGCTCTTGCAACGGTCAACGCGGGAGTTTGAAGGCTTGTGCAAAGAATAGGCATCTGTCACCCAAAGCGATAGAAGCTCAGCGCCGCATCTCCCTGATCCAGACGGCGGTAACGCAGCAGCGCACCGAAGCGCTCGCCGGGATCGAATTTCTTTTCGTGCTCGGCAATCACCATGCTTGACGGCTGCAATAGGCGCGATTGCGACAGGTAGTCGAGTGTGCGCTCGTAGCTGCCGCGCATTCGGTAAGGCGGATCAAGGAAGCAATAATCGCAGACGACGCCGGTGCCCTCCAGCAGCCGCAGCGCTTGCGCTACTTCGCGCTCATGCACTTCATATCCCCCGGTGATCCCGAGCGACGCCAGGTTCTCGCGCAGCAGGCGCGCGTGCTTCTTCGCCGACTCGACGAAGCACACCTGACGCGCACCCCGGCTAAGCGCTTCGATGCCGACCGACCCGGTGCCGGCGTAGAGGTCGAGCCACACGCTGTCCTTCAGGTCACGCCCCGCCGCGAGCACGTCGAAGAGGGTCTCGCGCAGGCGCTCGCTGGTGGGGCGCAGATCGAGCCCGGGCAACGAGCGCAGAGGACGGCTACGATACTTTCCAGCGATGATGCGCATCTCCAAGAGTGTATAGAATGAAACTGGAGGCTCGCCCGAAGCCATGAGAAGTTGGTCGTTTCCCGCGGGGCATCTGTTTGGGGTGGACATCCGCATCCACCTCACATTTGTTTTTCTGCTTGTGTTTGTCTGGTTTACGCAGTCAGTGGCCATGGGCACGACGGGCGCGATGCGCGGCCTCACCCTGGTTGTCATCATTTTTGGCAGTGTGGTGCTGCACGAGCTGGGACACGCGCTGGTGGCGCGCCGCAACGGCGTCGTGGTGCGGTCCATCATCCTGCTGCCGATCGGGGGCGTCACCCTGATGGAGGAGCTGGGACCGCGCAATGCAGACCCGGCGCGCGACATCCGTATTTCCGTTGCGGGGCCTCTGGTTAATCTCGCTATCGCGGGGGTTTCTGGCGCGTTCATCCTGGCGTTTCTGCCGCAGGTCAAGCTATGGAGCCAACCCTTTGTGCACGCCGGCAACCTGCCCCGGGCGTTGTTCTGGGGAAACCTGTTTCTCGGCGGCTTCAACCTGCTGCCCGCCTATCCCATGGACGGCGGCCGCATTCTTCGCGCGCTGCTCGCCGAGCGCATGGATTACGTCGCCGCCACTCGTCGCGCAGTCACCATCGGGCAGGCCTTCGCCATGCTCCTCATCTTCCTCGGCGTGTGGAACACCTGGCTCATGCTGATCGGCTTCTTCCTCTTCGTCGGCGCGCAGCTCGAGGACCGCTCCGTCGTTTTCCAGTCCGTGCTGGAGAGCGTGCGCATGGATGATGTGATGCTGACCGGCTTCTCCACTCTATCGCCCGCTGATACCCTGGAGGATGCGCTGCAGAAGGCCGTGCACACGCTGCAGGATGACTTTCCCGTTGTGCGCGGCAGCGACATGGTCGGAGTCATCAGCAAGCAGCGCATCGTGCAGGCGTTGCGCGTGGGTGGCAACGGCTACGTGCAGTCAGCCATGGTGCGCGTTTTTGAGATTGCGCAACGCACCGATTCCCTGGCCTCGGCTTTTCGCAAGCTGGGCGGACGCGGGTTGAGCATGATTCCGGTTGTGGACCAGCAGAGGCTGGTCGGGATTGTCACCATGCAAAACCTGATGCATAGCATGGCCCTGCTGGCGGAGACGCGAAGGTTGAGGAAGCAGCAAGAGGGCGGATAGCGGTTAGTGGATAGCGATTAGTGGTTCGTGGTTAGTTGCGAGCTAACCGGTTACGGCCCTCATGCAGATTTGGTGTCATCCTGAGCGTAGTAAAGTCACCTGCCGCGGCGAGCGACCGAACGCAGTCGAAGGATCCATATAATCCCGCAGCAATCGCCTTTTCGCTCGCCGTTACCTTCGCCGCGCGGCACGAGGGCGCTGGGTGTTAACAGCCCGGACTGGGCCTGTTCCGGTGGGTGGCTTGGGATTGCCATCGACCAGTTGCTTCAGCACAAGGGCGTTGTTTTGTTCTTCGTTCCTGGACGCAAAGAGTAGCGTCAGCTGGCGCCGCTCCTTCTCCAGCGCATAAAGCTGTTGTAAGGCTTCATGCGCCGCTGCACTCGAAAGCTCTTTCAGGTACCTCTCGCGAAATTTGCTCCACTGCTGCGGGCGGGCGTGGAACCACTTGCGCAACTCGTTGGATGGAGCGAGGTCCTTCAGCCAGGCATCTAGCGCGGCGTCGGATTTCTTCAAACCGCGCGGCCAGAGCCGGTCCACCAGCACGCGCGCGCCATCTTCGGGCGAGGGTTCCGCATACACACGTTTGAGTACGACTGTCATGCGAGGTATTCTAACTCTGCTGGAGACGCAGCGTCGGTCTCCTATCCCACAAGTCTGTCGGAAATCCCGGAAGGTACGTTGAAGCCCAAGCGCGCGCGGTTTGCTTTCTTATCTGCAATTCTCTTGATCGCGATCACCATCTTCACTGCCTGCGAATCCGAGCCTCACAAGACGGACGCGGAGCTGGGGCTCAACCCGCAACAGGCCTTCGGGCGCCGGGTCTACGATGCGCGCTGCGCCGAATGTCACTACGCCTACAGCAGCCGCGACCTTCGAGGCCCCAGCCTGGCCGGGCTATTCAGGCACCCGTACATGAAGAATGGAATGCCTGCGAACGACGACCGCGTAACCGACGTCATCCTGCTCGGCCGCCCCAAGATGCCCAGCTTCCAACAGAAGTTGACGCCGGAGCAACTGGAGAGCTTGATGGTGTATTTGCACACCCTGTAGCCGTCCGCTCTCAGCCGTCAGCCCTCAGCTTGTCTCTCGAGGAATCGCAACGCTGCTTGCCAACATGACTTAGCCATTATGGTGATGACATGCGGGAACTGACGGCTGATAGCTGATGGCCGACGGCTTTCCTCCGCTTGTACAATAGAAGGCCACGATGGCCACCGCTCCCGAACTCATCCAGATCGAGGTCGTCCCGCGCCGTCCTGCTCCCAAGCCGGAGTGGCTGAAGGCGCGCGCGCCTATGGGCGAGAACTATCACGACCTGAAGACCCTGGCGCGCAAGCTGGAGCTGCACACCGTGTGCGAGTCGGCGCACTGCCCCAACATCGGCGAATGCTGGAACCATCGCACCGCTACGTTCATGCTGCTGGGCAACCTGTGCACGCGCCGCTGCGGATTTTGCGCCGTGCCCAAGGGCCGTCCGCAGCCCATTGATTTCGACGAGCCTCGCCGTGTCGCCGAAGCGGTGGAAAAGCTGGCGCTGAAGTTTGCCGTGGTCACCAGCGTCAATCGCGACGATGACAACGCGGGCGGCGCGCGCGTGTTTGCTGAAACGATTCGCGAGATCCGCCGGCGCGAGCCAAGTTGCCGCGTCGAGGTTCTCATCCCCGATTTTCAAGGTCTGGACGAGCCGCTGCGCATTGTGATGGACGCGCGGCCCGACATCCTGAACCACAACACCGAGACCGTGCCGCGGTTGTACCGTGTGGCCCGCTCGGGCGCGCGCTACGAACGCACCTTGCGGCTGCTGGAGCGTGCTAAGGAGATGAATCCAGCGATTCCAACCAAGACCGGCGTGATGATCGGTCTTGGCGAAAGCACGGATGAGCTGCTCGGAGTCTTCCACGATCTGGCGGCGCGCGACGTGGACATTCTTACCATCGGCCAGTACCTGCGGCCGTCGAAAGACCATCTGCCTGTCGCGCGGCTATATACCCCTGACGAGTTCCGTTTTCTCAAAGAAGAGTCCCTAAAGATGGGATTCCGCCATGTTGAGTCCGGCCCGCTGGTGCGTTCCAGCTACCACGCGCACGAGCAGGCGGAGGCGGGAACTTCCCCGACCTCCCTGCCAATCATTTAACGCCGGCTATTTGTAATACATTCCTGATGAGTAATACTAAAATAACTAAATCATACTCTTTTTATTTACGGACACTTTGATTTACAATCTACTACCATGAGCAATATCGAATACGCTGCGGTAAACGCCAAAGGCCAGGTTGTCATTCCCGTTGACATCCGTGATCGTTTTGACATCAAGCAAGGCACGAGAATCGCCTTCGTCGAGGAACAAGGGCGGTTGTTCATCCAACCTGTCACCGACGCCTTCATTGAGAGCATGCGGGGGAGCCTCGCCAAGCGAGGCATGCCAGCAAAGCTGGAACGCGGCCCTGATCGGGAGTTCGCATGAAATGTCACGTGCTTGATGCGAACGCTCTTTATCGTTTTCTGATGAACCAGCCGGGGGCGGACGTGGTAGAGGCTTTGTTTAAGCGGGCTCGCGACTCAAATATCACACTGTTGCTCTCGGTGATCAACTGGGGCGAGGTCTATTACAACATCGCCATGAAAAGAGGTTTCAAGGAAGCGCAAGAGTTTATGGGGCAGGTTCGACTTTTGCCCTTGAGCGTAATCAATGCAGATGAGCCGATCACGGAGGCCGCTGCCCAATTCAAAGCTGGCTATGGATTGCCGTACGCGGACTGTTTCGCCGCGGCGGTCACCGGAAAAGCTAACATTCTGGTTACGGCCGACGTGAAAGACTTCAAGAAGATACCCTGGCTGCAGATCGTCGCACTGCCACAGTACAAGCCGTAGATCGAAATCCGCGCGATTGAACATTCACCCCATGACAAAGCTCTTCATCCTGCGCAACAGCGACTCCGGCGCTTGCACGTCAAGGTCAACATATCCGTCGCGATACTCGCGCGCATAAACTCGCGCCTTGGCGTCGAGCGCGGCCAGCGCCTTCCCTTCCGATTGGGGCACGCGCAGATGCACTCGTCGTACGGGATCTTCCGCGATCTGTGCGTCAATGTGCTCCAGCAGCCTGTCGAGGCCGATTCCCTCGGCTGCCGACACATGGATGACGCTCTCGGTGTCCCGCAGGCATTCGCGCTTTTTCTCCGGCAGCAGATCCACCTTGTTCATGACATAAAGCCGCGGCTTGTCCTGCGACTCCAGTTCGCACAGCACCTCTTCCACCTGCGCCTGCTGCTCGCCTGCAGTCGGACTGGTGACGTCGGCCACATGCAGCAGCAGCGAAGCGCGCTGTACCTCTTCGAGCGTCGCTCGAAAGGCCGACACCAGCGTGTGTGGCAGGTTGCGGATGAATCCTACGGTATCCGACAGCAGCACCTGGCGGCGCGACGGAAGCGTCACGCTGCGCAGCGTGGGATCGAGCGTGGCGAACATGCGCGCGCTTTCCAGCACGCCGGCGTTGGTGAGCGCGTTAAACAGAGTTGACTTCCCGGCATTTGTGTAACCAACCAGCGCGACTGTCGCGATGGGAACGGACTCGCGCCGCTGCCGCTGCTGGCTGCGAATCCGGCGCACGTTCTCCAGTTGCTCCTTCACGTGCCGGATGCGCCGGTAGATTTTGCGGCGATCGGTTTCCAACTGCGTCTCGCCGGGGCCGCGCGTGCCAATGCCGCCGCCGAGTTGCGACATCTCGATGCCTCGTCCTGCGAGTCGCGGCAGCAAATATTGCAGTTGCGCCAGTTCCACCTGGAGTTGGCCTTCGCGGGTGTGAGCGTGGCGCGCAAAGATGTCGAGGATGAGCTGGGTGCGGTCAATCACTCGCGCATCGAGTTCGCGCTCGAGGTTGCGCTGCTGCGAAGGCGTCAGCTCGTGGTCGAAGATGACGAGATCGGGCGAGTTCGACGCGACCGCCCCTTTCAGCTCTTCCAGTTTCCCGCTGCCGATGAGTGTGGCGGGGTTGGGCTTCTGCCGTCGCTGGAGGAACTCGGCAGTGACGCTGCCGCCGGCGCTGGTGGCCAGCTCGCGCAGCTCGGCCATGGATTCTTCCGGCGAGAACTCGCGATGTTCTTCGGGATGAACATGCAGATCAGCGGCCGCAGCGTTTCGCGCGACGCGAGCGCTGGGCGGAATTTTTCCCGAGGAACCCTGCCGGACTCCGGCAGGGGCCGGAGCATCAGTACCGGCTTCCCGGTTGGCCGCGGTCCTCGGCTGCTGGTTGCGCTTTGCCGCCGGGCGCGAGAGGAGTTCCACGCCTACCAGAAACACGCGCTCCGGTTGGTTCCGGCCGGTCGGCAAGGAACGGCCATTCGCCCTGGAGTTCATTCCACCCGTGCGAGCGATTGACTACTCCTCGGGCGCCACATTCGAGCTGTCGCCAGCCGCATGGGCCGATGGCTCGGCGCTGGTCCGGTGCTCGAAATGCCGCTCAGCGTGTAAGGAGCGGGCCATCACTACGGTGGATATGGCATGCTTGAAAATCAGCTGCTCCTGGTTGTTCGTTTCCATCACCACCGAATACTTGTCAAATGAGCGGATTCTCCCGGTCAATTTCACCCCGCTAATCAGATAAATTGTGATGACGCACTTGTCCTTGCGGGCTGTATTTAGAAAGGCATCTTGTATGTTCTGCGCTGGCTTGAGTTCCATGGGTCCTCCCCGGCAAACGTGCAAAAAAGATCCCAGCCCCAAAATATCGCGGCCCCTGACGATTAAGGGTCTGGCGACGATGCCGACCGCAACCGGCTGACCAAAACGCCGACGCCGGCAGCGGAAGCAAATTGTCAGCCACTTTACGATAAGGCCGCGGAGGCGTAATTTCAACTAAAAGAAAGTACATGGGTGTGTAATGTAAGACTTGCGCACCGCTCTGAAGCGGCAACGCTGCATCAGCAGGGCCATTGAATGGCACACTTTGGAGACCAAATGCAGGTTCCACTTATGGGGTTGTTTGCTGGCCCGCTAATCGATTTTCCCGGCGGCGAAGTCGCCGTCCTCATGGTTCTTCGCTGGATACATCTCATCGCCGGCATCACCTGGGTGGGGCTGCTCTACTTTTTCACTCTGGTGAACATGCCGTTTCTGCAGGAGCTCGATGCCAAGTCGCGCGGAATTGTGGTTCCCAAGCTGATGCCGCGCGCTTTGTGGTGGTTTCGCTGGAGCGCAGTTGTAACCGTGCTGGTCGGTATCGCTTACTGGATGCATATCGTGGCCAGCGACGCCCGCTATGCCAGCGTGGCCGGCGAACCGTTGTCCCCGGGAATGATGTTCGGCAGCTTTTTTGCGCTTTGGACTCTGGCGTTCGCAATCGAAATGGGTGTGCTCATGTCTCCAATGGAGGGACTCCGCAAAGGCCCGGTGCTGGGGCTGATTGTGGCCGTCGCGATAATTGGCGCGTCGTACGTCTTTCTGGCCCTCAACCAGAATGGCTGGGAGAGCAATCGGGGGCTGTCCATCGGCATCGGCGGGGGCCTGGGCTGGTTCATGCTGCTCAACGTCTGGGGCATCATCTGGCGCATGCAGAAGAAAATGATCCGCTGGACCGACGCCAATGCCACGCAGGGGACGGCCATGCCCCCTGAAGCCGCAAAGGTCGCTCGGCTGACCATGCTGTGCGCGCGGGTCAACTTTGTCCTGTCATTTCCCATGCTGTTTTTCATGGGCGCGGCAAGCCATTACACGATGTTCCCCGGGAGGTGATCCGCAGAGCTGAGCGATTAATTGAATTGAGTACGAAGGACATCGGCACACATCCTCCTGTAAAATAGTCGCGTTACCCGGCGAGTAGAGTTTGGCACTGAGCGCCGACAGTCGGCCTGCCCCTTCCAGGGTGCGGGCTGCCCGCTTCGATCGCAAGTTTTGCTCCCGACCCGGCACTAATTCTCGACGGTCGCAGATGGCTGCGGCGAAGTTTTGCACTCTTCAGGAGAAAAGAATGGCGAAAGTTGCAAAGACCGCTGACCGCAAGAAGGTCATGGATACCACAAAGAGCACAGATTGCCCCAAATGCGGAAAGCCCACCCGCGTTGTGAAGCGCGTAAAGGACCGCGAGCGCGACATTCCCGGCGGCATGTACATCTCGTGCTCAGCCTGTGAGTTTTACGAAAAGCTATAAGTCTCAAGATCTGGTTCAAGAGGAAACGAAAGCCGCGCCAAACCGGTGCGGCTTTTTTTCATGAGGCATTTGCGAACTGGCACGTGGCAGCGAAAGAAAATCTCTAAGCAGTTATGAAGCCTTGCCCTTTCGTGCCGTTGTAGCGGCGATCTCAGCCTCAATTAGTAGAACGGCATCTCGCCTCCACTGGTCATCCCATGCGCCGCGCTTCTTCATATAGTGCTCCATGTGCGCCAGCGGATCGTTGGCATGGGATGATTGGTTCTCGCACTCGACCAGCGTAGGTCCGGCGCCGTTGCGCGCGCGGTGGATGGATTCCTGCACCACGCGCCAGACCGCGACCGCGTCATTGGCGTCCACAATGATGGCGGGAAAACCGCATTCCCGGGCCATGAAACTCAACTCTTCGTGTCCAGGATTCGGTTGCGCAGACCCCGGCTCAAAGGTGGAAGCGCTCTTCAGCACGTAGATGATCGGGATCCTGTGAATCCCCGCGAACTTCATCGCCTCATACCGACGATCGAGCGTGGCGGGGTCCTCGGCGCACAGCGCGACTACCACGCTGCGCCTCTTCTCAAACCTGTGGGCGAGAGCGAGGCCGGTCCCGAGATTGAACGGATCAAAAGAAGCCGTACTCGCCCGCCCAAATCCTGCAGCCACGGCTGGCGTCTGGAGTCTGTTGCTGCGCGCCTTGGGCGGCAACAGGTCCTTCAGTGAAGTTCCCTTCGCAATTTGGGCGATGAAGTTGCGGGGCGACGCCGCAATCGTGTCTTCCGAACCAAGCTCCAGAATAGCTCCGACCACGATGGCTTCGTGCCCAAGGTCAAATTCGTAATCAGCAGTCTGCCGGCCAGCAAGCAAGCGTTGCGCTCGCTCAGCCATCATCCGGCATTTCAGCATGGAAGAGTAGAGCCGACGTAGAACCTCGTGTTTCGACGCAGAAGCACCATTCCCGCTCGCTGGTTGCACTTGGGCAGCACTCAGGGGTTTTGCCGCAACTGTCTTCCGTCGTTTTTCAGCACTGCGCTTGGTCACCAGTTTCGTACTCCCAAGGAATCGTCATTCTACCGCAGAGAAAACTCAGCCGAGGTGTTGCAGGCTGCGATAGCGAATGATCAAGTGTAGTTTTCAACATAAATGTGCATAAGTATGTGGAAAAGACGAAATGCGACCAGCTAAGTTCCTCGCAATTCGAAAGGTCTAGCACAATGCACCGAGAGAAGTGCGGAATGAAAACTGAATGGCGGTTCATCGTGCATCGATTCAGCGACGACCTCGTGCTAGTCTGGCCGCGTGAGATCGCGACTCGACAAACTGCTGTTGCAGCGCGGGCTGGCGCCGTCTCGGGAGCGTGCGCAGGCGCTCATCCTTGCGGGCCGAGTCCTGGTCGATGAGCAGAAGATCGAGAAGGCAGGTGCGAGTGTCGCTAGCGACGCCGAGATCCGCATTCTCGGCGACGACCTGCCATTTGTCAGTCGCGGCGGACTCAAGCTGGCACGCGCGCTGGAGCATCGGCGGTTCGACGTGAGGGGCAAGACCTGCATGGACATCGGCGCGTCCACCGGCGGTTTTACCGACTGCCTTCTGCAGAGCGGAGCGGCCCGAGTGATTGCGGTGGACACCGGCTACGGACAGATGGACGTGAAGCTGCGCAACGACCCGCGCGTGCGCCTGCTGGAGAAGACGAACGCGCGCTATCTCACGCCCGAGCAACTCTGGCCTGATCCGGTGGATGCGATGCCGATCAGCTTCATCGCCATGGATGTTTCCTTCATCTCTGCTACACTCGTTCTCCCGGCAGTGTTGCGCTGTGCGCACGCTAGCGCGCCGCCCGATGGTTTCGACGTGGTCGTGCTGGTGAAACCTCAGTTCGAAGCTGGCCGGGGGCAAGTCGGCAAAGGTGGTATCGTGCGCGATGCGCAGGCGCAGCAGATGGCGGTGTCCCGAGTCGCCACGGTGGTGGAAGAACTCGGAGGCGCGCAGATTGACGTCATCGAGTCTCCAATCCTAGGAGCGGAGGGGAACCGCGAGTTCCTGCTGCACGCGCACTTCGGCTGTCCCGCGTTACACTGATGCAGTCGTCACGAAGAGTACATGAAGTCAGCCGCAATCATCTCTAAGCCATCGAAGCCCGAACTGGCCGCTATTTTGCCGGGGCTGCTCTCCTGGTTTCGCCAACGCGGATACCAGATCTACCTCGACCAGGAGACGGCACAATATACCAATGGAGAAGAGGTCTTATCGCGAACGGCGATCGGCGAGAAGCATCCGGATTTCGCTCTCGTGCTGGGAGGCGACGGTACGTTGCTCTCCGCTGCCCGCGCCGTGGCGCATGAGGGCGTACCGATCCTGGCGGTCAATCTTGGCTCGCTCGGATTCCTGACCGAAGTGCCGCTGAACGAGATGTACTCCACTCTGGAAGCGCTCGACTCCGGCGAATGCCCAAGCGAAGAACGCGCGGTGCTCGATTGCAGCCTGATTCGCGCCGGCGAGTGCCTGGCACATCATTTCGCCTTGAACGACGCGGTGGTAAACAAGAGCGCAATCTCACGTCTGCTGGATTTCGATCTTTTCATCGACGGCAACTTCGTTTTCAACTGCAAGGCCGACGGCGTCATCATCGCCACCCCAACCGGCTCCACAGCATATTCGCTTGCGGCCGGGGGGCCGGTGCTTATGCCGTCGGTCACTTCATTTGTGGTGACCCCGGTGTGCCCCCATTCGCTGACTCATCGGGCACTCGTTGTCACTGACAAAGCCCAGATTGAACTGGTGGTGGAGACTGGCGGCGAAGCAGCCTTCCTCAGTATCGATGGCCAGGTTGGCGTGCCGGTGAAACAGGGCGATCGGGTGCTCTGCCATCGCGCAAGCCACACGGTGAAACTGCTGCGCGTGAAAAAAACCTTCTTCGATGTGCTCCGCAACAAGCTGAAATGGGGACAGCGATAGACCCTGTCCGCAGTCTAGAAACGCCTGTGACGCAAATCACAAACAGTTTGCCGATTCACCAGTTATTCTGAGTTCGCTCGTTCGGCTGAGACGGCGCTCCGCTCAGACGTTCACCAGCATCAAACAGATATAGTTTTCTTGAGGTGCGCTGTTGGCGAACTTAATAATGCAAAGTCCGCGTTACAGGCCGCATTCATAAGGAGTTGGCTTCGTGGCTTCTTCGGCTAGTTCTTCGGCTAGTTCTATTGATAGCAGCGCTGCGCGAATTCATCAGGGAGTGGCTCCTCTCCGCGCCGGTCAGGGCTACTCGTTTGTTTTGCGCAGGCTGCATTCCCTTTCCGGAATTGTTCCCATCGGCGCGTTCCTAGTCGAGCACTTCATCTCCAATTCGGAAGCCGCCAACGGGGTTGAGGCCTACAACGGCACGGTGAAGTTCCTCACCAGCCTGCCGTTCGTGCATGTTATGGAGTGGGTCTTCATCTTCATCCCCATTCTTTTCCATGCGCTGTACGGGATTTACATCTGGTATCGCGGCGACTCCAACGTCAGCGAGTATCCGTGGGCGGGAAACTGGCTCTATACGTCGCAGCGCTGGACCGGCATTATCGCCTTCATCTACATCCTGTATCACGTCATTGATATGCGGTTTACAGGTGTACATCTCATGGGCGGCGGTTACCAGTATGCCTTCTCCAAGGTCTGGTTCGACTTCCAGAGTCCGTGGGTGGTGGCGTTTTATGTTATCGGCATCGTCGCGGCGTCGTGGCACTTCGCCTATGGCGTGTGGCTGTTTGCCGCCAAGTGGGGAATAACCGTTGGCATCCAGGCGCGCCGCAAATTCGGGTTTGTTTGCTTTGGTTTGGCTGTCGCGCTCATCGGCATCGGACTTTGGTCTGTCACCGGCTTCGTCAGAACGCCGGCCAGCCAGGTTCCCTGGGTCGAGCACGACTAGGACAAAGACTTCCTATGGCTCATCCTAAGATCATTGTTGTAGGTGGCGGGCTGGCAGGACTTTCGGCCACCATTAAGATTGCCGAGATGGGAGGTCATGTTGACCTCTTTTCCATCGTTCCGGTCAAGCGTTCCCACTCGGTGTGTGCCCAGGGCGGCATCAATGCTGCGAAGAACCTAAAGGGCGAAGGCGACTCCACCTGGCAGCACTTCGACGACACCATCTATGGTGGCGACTTCCTCGCCAACCAGCCGCCGGCAAAGACCATGTGCGACATGGCGCCAGGGATCATCGACCTGCTCGACCGCATGGGCGTTCCCTTCAATCGCACTCCCGAAGGACTGCTTGACTTTCGCCGCTTTGGCGGCACGCTGTATAACCGCACCGCTTTTGCGGGCGCCACCACAGGCCAGCAGTTGCTGTACGCGCTGGACGAGCAAGTCCGCCGCTACGAAGCCGAAGGCAAAGTCACGAAATACGAAGCGTGGGAGTTCCTCTCCGGCGTCATCGACGAGCAGCGCGTCTGTCGCGGTATCTGTGCGATGGATTTGCACAGCATGAAGGTGCACACCTTCCCAGGGGAAGCGGTGATCATGGCGACCGGCGGCAACGGTGCCATCTTCGGCAAGTCCACCAACTCGGTGGTCTGCACGGGCTCCGCGCAGTCAGCTCTGTATCAGCAGGGCGCATACTACGCTAACGGAGAGTTCATCCAGGTACATCCGACGTGTATTCCCGGGGAAGACAAGCTGCGGCTAATGTCGGAGTCGGCACGCGGCGAAGGCGGCCGCGTCTGGGTCCCCCGCCAACCCGGGGACAAACGCGATCCCAAGAGTATTCCCGAGAGCGAGCGCTGGTACTTCCTGGAAGAGTGGTATCCCAAGTACGGCAATCTGGTGCCACGTGATATCGCGACCCGCGCGATCCACAAGGTGGTTTACGAGCACAACCTCGGCATTGACGGCCAGCCGATGGTCTATCTCGACCTGACGCACATCGACCGCGCCACGCTCGACCGCAAGCTGGAAGGCATCCTGGAGATTTACGAGAAGTTCGTCGGCGACGACCCACGCGATGTTCCCATGAAAATTTTCCCCGGCATGCACTATACGATGGGCGGCCTGTGGGTTGACTTCGACCAGCGCACTAACATCCAGGGGCTGTACGCTTGCGGCGAGTGCGACTACTCCATCCATGGCGCGAACCGGCTGGGCGCAAACTCGCTGATGTCCTGCATCTACGGCGGATTCATTGCCGGCCCCCATGCGGTTCAATACGCCCGCAACGTAATCAAGAGCGGACATCATCCAGCCGAGCATGTTTACAACTCGGAACGCAAGCGGCAAGAGGAAATCAACTTGCGGCTGATGAGCAACGACGGCACCGAGAATCCGTTCCTGCTGTGGCGCGAACTTGGCGACATCATGACCAAGAACTGCACGGTCATCCGCTACAACAAGAATTTGCAGGAGACCGACGTCAAGCTGGTGGAACTGCTCGAGCGCTACAGCCACGTAAACCTGAGCGACCGCTCGAACTGGGCCAACACGTCGTTCGTCTTCGCGCGGCAGCTGTACAACATGCTGCAGTTGGCGCGTGTGATCGCGCAGGGCGCGGCCCTGCGTGACGAGTCGCGCGGCGCGCATTACAAGCCCGATTTCCCCGAGCGCGACGACGCCAACTGGTTGAAGACGACGAAGGCGTTCTTCGCCGCCGATGCCGACGAGCCGCGCTTCGAGTTCGATCAGGTTGATACGTCGCTGATCAAGCCTCGTCCGCGGCGCTACGACATAGCGACGTAAGAACAGTGGTTAGTGGATAGTGGTGAGTTTCAAGTCGTGATTATTTGCCCCTTTGCTGTTGGCGCATGAGTTGTTGCCCGTAGGCAAGAGGGCGAAGAGCGAGTTTGGGCTGATAGCTGACGGCTGAGAGCTGACAGCTCGCCAAGAGAAGAGCGAAAAACGAGAAGCGAACAGCGAAAATGGCGAATTCTAAGACCGTAATCATCAAAATCAAACGCCAGCAATCCCCCGAGTCGAAGCCCTACTGGGAAGAATTCGAACTGCAATACCGCCCGGGAATGAACGTCACTTCCGCGCTGATGGACATTGCGGCCAAGCCCGTGACGCGCGATGGCAAGCCGACCACGCCGGTTACTTACGACTCCAACTGCCTGGAAGAAGTCTGCGGTTCTTGCGCCATGCTCATCAACGGGCAGGCGAAGATGGCATGCTCGGCGCTGGTGGACCACTTCAAGCAGCCGATCACGCTGGAGCCGTTTACAAAGTTCCCCATCATTCGCGACCTCTCCGTCGATCGCAGCGTGCTCTTCGAAAACCTTAAGCAGGTGAAGGCGTGGGTCCCGGTAGACGGCACCTATGACCTCGGCTCCGGCCCGCGCCAGACGGCGGAAGCGCAGGAAGAAGCTTACCCGCTCTCGCGCTGCATTTCGTGCTGTTGCTGCATGGAGGCCTGTCCCCAGTTCAACGACAAGACGGGATTCGTGGGCGCGGCGACCATTTCACAAGTGCGGCTGTTCAACACGCACCCCACCGGCAAAGCGTTAAAGATCGAGCGTCTGCAAGCGCTGATGGGCGATGGCGGCATCCAGGAATGCGGCTACGCGCAGAACTGCGTGGAAGTGTGTCCGAAGGACATTCCGCTGACCAAGTCCATCGCCGATGTTGGCGGACAGGTGATGTGGCAGGCGATCAAGGATTTCTTCCGAACATAAGGATCCTCATTCGCTGGATCACTCCGATGCACCGCTAAAGCGGTGTTCCAGCGTTGTTCATTTACAATCCAAGCGCGCCAACATTTCTCTCGGAGCCCCAATCGCAATGCGAAGCTTCTGCCGGATACTTATTTCCGCAATTCTCTTCCCTGCCCTGGCTCTTGCCCAGAACGCGAATCCACCTACAAGCGCGCCGCAAAGTGCTTCGCCGAAGCCGTCTTCCTCCAAAGCGCTTACTGTCTCACCTGACGGCGCGGCGACCGGCTGGCGCGCCATACACAACTCGGCGCTCATCGTTGATACCCACGCCGACACCCCCGGTCGCTTCGTGGATGAGAACTTCGATCTCTCACAAGACGCCGGCACAGGTTACCTGGACTTCAACAAGATCAAAGCCGGCAACCTGGGCGCGGAGTTCTTCTCCATTTGGGTGAACCCTTGGACCTTCAAGGGACAGGAGATCAAGCGCGCGCTCGACATGATTGACTCGGTTTACGAGCAGGCGCGTCTGCACCCCGACATGATGATGATGGCCTGCAGCACCCAGGACATTTTGGCGGCGCATCGCCAACACAAACTCGCCGCGCTGTTAGGCGTCGAAGGCGGACATGTGATCCAGGGCGACATGCGCGTTCTGCGCGACTATTACCGCCTCGGTGTGCGCTATATGACATTGACCTGGTCGAACACCAACGAACTCGGCGATTCCAGCGGCGACCTCGACGACAAGAAGGTCGAGCATCACGACGGCATAACCACCTTTGGACGCCAGGTGGTGCGCGAGATGAACCGGCTGGGCATGATGGTCGACATTTCGCACGTTGCCGACCGCACTTTCTTCCAGGCGTTGGTGGCGAGTCGCGCGCCGGTCATCGCATCGCATTCTTCGTCGCGCGCGCTGACCAACGTTCCGCGCAACATGACTGACGACATGCTGATCGCGCTGGCCCGCAACGGCGGCGTCGCGCAAGTGAACTTCTACTGCGGCTTCATCTCGCAAAAGTACGTGGATAGGGCGAACGAGCTCAAAGCGCAGAACGATCCCGATTACGCGAAAGTGCAATCGTTGTTCACGGAACCACAAACGCCGGAGGTCAAGAAGCAACTGGACGAGGCAAAGGCGGCACTCGCGACCAAGCTGCCGCGTCCCCCGCTGAGCGATCTGATTGACCACATCGATCACATGGTGAAGGTTGCGGGCGTGGACCACGTAGGGTTGGGCTCGGATTTTGATGGCATTGATTGCTCGCCGCTGGGGCTCGATTCCGCTGCCGACCTGCCGAAGATCACTCAGGCGCTATACGAGCGTGGTTACAAGGCTGCCGATCTTGACAAGATTCTCGGCGGGAACCTTATCCGGGTCTTCGGCGAGGTCGAAAAGCTTTCGAAGGAGATCCAGTCGGAAACCAATCGCGATACGCGCCCAGAAATTACTCTCAGCCCGCAAGCGCAGCATTAGGGAATCTGCGTGAAAACTGTGTTTTGTCTGCGGCAGCGAAATAAAGCGCGAAGAAACCAGCCCCGCAGGGGCGAATCAACTTAGCCCCGGCACGGAGCCGCAGGCGGAATGCTGGGTAAGGTGGAAGATTACTCTGAGCCCCGTAGGGGCGACACGCCTCTCACACAGTCTCTGAGGCGTTGCTGGCTGGACGGTACGAGGCTCGAGGGCAGGCCGCTCAGCGTTTTTCCTTGCGTTCGTTCTCCGCGATCCTCGCCTTCACCAGCTTCTTCACCAGAGCGGCCGACGGAGGCTTGTCCACGGAAAAGCGGATGGTGCCTGTAGCTGTGGGGAAGTCCTTGAGTTCGTTCTGCAACCCTTTCATCGCCGACAGACTCCCAGGGAACAAACTGCAGTGGTTAGAAAACGCGGCGAAGCCCATTACCATTCCTTTGTACTTAAACATCGGAATCCGATAGCTGATGACCTCGCTAGCCTCCGGCGGCACGGCAGACCGAATCGCCGCGCGAATCTTGTTCAAGGTGCTGCAGGCAGGCTCCGGGACGTTCGCGAGGTATTCGTCCACGTTCTTCGGAGCGGTGTTGCCTCTTGCGGCCGACGGGCGATCACCAGAATTCGCTTTTTTCATAAGGGTAGTTTGCACAAGATTATCACGCAGCCGATTTGAGTCCCACAAATCACGCTACAACAATGCGAGAACTGCGAACGTTCATGTTCGTTCGACGCCGCCCTTGGCCTGGAGTATTCAGGAGCGCAAGCAATTTCGAGTGTCATCCCGAGCGAGGGCCAGCCCAAGAACGCATCAAGCCTGCCCTTGGCTTGATGCGCTGGCTGGCCCGAGTTGAGGGATCTGCGGTTCGCTGGGGTCGCCATGGAAGCCGGGAATAAACGCAGATCCTTCGACTCCGCGCCCGCCCGACCTGCAAAGGAAGCGGGTCGGAAACGCCAGGCGGGCGCTCCGCTCAGGATGACATCTCAAGGTCATGAATAATACAGGCTAGCAGTTCACAGGAAGAGCCCGGAATTGTGCATGTACCTTCGTAATCTTGACATCGGCGGGCGAGGCGGTACACTGGCCGAGTGAGGTTTAGTGTCTCTAACGCCCGGCGGGCTGGAGATGTCGGTTCGCGAGGCGCGGTGATCTTTGAAAAACAGTTTGCCAGTGGCCGGTTGTCGGCTGTCAGACCGAAGGGCATATATTACCCAGTTGGTCAATGCCGCCCCTTTGCTCTCTTCCGCAAGCTGTCGGGTCGTGGCTAGCTTGTAAGCGTAAGCCACTGCAAATAAATAAGTTGCTTGTAAACATCCGGGAATCAATAATTTGCAGCGAAAGAGTTCGTAATCCGCTGATTCTAAAAAAACTGGGGAGGGGGGTGGGGGTAACTAGGAGGTCAATAATCCGTCCTGAATTGGGGATGGCAGCAGATCGTGGTCGTAGTTAGACAATAGCAAGTACGGAGGGAGAACTTATGCGCAGTTTCTTGACAGCAATTCTTTGTCTCAGCCTGACCGCCCTGGCGGGCGCGCAGACTTCGAGCGGCGCCTCATCGGCGAGTTCCGAGGGAACCGCGACGGCGTCGAAAGCGCTGACCGCGGTCATCGAAACCACCGACGGCAACATCACCTGCACTCTGTTTCAAGACAAGGCCCCGCTCACCGTGGCCAACTTCATAGGACTCGCCAACGGAACAAAAGACTGGAAGAATCCGAAAACCGGCCAGATGATGCACGGCGTACCTCTGTACGACGGCACGATCTGCCATCGCGTGATTCCGAACTTCATGATCCAGTGTGGCGATCCGGCAGGCAACGGAACCGGTGGTCCCGGCTATGCCTTCAAGGACGAGGTCAACTCCGGCCTCACCTTCAACCAACCCGGTCGCCTGGCGATGGCAAACTCTGGGCCAGATACCAACGGTTCGCAGTTCTTCATCACTGAGGTCCCCACGCCTCACCTGAATGGTAAGCATACAATTTTCGGCCAGTGCCAGGACCTCGATGTTGTGAAGAGGATTGCGCGTCTGGCTACCGATCCACGCACCGACCGGCCGTACAGTCCGCCGAAGATCACTCATATCAGGATCATCGATCCGGGACATCCGGCAGCGACAACAAAAAAGAGCACGCCTCCGGCAGCGCCGCAGTAGAGTTGACCGAACTAAAACCCGAGCACTGGTCGGTGGCAACTGAGCCCATGCTTCTCGACGCGCTGCACAAGATCGCCACTCATCGCTCCTCGCTGACCCGCGAAGAGGCGCGCGAGGTCATGTCGCAGATCCTGCGTGGAGAGGCAACCGACGCGCAGATTGCGGCCTTGCTGGTGGCGCTGCACATGAAGGGCGAGACGGTCGAGGAGATCGTGGGCTTCGCGCAGGCCATCCGTCAGGCGGCCGTGCCCTTGCAAGCCGAGGACGGCGAGGCACTCGATCTCAGCGGCACCGGGCGCGATGCGCTGGTGGACACTTGCGGCACCGGCGGCGACACCAGCGGAACCTTCAACATCTCCACCGCAGTTGCTTTGGTCATTGCGGGCGCTGGCGTGAGAGTCGCGAAACACGGCAACCGCAGCATCAGCTCCAAGTGCGGCTCGGCCGACGTGATGGAGGCCCTCGGCGTCAATATTAATTTGCCGCCTGCGCAACTGGCTGTCTGCCTTCGCGAAACCGGCATCGCTTTCCTCTTCGCGCCTGCCATGCATTCCGCCATGAAGTATGTGCAGCCAGCTCGCCGCGAGTTGCGGCTACGTACCGTCTTTAACCTACTCGGACCGCTCACGAATCCAGCGCGAGCATCGGCGCAAGTGGTCGGCGTCTATTCCGCCGATCTGGTGGAGAAGCTTGCGGAAGCGCTCAGCGAACTCGGGTTGCGGCGGGCGCTGGTCGTCCACGGACGAGACGGGCTCGACGAGATCACCATCTCCGGCCCAAGCAAAGTCGCCGAGGTGCGTAACGGCAGCGTGCGCGTGTATGAAGTAGCCCCGGAAGATTTCGGCCTGCAACGCGCGCCGCTCAGCGAGATTGCCGGAGGCGATGCGCTGCAGAACGCTGCCATCATTCGCGCTATTCTCGATGGCGAGCGCTCCTGCCGGCGCGACGTGGTCTTGCTGAACGCCGCCGCCGCACTGGTTGCTGCGGGACACGCGGACCGTATCAGCGACGCCGTGCCACTGACTGCGTATGCCATCGATTCCGGACACGCCCGCCAGCGATTGCAATTACTGGTGGAATTCACGAAACAGTGGTCTGTGGTCAGTGGATAGTTGCGAGCACGCCGACGCTTTCTTAGTGCGGTAGATTTTGGTCTGGAGGAAACTGGTTTACCGGCAAGGTCTGCTGTGGCGAATTCTGCTGCTGGCCGAAACCACTCGGCTGCTGGCCAAAGCCAGTTTGCTGCTGACCGAAAGCTCCTTGGCCGCTCTGGTTCATTTGTCCGACAGGAGTTCCAATCTGCGCTCCGCCGACGATGGTCGGCTGGTACGGTCCGCGCAGCAAAACGTTGACCTGGTCCATCATCGGGTTGTAGATGAACTGCCACTCATTGTAGGTTTTCTTCTTGTTGTAGATGCGGATGGTGGGATCTTTGCTCAAGCTGGCGACACCGACAATCGCTCCGCCCCCAAATGTCTGGGTGCCTCCGGCTGGATTCGCTCCAGAGGTGGTGCTTCCCTGCTGCTGGTTGCTGTTCGCCCCGCTAGTCGAACCCAGACTGAATGTGTTTGCGAAAGGACTGTTGCTCTGCTGAGCGTTCACTTGCGGAGTGTTTCCGGCGATGCTTCCAACAGTACCGCTTGGCTGCTGGCCGGACGTCGGATTGCTTTGATCCCGTGCTGGAAGTGTACACAACGGTCCCTGCGTTCAAGGCTGTTTGCTGTGAACTGGGTGCGCCGGTCGTTCCAACGGACGAAATCGCGCTAGGGCGTGTTAACACTACTTAGATATCTCAGGGCTTCGACGATGAGGGCGAAGTGCAGGAAGGCGAGGAATACCAGATCAGTTTGTCAAAACGCGAGAAGATGCGGCGGAACCCTTTGAGCCTGCGGAACAGGCGCTCGATTTCATTGCGGCGGCGGTACATGGCTTTGTCATATTGCCACGGCTCCAGGCGGTTATGCCG
>Ga0181532_10000131_pt1 | contig 73113 bp, 61 predicted proteins | sample PEATcosm2014_Bin_33_FD_119768 | JGI IMG/M metagenome (GOLD analysis project Ga0181532, IMG submission 119768) | Peatland microbial communities from MTU Mesocosm Facility, Houghton, MI, USA - PEATcosm2014_Bin11_30_metaG | ecosystem: Environmental > Terrestrial > Soil > Wetlands > Peat | place... | reverse complement strand
GCCGCAATACTTGCAGGCGGCGGAGGTGAGCGGGGGCGCAGGCAAAATGGACAACTGGCTTGCCCGGCACGTCTGTCTTGGAAGATTGCGCGGAGTCAGACGCACCACGTGATGCGATACCGAAACCGGGTCCTCATAATGGTACGTCGTTCTGTGCCGAACGCGATAGTTCAAATGGCCCGCTCCAATTCCGCGTGACTGAAATAGACATGGGTGATGGCATCCGACAAAGCGGGCAGCGCCGCGCCCGTCTCCGCGAGCAGTTGGTCCAGCGGCTCGCGGATGCCGTCCTCGCCTGGCTCGCAGAGCGTGCGGATGTCCGCCCGAAACAGATTCGCTGCCGCCTCTTCCAAACGTGTCTGTTTGGAAGCCGGCCATCCAGCCCCCGAAGGCCTGGCGGATAAGCACCGGCAATGCTCCACGAGATCCTGGAATTGGAAGGCGAGCGAGCGCGGATTTCGCTCGTCGCTCATCAGCAGATCGAGCACGGGCGCTGCCTGCAACACGGTGAAGTAGCGGGATCGATAGGTCATCGAACTGTCAGCGACCTCCAACAACATCTCGAGCGTAGGCAACGTCCGGGCGCTGAGCGGCACGATAATGCTTCTGAAAAGGCCCACCAGTTGGATGGAGCGCTCGATGCGCCTTCCCAGGCCGAGGAAATGCCATCCGGGGCCACGCGTAATGTTCTCCATTTCGATCCCGCGAAGCGCGGCCAGTATCCCGATACAACGATTCAGTACGGCTAGCGCTTCGCCGGTCGAGGCATAGCCCCAGGCTGAGCTATGCGCGGCGCCGAACTGGTTCACGATACGCAGCGTGTCACTCGAAAGATTGTCCCGGACGTGCGCGGCTGCCCGCGCGGCGCGGCTTAAGACGGCGTTCAGGCTATCGCTTCGCTGTTCTTCGAAAATCAAAGAAAGGATTTCCTGCTCCAGGTCCCGCCATTGGTCCAGATGCCCCTGGGGGTCGTCCTCCGACAGCCGCGAATGCGGCGAAGCCAGGCAATCGTACAGCGTCATGAGGGAATCCCACTCCGACGCGCCGGACGCCCCGAACTCGCCCGTTAGCCGGATCAGAATGCACCGAAGCACCCGGGCGAGGTGCTCGCAGCGTTCGGCGTAGCGGCCCAGCCAGAAGAGGTGGTCGGCCGCACGGCTGGGCAGGTCGCTGCGCTCGCCGCGATTCAGGTCCAGCGGTTGATCCCGGCGGCGTTGCAACGTGAATACGTCCACCGGTCCGTTCGAAAGTACCCAAGTGTCCTTGCTGCCGCCGCCGCGCTGCATGGAAACTACTTGCGTGTCGAGCGAAGGAGACACGCGGGCGAGTCCGCCGGGCATCGCCACCCAGGAGTCTCCCGACGCTGCCAGAAAGACGCGCAGAACGACCCGGCGGGGGGTCAGGCTGTCTTGGGACCAGACCGGGACTGTCGAGAGATCCAGTATCTCCTGCCCGGCGAATTCGTATGGACGTTCTCGCAGGCGCGTAATCACTCGAGACCGTTCGTCGCCGGTAAGCTTCCCGCCAAAGACCGGCTCCATGCCGTACGACGGAAAGGCCGGCTTGATCACCAGGAAATCGAGGTTATCAAGCACGTACTGCAACGGCTGGGTCTGGCCGCACCACCACGTGGCGACGGAAGGCAGCTTCAGCCGTTCTCCGAGCAACTGCTGGCTCAGCCGCGGAAGGAAGGGCATGTAGGCTGGCGATTCAATCAGACCGCTGCCTAACGAATTGGCGACTACAACGTTGCCCGCACGCACGGCCTCGACCAGACCGGCCACCCCTAGAAAGGAGTCGGAGCGTAATTCGATCGGATCGCAGAAGCTGTCGTCCACGCGCCGCAAGATCACATCGACCGGCTTGAGACCGTCGACTGTTTGGAGGAATACGCGGCTGTCGCGCACCGTCAGGTCTTCGCCCTGAACCAGCGTGAAACCGAGATAGCGGGCTAAGTAAGAGTGCTCGAAGTACGTCTCGTTGAGCGGTCCCGGCGTAAGCAGCACCACCCGCGGATTGTCGCGGCGCGAAGGCGACAGGTGCAGCAGAGTGTCGCGAAACGAGCGGAAAAAGGAAGCCAGCCGTTGGACCTGGAACTCGCGGAACAAGTCCGGAAAGGTTTCCGCCAGAACCGTGCGGTTCTCCAGCGCATATCCCGCGCCCGAAGGCGCCTGGGTACGGTCGGCGAGTACCCACCATTGACCATCGGGTGAGCGCGCCAGGTCGACGGCCAGCAAGTGCAGGTAGGGATGCACCGCTGTGGGCATGCCGTGGCACGGCCGCCAGAACGCGGGGTTGGCGAAGACCAGCGCCGGCGGGAGGAGACCATCGCGGAGCAGTTGTTGCGGGCCGTAAAGGTCCTCAAGGATGCAATTCAGGAGACGCGCGCGCTGTATCAGACCCGCTTCGAGTTCGCTCCACTCCGACGGCGGTATCAGGAGAGGGATGGAATCCAGACTCCACGGGCGGTCCATTCCGAGCGGATCGCCGTAGATATTGTACGTAACGCCGTTTTCCCGAATTCGCTGCCGGGCGGTCTTCCAGCGGCGGGCAAGCTCTTCGCCGCCAAGCGCAGACAGCGAACCGATGAACGTATCCCAGTGCGGCCGAAGAACGCCCGGCGCAGCGCACATCTCGTCATAAACGCCGTCCGTCCGGCGATAACCGGCGCTCAGGAGGGGCGTATCGACAGTGTTTCCGGAAATGCTCATAAGCATTGTGGCGCACGCGTTAGCGTACGGCCGTGAGCTTCAGCCGACGGTCCAAATTCGATGACGGCGAACTGAAGCTCGCCGCAGCACGCTAAAGCGTGCGCCACGCCTGTCATCTTGTACGCCGCAAATCCAACGTCAACGGGAATTCGGGATTGTGCTCCTCCACTGGCACAACCATCATACCCGGCGTGTGGCCGGTATCCTGAAACCGCGCCAGACGGCGGCTCTCCGCCTCCTGCGCGTTCACCGGGAACTGCTCATTGGCCCGTCCCCCGGGATGCGCCACATGATATGTGCAGCCTCCAATCGCGCGTCCAGACCACGTGTCCACGATATCAAACACCAGCGGCGTGTGCACCGGAATATTGGGGTGGAGGCACGACGGCGGCTGCCACGCGCGATAACGCACTCCCGCCACAGATTCGCCAATCTCGCCCGTGGAGTGCAGCGGCACCCGGCGGCCGTTACACGCGACCACGAAGCGCTCGCCGGCCATTCCGGACACCTTCACTTGCAGCCGCTCGACGGATGAATCCACGTTGCGGACGGTTCCGGTACCGGAGGCCTCTTCCCCCAGCACGTGCCACGGTTCCAGCGCGTGCCGCAGTTCCAGCCGTACGCCACTCCTGGTCACCGAGCCGATCTGCGGAAATCGAAACTCGAAGTGCGGAGCAAACCATTCCATCTGAAACTCGTAATCGGCTGCGCGCAGGTCGGCCATGACATCTTCCCAGTCGTGCTGCACGAAGTGAGGAAGCATGAAACGGTCGTGCAGCATGGTTCCCCACCATACCAGTTTGCGGTCGTAAGGAATCTCCCAAAAATATGCGGTCAGCGCCCGCACCAGCAATTGCTGGGTAAGACTCATCTTCGCGTGCGGAGGCATCTCGAAGGCGCGCAGCTCGACCAAACCCAGCCGCGATCCGGCGGCGTCGGGCGAGTAGAGCTTGTCGATGCAGAACTCGGCGCGATGCGTGTTGCCCGCCAGGTCGGTCAGCAGGTGCCGGAAAACGCGATCGGCCAGCCACAGAGGGCTCGCGGGTGAGTCCTTGTCGGGGATCTGGTTGAAGGCGATCTCCAGCTCGTAGATGGAATCCGTGCGTGCTTCGTCCACACGGGGATGTTGGCTGGTGGGACCGATAAACAATCCCGAAAGCAGATACGACAGAGACGGATGATTGTGCCAGTAACCGATCAGGCTGCGCAACAGATCGGGGCGGCGCAAGAAGGGACTGTCTTCCGCAGTGGGGCCGCCGATCACCACGTGGTTCCCGCCGCCTGTGCCGGAGTGTTGGCCGTCCAACATGAATTTCTCCGTGCCCAAACGGCTCTGGCGCGCGAGCTCGTAGAGCGCCGTGGTGTTGGCCACAAGTTCATCCCAGGATGCCACGGGATGGATATTGACCTCCAGCACGCCGGGATCGGGCGTTACTTTCAGCACGGCGATTCGCGGATCCGATGGAGGTGCGTAGCCTTCCAGCAGTACAGGCATGTTGAGGTAAGCGGCCGTATCTTCGATGGCCGCGACCAGATCCAGATAGTCGGCGAGATATTCGACCGGCGGCATGAAGACGAACAGCTTGCCCTGGCGCGGTTCGACGCAGAGGGCGGGACGCGCGATCCAGGCCGCCGATTCGCCCTTCTCGGGCGGTTCGGCTTTGTCCGCCGCCGGCACCGGATCGTCCGCAACAGCAGGCGCGTCAAAAAGGTAGCTTTTGCGCTGCGGGTTCGCCGGAAGTCGCGTACGCTTTTCAAAGGGATCGGGGTCGTAGGTATACATCCCATCTTCCGGCTTGGTCCACGGAAGAGAATCCAGGGGCAAACGGTATCCCATCGGCGAATCGCCCGTCACGAGGAACATTCGTTCCGTGGCGAGGAACCACGGCTGGCTGGTCCAGCGCGGCGTGCCCGAGCGCGCCGGGATCCGGCGCAACGGAAGGACGTAGCCGATCGGCTGGTTCAGGCCCTGTTCAAAAATGCGCGCCACACGGTCGCGCTCGATCGGATCTGTGAGCTTGGGATCCAGCGGATCGACGTTGACCGGCAGCTTGCGCTCCTTCCACAGGTAATAGAAGACGTCCTCGAATGCCGCGATGATGAAAACAGTGTCCACTTGGAGACGACGCGTGAGGGCCTCCAGAAATTGCCGCGCGTGCTCTGCCGTGTAGCCGTAATCTTTGCCTTCGTCGGCGATCAGGCTGGCGTCCTCCCAGATAGGAACCCCATCCTTGCGCCAGTGGCAACTGAATGCCCAGCGCGGCAGCGGCTCGTTGGGATACCACTTCCCTTGTCCAAAATGCAGCAGCCCGCCAAGGGCAAAGCGTTGGCGCAGCCTGCCCAGCAGTTCCACGGCACGCCGGCGCTTCATCGGCCCCAGCGCGGCGGTGGTCCATTCGGCTCCGTCGGGGTCGTCGAGAGATACGAAAGTCGGCTCGCCGCCCATGGTGAGCCGCACGTCTCCAGCGCGCAGATCGGCATCCACGTGATGGCCGAGTTTCTCGATTGCATGCCACTGTTGATCGGTATATGGTTTGGTGACGCGAGGCGATTCGTAAATCCGCTCGACCGTCATCTGGTGACTGAACTCGGTGTTGCAGGGGTCGAGCAGGCCGGAGATGGGTGCTGCGCTACTGGCGTCCGGAGTGCAGGCGAGCGGGATATGCCCTTCGCCGGCCAGCAGCCCGGAAGTTGGATCTAATCCGATCCAGCCGGCGCCCGGAAGGTACGCTTCGGCCCACGCATGCAGGTCCGTAAAATCGGCGGTGGGCCCTGCCGGTCCTTCCAGCGGCTTCACGTCCGCCACGAGTTGAATCAGATAGCCGGAAACAAAGCGTGCCGCGAGTCCGAGATGGCGCATGATCTGGACCAGCAGCCAGGCCGAATCGCGGCATGAGCCGCTGCGCAGAGTGAGGGTCTCGTCGCAACTCTGCACGCCCGGCTGCATGCGAATCACGTAGCCGACTTCGTTCTGCACGAGTCGATTGAGGCCGACCAGAAAATCGATGGTGCGGATGCTCCCCCGCGGCACTTTGGCGAGCAACGCCGAAAGCATGGGGCCGGCCGGCTCGGTTTCCAGAAATGGGCGCAACTCGCGGGCGGCCGAGGGGTCGTAGGTGAATGGGTATTGTTCCGCATAAGGCTCCAGGAAGAAGTCGAATGGATTGTATACCGCCATTTCGGCAACCAGATCGACTTCCACGAATAGCTCCGCGGCTGGCTCCGGGAAAACCAGGCGCGCCAGATAGTTGCTTTGCGGGTCCTGTTGCCAGTTGATGAAATGGTTCTTGGGCAAAACTTTCAACGAATAGGACAGGATTCGCGAGCGGCAATGCGAGGCGGGGCGCAGCCTGATTATATGAGGCCCCAGCGATACCCGCCGGTCGTACCGGTAGCGGGTCTGATGGTGAAGCGCAACGTGAATGGCCATGTGATGTGCGATGCCCTAGCTATTATCGTGGATCGCAGGCGGAACCGCTTGCGCCACCAGCGAGCCGGTCCAGGGGGACCCGTGCAGACCAGATGTTCTGCCGCATAATTATTGTTGTTGTTGCTGCTGCGCGTGCAACTTTTCGGCCTGCTGGTCGTTGGCAAGAAACTTGGACCACTCCTCGTCCGCGGCAAACTCTTTGTCGGGAGGCAGCACCGCGTCGGAAGGGATTACCCGCACGCGCACCTGTAACTCGGTTTCGGCGGATCCTTTCATCGTGCCTACAGTCGGGGATACGTCGGCGTAATCGCGACCGATCGCCGTTCGAATATGCCTGCCGCCGACAATCAAGTTATTAGTCGGGTCAAACCCCACCCAGCCGATACGTGGCATAAGGGCCTCCACCCACGCATGCGTGGCCCCCTCCTCGGAGCGATCCGCATGCTCCGGGTCGCGATGCAAATAGCCGCTCACATACCGGCAGGGAATTCGCAAATTCCGCACGATCGCGATCATGATGTGGGCAAAGTCCTGGCAGACCCCCTGCCGCGACCGGATGGCCTCTTCGATGGCCGTATCCACCCCGGTACTTCTCTTCACGTAGGAAAAATGTTGGTATAGCTTGCCGTTCAGCGTCGTCAACATTTCCAATGGCTCCCGCCCAGCACGCCGGTCAACCCCAAACTCCGCCGCCAGCGCTTCGAGCTCCGGCGATGTCCGGGCGAAACGGCTGGGCATCAACATGTCCCAGTAATCGTCCCGATCGATCATGGCATCCAGTTCGTCCCATGCCCCGGGACCGAGCGATTCGGGGAGCGGCGCCGGGTTTTCCACGTCGACCAGGGCGTCGGCGATGATCGTCAGTTGCCGATGCTGTCCGGGAACGTCGAAATGGTGGATGAAATTGCCGCGGTGGTCCTGATATGAGAAAACCCTGGCCTGCGGACTGATGGACAATTGAAAAGTGAAGCATCGTTGCGTGTGCTCGCTACGCGGCTGCATGCGCAATTCCATGACGCTTTGCCAAACGGGATGGCTGTACCGGTAGCGAGTGAAATGCCGGATCGCGTAGAACATCAAGCCTCCAGAGCCGACTGGATCGGATAATCGATATACGTCGCGTGAACCGCCGCATGCAGTCTTTTGCACTGCTCGATGACACTTTCGAGATAACGGTGAAGCCCGCCTGTCATGATTTCGGCAATCTGAACATAAGCGAGAGAGGCGCGCAGCCGTCCGGAAATGCGGTCGATCGGGCCGGTCGCCTGCGTAAAGGACGTCTGGGAGATGGCGGCAATCGCCGCGCTCATCCGTTCGACCGCATATCGCACCGAATGCGGAAACTCCGGATTCAGTAACAGAAATTCGGCCATCGAGTCGGGCTTCAGATCTGCCGTGTACACCTTGCAGTACGACTCAAAAGCGTTGCAACTTGCCAGCAGTCCTACCCAGTCCAGGTCGTCCGCTTGCCCGGGGGCCGCGAAGTAGGCATCCAGCAGAACCGGCAAAGCACAAGAACGCTCCATGTACTTGCCCAGTTGAATAAAATGCCAGCCTTCGTCGTGATTCATCGTGGCGTCTGTCACGCCGTGAAACTCGTAGGAGCCTTCACGCACGGCTGTCACCAGCCGGAGCGGATCGCCATCTGCCTCTAGCCTCGAATTGGTCTGCGTGACATAGTGATACAAGCGGTTCAGGCGCTCCCACATCTCGGAGCTGATCTGTTCGCGAACCTGACCGGCATTCTCGCGGCATCCCGCGATACACGATACGATCGACGATTCATTATCGGGGTCGCTGGTGAGCTTGATCATGGCCCTTTGCGGGTCGATGCCGGTGGCGGTCGCGGCAATGCCCAGAGACGCCATGATACGATGCCATCTCTCTTCAGCGGAAACCTTCGAAGGATTCAGCATTAGGTTGTAATTCGCCTCCAATACGCGTGCGCAGTGATCGGCCCGCTCGAAGTAGCGGCTCATCCAGTAGAGACTGTCGGCTACGCGGGAAAGCATTGGAGCACTCCGATGTTCAGTTCTGCAAGACCCATGTGTCCTTCGAACCTCCGCCCTGCGATGAGTTGACCACCAGGGAACCCTTGCGCAGAGCCACGCGCGTAAGTCCTCCCGGTACAATGGTGACCTTTTCTCCAAACAGAACGTAGGGCCGCAGATCGACGTGCCGCGGCTCAATCCGGCCATTCATGAAACAGGGAGCGGCCGACAGCGTCAGCGTCGGCTGTGCGATGTAGTTTCTGGGATCCGCGAAAATCTTATCCCGGAATTCGGCTTGTTGCTCGCGGCTGCTGTGCGGACCGATGAGCATGCCGTAGCCTCCGGACTCGCCAACGGCCTTCACGACATATTTCTCCAGGTTTCCGCAGACGTGCTCGCGCTCTGCGCGATCCGTCATCAAAAAGGTCTCGACGTTATCCACAATGGGATCCTCGCCGAGATAGTAGCGGATGATTTTCGGAACGTAGGAATAGATTGCTTTGTCGTCGGCCACTCCCGTGCCAAGAGCGTTCGCGAGCACCACGTTCCCCGCGCGGTAGGCGTTGAAGAGTCCCGCCGTTCCCAGGGAAGAGTCGGCGCGAAAAGCTAAAGGATCTACGAAATCGTCATCCACGCGGCGGTATATGACATCCACACGCTGCAGGCCGGAAGTGGTCCGCATGTAGACCTTGTTATCGTGCACTACCAGATCGCGGCCCTCCACCAACTCGATTCCCATTTGCCGGGCCAGGAATGCGTGCTCGAAATACGCGGAGTTGTAAATGCCCGGCGTCAGCAGAACGATGGTGGATCGGCCTTCGGGGGCCAGCGAACGAAGCGTGGAGAAGAGCACCTGGCTATATTGCTCGATGGGCCGCACGCCGCACTTCCGAAACAGCGCCGGGAAAATCTGCTTCATGACCTTGCGGCTGGTAAGCATGTACGAGACGCCGCTGGGCACCCGCAGATTGTCTTCGAGAACCACAAACCTGCCGTCGGGGAGACGGATCAGGTCGGTCCCCGCCACGCTGACATAAACGTCGCGCGGAACTTTGACTCCGTGCATCTGCCTGCGGAAATGTTTGCAGGTATAGATAATCTCGCCGGGGATGACCCGGTCTTTCAGAATGCGGCCTTCGTGATAAACGTCGGTGAGGAAAAGGTTGAGCGCCGTAATGCGCTGCGCGAGTCCACGCTCGATGGTCGCCCATTCCGAGCTGGTGACGATCCGCGGCAGCAAATCGTGGGGAAAGATCTGCTCCGTGCCTTCGGCACGCCCGTACACCGTGAAGGTTATGCCCTGGTTGAAGAACGAGAGATCGGCTTCCCTCTTGCAGCGGTGCAGTTCTTCAGAGGGAAGATTCAGAAGTTGCGTATAGAGATTCTTGTAATGCGGCCGGGGGCGTCCCCTGGCGCGGAACATCTCGTCGTACGCCGCGTCGATCTCATAATCGGAGAACGGCGCCGGCATCGGGCGGTCGGCGGATGGTGCGGGCATCGACATATTCCACGACGTCGTCTGAAGCCGGAGACTGTTCGACGGGGAATAGGACCGGAGACGCGAACCAAGCTTGAGTATAGCTCTCCTGGGGGCGCCACGTTCTACTTCCTTCTTGTGCGTGGCTTGTATGGTCCAGTACGGCTATAGCCATATGGCGTCCGCCTCTCAGTTCCTCTTGGCAGCCGAGATGGCATCCGCGCCCGATTGTGTGGATCTTCGCGATGCCTGCGTCCTGGCCAATGAAATTGAAAAGCGGCAACGATTGTGTTCCGCTAAACTAGAGGTTAACGGCCCGATGTGAGGTTGGGCCGTTACTGAACGCCCGCTCGCGCACACTCCGTGTTCGTGAGGAAGGATCATGCGGATTCGCCTTGGATACGACATTCAGTTTGAGGTGCCTGGTCCAGCGCCTATCGTCGCATTGCTCAACGTGCATCCATCGCGCGCGGGAGACCTTCTCGAACCGGATCGGCTACATATCGAGCCGGATGTCGAGCAGGAGCAATATATCGATTCGTTCGGCAACCTCTGCAGCCGGTTTACGGCTCCCGCAGGGTGGATTCGGCTCTGGAATTCGACAATCATCGAAGACTCCGGAGAGGTGGATGCCCACGATTACTCGGCGCGCGAAATTCCGGTGGCGGATCTGCCGCCGGAAACTCTGCAGTTTCTGTTGAGCAGCCGCTATTGCGAAGTGGATCTGCTGTCCAACACCGCGGCCCAGTTGTTCGGAGGCGCTGCGCCGGGCTGGCAGCGCGTTCAGGCAATCTGCGACTGGGTGCATGAAAATGTGGTTTTCGGCTATCAATTTGCCAGCGCAACAAAAACCGCGCTCGATGTATACCGGGATCGGACGGGCGTGTGCCGGGACTTTCAGCACCTCGCCATTACGTTCTGCCGGTCTTTAAATATTCCAGCGCGCTACGCTACCGGATATCTGGGAGATATCTGCGTTCCGCCCACTGACGCCCCAATGGACTTCAGCGCCTGGTTCGAGGTGTATCTCGAAGACCGCTGGTGGGTTTTCGATGCGAGGAATAATGAGGCCCGCGTCGGGCGGGTACTGATGGCTACCGGCCGTGATGCCACGGACGTTGCAATCACCACATCTTTCGGTGATGCGCGCCTGATTCATTTCCAGATTACATGCGATGAGGTGTTGGCGTCCCAAGAGAGCGTCGAGGTTTGACGGGGGAGTGGAGCAGTCTGCGGCGCACGGCGGAGGAGCCGCCATTCAACAGCTTGATAGAGCAGAATCACAACCTCGGCTACCAGCAGCCGGTGGGCGAGCACCTGAAATATATCGGGTGTGAGCGCAACAGCTGTTCGTAGTCATTACCTAATCCGCAGGGGCGGAGGCCAGCGCAACCGCAATTGCGGTTTTCGTTGAACGCGTTAACCGGTTAACAGCTTTCCGTAACGATTATTTGGGTCCTTGACTGGCCAATGTCTGCCCATTATTCGGGTTTGGCGAAGCGGCCGAGTTCAAAACGACTTTGAGCAGGCGGTTGTCCGGGCGTTGTAGTTTGTGGCGGGCTGTTTCGTCCTGAAGCTGACGACGGTACATCTCCAGGAGATGACGAGTCGCCGAGAGTGTGCGCCGGATGCCGGGCAGATCTGGGTTTGCGGAGCGGGAACTGGGGGCAGAATTCCTCCGTTCGATGATGCCCCGCGACCTGTGCCTATCGTAAATGCCGAACTGCATGAGAATATGGAGCTTGCGCACACTCCGTCAATTCCTCTGTCTGGCGCTCAGCGTACTTCACGTGTGGGTCGCCGCCGTGTCGGCAGTCTTCAAATCCCGCGCCGCGCTCCAATTGGAGAACCTCGCACTACGGCACCAACTGGGCGTCTTGCATCGCTCCGTGAAGCGGCCGAAACTGACGCAGTTCGACCGGATCCTGTGGGTTTGGGTATGCGGAGTCTGGAGCCAATGGCGATCGGCCCTCGTCATCGTCAAGCCCGAAACCGTGGTAGCCTGGCACCGGCAGGGCTTTCGCCTGTTTTGGACGTGGAAAGTTCGTCACGGCCAGCCGGGCCGACCGGCGGTCCCGAAAGACCTGCGCCAACTGATCCGCAGAATGAGCCGCCAGAACCCCATTTGGGGAGCCCCCCGCATCCACGGCGAATTGCTCAAACTGGGCATCCACATCGGTGAGACCAGCGTCGCCAAGTACATGGTCCGACAACGCAAGCCGCCGTCGCAAACCTGGCGGACCTTCCTTGACAATCACGTTCAGACCCTGGTGTCAGTCGACTTTCTTCACGGTGCCGACGATCCGGTTTCAGGTCCTGTATGTGTTCCTGGTTGTGCCCCGAGCGCCGCCGGATCCTTGCACTTTGGCGTCACCGCCCACCCCACCGCGGAGTGGAGTGCCCAGCAACTCCGCGACGCATTTCCCTGGGACACCGCGCCCCGTTATCTGCTGCGGGATCGCGATCGGATCTTCGGTGACGAATTTACCAAGCAGGTCAAGGATATGGGCATCCAGCAAGTCCTTTCGGCCCCGCGATCTCCCTGGCAGCGAGCGTACATCGAACGCCTGATCGGCACCCTACGCCGCGAGTGTCTGGACCACCTGATTGTCTTCCACGAAGCCTCGCTGTATCGGCATGTGCAGAGGTCCCTGGCATACTATCACGAATCCCGGACGCACCTCTCGCTGGCCAAGGACACCCCGGAACCGCGGCCCGTGCACCCGGCGGAACGCGGAGCCGTGGTTGCCATACCGCAGGTTGGCGGTCTTCACCACCGGTACGAGCGGCGCGCAGCCTGAATCTGGTAAGGCTCTCTCCGAGATCCTCTCAGGGACAAGTTGCGCCCCGACGTGGGCCGGCTTGGATCACCCAGCCGCCGTGCGGTGGCCAGCGGTAGATCGGGTGTGCCAGAAGCGTCGCCAAACAGGCCGCCGCAGACTCGAAGCCTACTTGCCACGTGCCTTCGTAACCGCGACCGTTTCCGCTGATACAGATTCTGTCGCATACGGGGTTTGCGATAAGCAACAATTGCATGGCATGACGCGAAAGCGCATTTTTGGGAAGCCCCCCGTTGCTATATGACAAAGCGCGATATTCTGCTCGAAATCTAATGGGATTGAAATACAAGTTCAAACCCAACCAGCCAGTAAAGCCCACAGAGCGTTCGTTTGCCATCCGCAGTGGCGGGGTTTTCCAGTGCCAGGGGTGGTCCGATTCGAGCCACTACTTCCAGACCAGAATATATTGGCTCTCATAACAGCTACCGCTTCCGCCCGTGAATCCAACATACGCCGAAGTCTGCCCCAGCAAGCTCGTAAGATCGATCGGGTAACTAATCAGGTTGGCTGGGCGTGTGCTGGAATTGTCGGCAAGAGCCACCGCGAGATTCGTGCCGTTGTAGTCGATCCAAACCGACCAGACGTCACCGTTGGCGATGCAGCCAAAGACTCCTATCGGACTATCGCAGTTCACGACACCATAGGGAGACTGCGGATCCATATCGTTGAGCAAGCCATTGGTCAAGATCGCTACGTGATTGTCATTGGGATCGAACGGTGAATTTTGGAAGGTGTCGAATTCCACGGCCACGCTCGGCTGAATACCCAGGTAGCCCAGCCCACCCCCGCCGCCGCCGAGCGCGTCGGGTCCTTGCGTCTGCAACACGAAAGCAATCCCGTCGCCGGGGCAGACTGGGCCTGGGTTTATTTGGAACTGAAAGAACATGTAGAACTTAAGGTCCGGATCGAACCGGACCTTATCGGTTGTGAAAACCGAGCCTTGGGAACTGCCTTGGGCTGGTGTGAGTCGGATTCACGTGCTGACCACCGGAGGTCTTTTCCAATTTCGCAGTTCCGTTGAATGTCAAACTTGATGAGCCTGCGGCTACTACACCCTGGACCATGATGCCAAGCAGGCCGATCGTGGCACTTCGTCGTCTCTTCATGTCTCCTCCTTACTTAGAATCTCCATTGTGGAGACCCAGGTTAGAGCGAGTTTACACCCGTCTGCCCCTTTTGCAAAAAGTTTATTTTGTCTCCCTTGGGTGCTTCAGTACCTATAGGACGCCTTTAAGGACGGCCATCCTGCTCGCTGTCATACACCGAAACCCTGTCCCGAACATGCACTTTTGAACCGTGTTTTTCTTGCGAAAGACGGCTCAGGAACGCCTTACGCCAGCAGCACGCCGTCACGCAGGTCTGCCCGCCGCAGCGCTCGCCGTTGAATGCGCGCGTATCCGTCAGCAGCATATGCAGCATTCAGTTTCCTGCAACAGCCGTCCCATGCGATTCCTGGAAACGCCACGATCGCATCCTCGAGGAAGGCGTAGTCTCCGGCAGCTCCGAAGACGTGGGATATTCCGATGGCCTTGAGGCGCGCGAGAACATATTCAATTACTGATGTAGACATTTTTTGGCGAAGACGCCTTTCGCGTTTTGTTGCGACGAGCTTAGTTCCCGACGGCGACTGGCCAGGAGCCGCAGCGTCCTCACAACGCGCGTTAAACCCAAGGGTTGTGCGGAAGGGCAAAAGGAGAGCCGGAGCCGCCCGGCGCCACGTCTCCGCTTCAGAGGCAGCGTCCCTGGCGGTCGCTGCGGTAGGGCATTGGGCCGTTACCGGCAGGGTAGGCCTTCCCTGGCGAGGCCCTGCTCTGCGCCAGAGCTACCATACGCCTAACCATAGGCAGCGTTGTGCGGGGGTACTCGGCTGCCGGAAAATATATACATCGGAGAAGATCTGTTTCTCCAGAAATCCGATCTACAGGCTCCGTATGCTGCAGATTTGAAAGATCGCCGAACGCGAACAGCCCGGAAAGAGACATTCGGGCTACAAGAAGGGGTGAACAAGAGCATGCCCAGTCGGGCGCCGGAGACTTGCTTTCTGCGAGCCAAAAGAACCGCGACCGACCCGCGCGCAAACGTGCCCTATACTTCTGATGAGCGGTCGATCAGCGGCATCGCGCGATTGGGCCTCGTAGGCTTCCTGGCCTGCTTGACCTTCGCTCAACCCGGGCAAGCACAACAGTACCGTTTCCGTTATTACGGAACGGGGATGGCCTCACGAATCTGGCGGTCAAGGTGCTCTTTCAGGATCGCACCGGCTTCCTGTGGGCCGCTACCGAAAATGGGTGTTCCGTTTCGATGGCCAGCGGTTTAGACGTTACGGGCCTGACGAGGGTCTCCCCCGCGAGGTAATCGTCAGTCTGGGTGAGGCGCCTGACGGGAGTGTGCTGGCAGGGTGCAGGGCGGGGATCTACTACCTTCAAGGGGATCATTTCGCCAAACTGGCTCTGCCTGGCGGCGGGAGCGTGGGCAGTTACAGCGGGATCCAATCCGATAGCAAAGGCCGCACCTACATCACAACAGAGCGTGGTCTGGTCGTGGCGACCAATGCCATCGGAGGCGGTAAGCCGGATTTCCGGCTGCTACCGGCGCCGGCGGGCGCGGGCGGTCCTGACGCGCACGGGGTCTTCATTGAGAGCAGCGCCGTGTGGTACGGCTGCGGTGGCAGCCTGTGCCGAATGACAACAGATGGGGTCACCGTCTTCGGCACGCAGGACGGTCTTCCTCCCGGAAGGTGGACGTGTATCCGCCGGGAAGGCAGCCGCGATCTCTGGGTAAATGACAAGCGCCGGTTTGCCGTGCTCAGGCCGGGCTGCGCACGCTTCGATGCATCAGGCACGTCGTTTCCACCTACTGCTGGCGGAGGACAGTTGGCCGTGGACACCGACGGCAGACTCTTAGTCCCGACGATCGAAGGCCTGCTGGTCGTCGATCGGCGGCATCCCCGACAAGTTGGCAAGCGTGAGGGGCTGCGGGCGCCGGTCTATTCCGTATTGCAGGATCGGGAGGGCTCGATCTGGCTGGGGTTGGCCGGCCGCGGCCTGGCGAGGTGGCAGGGCTACAGCGAATAGGATGGTTTCTCTCCAGACAGCGGCTTGGATAGCGAGTTGATATACGAGATCTTGCCGCTTAGCGATGGCTCCTTATGGATCGGTACGGAGACCGGCCTGTTTCGAGGCCGCAAGACCGGGGACCGCTGGATATGGCGGAGACACCCGGCGGTTGGCAGAATCCCGGTGCACGCAGTGCATTTGGATCACGGCGGAAGCCTCTGGCTCGGCACGGAAGGCTACGGTGTAGGGCGCCTCGATGCGCGCACCGGAAGGGTCGAGTGGTTCAGGAAGGATCAAGGACTCACCGGAGAATTCCCTGCTTCGCTGGTTGTGGACCGGTCGCAGCGGATCTGGGCGGCAACCGAGCGCGGTCTGTTCGTAGCGCAGTCGTCCCAGAAGCGATTCCAGCGTGTCGACGAAGTTCCGCCAGTGCGCTGCTGGGTGGTAACCGAAGCGCCCGGAGGGGAAATCCTGGCCGGAACGGTCGAGGGCCTTTTCTGGCTCTCGGGCGGCAGATGGCGCCGGATCTCGATGGCGGACGGGCTACGACACGATAGGGTTCTGGCAATCGCTGCGTCCAAACCGCACGAAATCTGGGTGGGGTATTGGTTCTCCGGCAGCGTAACCCGGATCCGGATGGAGGGGGGGCGGCTCTCTATGACCCACTACGGCCCCGAGGCTGGTCTGCGGGGAGAACTGACCTACTTCCTCGGCTTCGATGCCCGCGGCCAACTTTGGGGGGGCACCGATCAGGGCGTGAGATTGTGGGATGGAGACCGCTGGAGGCAGTACGACCAAAGCGACGGCCTGATCTGGAACGACTGCGACCTAGGCGCCTTTGCGGCCGAGCCCGATGGCACGGTGTGGATCGGCACCAGCAGCGGCCTGGCACGTTTCCATCCAAACCTGGTCAGGCGCCCGACAACGGCTCCGTCCGCCATTTTCACCAGATTGATGCTGGGCGACCGGGTTGTGGAGACAAGCAACTCTGTCTCGATGGGATACCGGGCGAACTCCCTGGTGGCGCAGTTCTCCGCGCTCTCCTTCACTCATGAAAGTTCGCTTCTTTTTCGTTACCGGCTACAGCCGCTCTTTACTGAATGGCGGGAAACCTCGCTGCGGGAACTCCAGTTCCCGGGATTGCCACCCCATGACTACCGGTTGGAGGTCGAGGCGCGTGACGGCTGGTACGGTTGGAGCAAACAGCCGGCGGTGTTCGCCTTTGAAATCCGCGCCCCGTGGTGGGGTACGTGGTGGTTTCGCGAGCTCGTGGCCGCGCTGGCGCTACTCCTCCTGTGCGTGGTGTGGCGCTGGCGGGTGTTTCAGCTTCTCCGCCGTCAGTGGGAACTGGAACTGGCCGTGACCAAGCGCACCCAGGAACTACGGAGAGAGAAGCAGGAACTGCTGGCGGCCCGGGAAGCGCTGCGCCAGCAAGCCATCAAGGATGGATTGACCGGGTTGTTCAACCGGAACGCCTTCTTCGAGATTCTTCAACGGGAATTCGCGCGTGTCGGGCGTGAAACCGGTTCGCTGGCGCTGATCATGGCGGACCTGGATTTCTTCAAGAGAGTCAACGACACATACGGGCACTTGGCCGGGGATGCCGTTCTCCAAGAGAGCGCCCGCCGCATCCAGCAATCGGTGCGGCTCTACGATACCGTCGGGCGGTATGGAGGAGAGGGACTGGCGATCCTGTTACCGGGATGTGGGCCGAAAGAGGCTGCCGAGCGGGCCGAGGAGATGCGGCAGCGGATCGCGCAACAAGTCTTTACCACGCTAGCAGATACTATATCGGTGACCTGCAGTTTCGGGGTGGGTACCGCCAACGGTACGGAAACAAGTCCGCAAGAGCTGGTGGCGGCGGCGGATCGCGCGCTCTACGCCGCTAAGGAACGGGGTCGCAATTGCGTGGCTGTGGATCGTGCTGACAATTTCTGCACGAGCCCCGACCGCGGGCCCAGCAATGTCACGCTCATCGCGTAACGGATCGACTTTCGTAGCACCCGGTGGCGCTACGGCGCGATCGAGAGGGGCTGAACAAATTCGAATCTACGGTTCAAGATTCTGTTAGCGCCCGGTCAAGGTCCGAGTTAGTGCGAATTTCCAGATCAAGTTACTTTCGTGGGGAGCGCTCAAGCAAGTTCAACGGGTCAGGAGCGGTTGACTTAAAACCAGGTAACCCGCAGCAACGCCAAGTTGAGACGATTCAATTGGCTGAGCATTTCCTCCTCTCGATCTGGCATCCAAGCGGGGCGTAGTCTGTGCTGTCGTTGTTCCCCTGCCGTATTCAACATCGCCAGCCAAGTTCCCAGCGCTCCCAGGTTGACGGCCTGGATGCCATATGCGGCTATGCTGACCATCGCAAAGCCGCGCGTACTTAACAATAGGAAAATGGCCGTATTGCTGAAAAAATAAGCCGAGAAAACCACGCTGTGGGTGATAGTGTTGCGGTTCAGCGTGATCGGATACCGTGTGAGCAAAGCCAAGATCGTGAACAGAAAAACGACTAGGCTGAAGTAGACGGCGCGCTCGGCCACGTAGTAATACGCCATCAAATGGCCCTGCAGCGTAAAGTGGGAGGGTATGATCAGACTGAAACCGGAAGCCAGCAATGCTACGGAAACTGCTACGATGAGCAACCAGCGCCCCACCGTATATAAGCCCGGATAGTCGTGGAAGGCCAACGAATACAATTCCAGAACTACCCAGGCGTAGAAAAACCATTCGATCGGCTGGGTTAGGACCCAGACCTTCTGGTAGTCGCCAGTGGTTTGGCCGAGAACTGCGGGGGCCGAACTTTGCAGAGCGAAGAAGATCAGAAAAAGGAAAAATGCCCGGTATCGGCGATGTAAACCTGAAAAGTATAGGCGGACGCTCAACAACGCAGCAGCCGCTACAGTCAGGATATTTATGACGCCGTCCATCGGTACTAGCACCGTTCGACTGACTAAATGATATCACCGCACGGGATTAACTCAACCCTTTTGGCGTGGAGTTAACCAAAGCGGTCTGAAAGTGGTAAAAGGTGGACACCGACACATGGGGCCTTTCCACCACAAAGAGCGGTGCCGCAGCGCGCCCGCGTTCTTCAACCACAGCTAACCCATTTATTTAGAGTTTCTTGTTGGGCATTATCGGACACGAAGAACCTTACCTCTTGACGACGCGGACAGTAAGCAAAATCTGGCACGAAGGGCGTCCCGGACCTCCCGCCGGGGTACAATGAAAGCCATCGACGGCGGGCTCAGGTCGGTATTTGTGAAATCGAGTCGCTAAAAGGGCACGCTGTTAGCTGAGGATGCCGCGATGTCTGCACTTACGTGTACACGCCGTTCTCGCGAGCCGCGGGGCCCAGCACACGTGTTTCGATTCGCCACCGCGGTCCTGGTTTTCCGGGCCTCGCTTTCCACACTTGCGCTCGCTCAGCCTGCGGTGACCGTGAGCCCAACGACTGGGCCACCGACTGATAAAGTCACTGTGGGCGGCACGGGATTCGCCGCCGATGAAGCCGTAGACATCTACTTCGACACGACTGACCTGGCTCTTGCCACCACCGGTGCCAGCGGTTCCTTCACGGGCATCCGTCTGACCATTCCTGCCTCGCCGTCACCAGGCACCCACTGGACAACCGGAGTTGGGCGGCGGAGCGGACTCGCCGCGCAGACCAGATTCACCGTGCAAACGGACTGTTCATGCCTCGCAGGCGCCTGTGCCATAGACATAGTTGAAGTAAGTTTGGCGCGCGGTCTGCTGCGCTTGGCTCAGCCCGTTGCCGGTCAGGGGCGCGTTCAACTCGCTTCCAATTAACCCCGCCGCCGGCTCCCAACTGCCCAAGGCGTTCAGATATTGGCTGATGGTGGCCTGGGTAATCTGGATCTGCGCGGAGCTTTGCGTCGCTGACGGGTAGTAGTCGTTGCCCATCTCGCCGGTGTTGTTGGTGGTCGCCGGATTGTAATCATAGAATTCGTAATCCGGCGGCGTACCGTCCGGTATCGTGCTGCAACTGGCCCACTCCGAATAGATGGCCAGCTTGGCGCCCGGCTGCACGGCGTTACTCGCATTCGCCTTGGTACGCAGGCACACGATATGTGCCTTTGTGACGCCACCGGCCTGCTGGGTCACATCGGAAGTGTGCAGGATATAGGGAATTCCCAGGGTGGGCGCGATGCGCGTCTCGGTTGCATTCTGCTCATAGAGAAAGTTCCAAATCGATTGCCGGTTGGCGAGGTCTGGATAATCCTGCCGCCAGGCGCCGCTGCCGCTGGTCGCCAGATCGCAGATCAGTCCGAAGAAGTCCACGCTGGAACACATCTGGTTCATGGGGATCCAGCCTGTCTTTCCGGGGAATTTCACAAACAGGGGAACATGTAAGCTTTCGTCGTAGGCGGCGTAGCCTTTATCGTGCAGCCCATGAGAACCGCCGTACTCGCCGTGATCGGCGGTGAACACGATGATGGTGTTGGCGGCCTGAGAGCCGAGGGCATTCAAGATCCGCCCGACTTGCTGGTCCACCGCGCGTTGCAGCCAGTAGTACTGGTTCAGGAAGAGCGTCCAATCGGAGACTGGCCCAAGGGAGTCGTTCATGCTGGTCTGATAAGCGTATTGCATGCTGGGCTTGTTGGGTGTCTCGGCGAGATTCTCGTAGTTCCAGGGCGAGGGTTGCGCAGTGAGAAGCGTTGGACCACCGGCAGGCGGAATGCCGGCAGGGGGCGGAAAACTGATTGCCCCTGGCACAGGAGGATTCGGGTCAGTCTCCAGCGCGCAGGGAGCATAGCCCACATCGTGCGGATTGATCAGGCTTATAGTGGCGCACCAGGGAGCACCGCCGGCCGGCTGGGAGCTCAGCCACGCGAGGAAATCCGAGGTGATCTCGCCATCGCTGGCGTACACGGTTCCACCAGCCTGGCCGCCATCGGTGCCCTCGTTTGGATAGCCATCGGGAGAAGGAAAGTGGTTCGGTCCCCCGGGGTACGTTCTGGTATTGAAGCCGTAAGGCTGCAAAGGTGCGCTGTTCCGGTAATTGGAAAGATGCCACTTGCCAAACCACCAGCAATTGTTCAAGGCAGGGTTCGCGTCGTTCGCGTAAGCGGGATTCAGCGCGGCTACCGCGCTGCCCCAAGTCGGAAACGCGGGATTCAGCGCCGGTACCGTCGCGGTGATCTGCTCACTGATGTAGGTGGCCGTCTGCGGAGCGTATAAGCCGGTTAGCAACGTCCCACGCGACGCCGTACAGATCGTCGCCGCTGTATAGTACTGCTGAAAGTCATAGGAGGAATTTCGAATCCGTCCGAAGACATTGGGCAGGAACTGCTGGGCGAGCGTGTTCATCTGGCTCGTATTCAACCAGCACGGCCAGCGCAGTTGGTCCACCATGATGACGAGGATGTTGGGATTGGTAAGCGCCGGTGGCGGTGTCCAGCCGCTTGTCGTGGCCGGCGTCTCGGACGGACCAGAGTTTCCCGGCTGAGACCCGCCACTTTGCGCGCCGGCGCGGCCGTTCAACAGTTGCGAAACGGCCACTGCGCTAAGGGTACCGCCACACAGCCGCTCCATGAACACACGACGACTAAGTTGTTGTCTCATGACAAATCTCCTTTCTCCGCTTGAGTCCCAGCTGGTCAAAAGGCGGTGGATGCCACAGCTTTTTGCCCCGGTTCCGGCGACACCGCTGGCGCATCCGCACTAGCACGATTAAGGGCCGGCGCGGCGAGGGCCTGCTGGCTCAGTTCAGCAACAACATTCCGCGTAGTGCAGACGCAGGGCAGGACATCACCGGGGAAATAACCCTCGCATGGAGCTGGCTCTCCAGCGAAGCAGAACCACTTGTGCTTGACCTCGCTGTTCATTTGCATCCTCTCTCTGGCACTCAACAAATAGATCGCCGGTTGCGGAGAATTTCCTCCTCCAAACGCGGTATTCCACTAAATGACAACCAAAAGCGTCAAATGAGGAAGCCGGTCAGTATTCTCAACAGCGCTTTTTCGGCTGCTTTTTCGGCTTGCGTATGACGGTTTGTTGTGATACACTTCCGTCCACATCCGTGGCTGACTACTCACAAGTGACGGCGGACGAGTTACTGGGCATCTGCGCGGATTTCGGAAATGCGGATGCCTGGGAAGAGTTCGTGCGGCGGTTTCATTCGGTCGTCATAGCCGTTCTGGTACGCACCGCGCGACGCCATACTAATAATTACATGCAGGAGATTGATGACCTGGAGGAAGAGTTCTATCTCAGGATATGCACAAACGGGGCGAGGGCCCTGCGCGCTTTCGTGCCTCAGCATCCGGACTCCGCCTACGGATACATAAAAGTAATCGCAACGTGCGTGGCTCACGATCATTTCAAGCGAACGAAGGGAGAAATGCTGGAGGACGCCCTGTTAGACAATCTTAGCGAGCCGGACGTGATGGAATGGCAATTACTACTGGAGGATGTCAACCGGATTTTGCGGCGAACGGCCAACGATGCGGAACGCCAACTCTTTTGGCTTTATTTTCTGCATGGGCTGACCGCCAAGGAAATCGCGGATCTGCCCTTCATCAATCTGGGAGTCAAGGGCGTCGATAGCGCGTGCCGCCGATTGGGTCTCAAGGTGCGCAAGGAATTAGCAGTACCACCCGCGAGTGGAGGCAAAAGGATAAATCCAGGAAGTGTCGTTCCTAAGGGTATCGAATGAGTGGCCGTGAACAGGCGGACGGAGAAGAGTTGAGCGAAAACGAAGTACAAGAATTAAAGGACTTTCTGCGGCCTTCGCAGCCGGTCGGCAAAGGGCGGGAGTGCCCCGGCGATGAGCAGCTTTGGCTGCTGGTGGCCGGCTTGCTCGACGAACCTGAGACGAAGAAACTGCTGGCACATACCGAGACGTGCGTGTGGTGCGGGAAGATCCTGCGCGATGCGGTGAAAGAGACGGCGGCAAAGGATGACCCCGAATCGCCTCCCACCAAAGAAGAACTCGCGGTTGCGGCCACTACCAGGCTGGCGAACGCGGAGAACCGGCGCGCCTTCGCGGAGCGGTTGGCCGCCCTTGCACATCCCGCGCCCATGCCGATCCCGATACGGAAACACACGCCGCGCTGGAGAGTGTGGGGAGCGGCAGCCGCGCTGGCGGCCGCGATCGGCGCGGTGGGCATCTACGTGTGGCCCACCAGCGCCGTCATGCAGACAGAGCGCCTGCTGGTCCGCGCTTATACCGATTATCGTCCGATGGAGATGCGCCTGCCGGGCGCCGGCTACGGTCCGGTGCGCACGGAGCGCGGTGCAGGCTCGCTCCCCATCAGCCGATCGCCGGACTTGCACGAGGCCGAAGCGCGCATTTTGCGGGAAATCGAAGCGCGTCCGGACGATCCCCAGTGGATGCATCTGCAGGGGCGGGAGCACCTGCTGGAAGGAAGAGAGGACGAGGCCATCCCGGAATTGGAGCGGGCTCGTGCGCTACGGCCAAACGATGCGGACATCCTGTCGGACTTGGGAGCCGCCTGGTTCCAAAAGGCCGAGAAGGCCTCCGATAAGGGCCTCGCTCTGAAATCGTTTAGCTCGGCATTTGACTTCCTGTCGCAAGGCGCTCGCCTTAAGCCCGACGATCCTGCGCTGGCCTTCAACCGGGCGTTGGCCGCGGAACACACCTTCGCTTACAATGAGGCGCGCGACGCCTGGGAAGCATACCTGCGTCTTGATTCGAAGAGCGAATGGGCAAACGAAGCCCGCGCCCACTTGGACGAGGTAAAAAAAAACTCGACCGGCAGGGGGCCTACGCCGCCGCCACAACTCCGCAAGCACTGATTGCTGAGTTGCGCAGCAGCGTTGCCTGGGACTTGAGGGCGCCGGATGAGGAGTATCTCAAGGTAGCGATTACCCGGCTGCTGCCGCAGTACTATTCGAACGAAGCGCGGACCGATGCCATGACCGGCGATATCTTGCATAGAATGGCGGATAGGTTCGTGGCGCGCCACAGGGATACCTGGTTGCGGGATGTACTGCGCACTCCGCGTTCGCGGGGTGCGGCGGAGGGCTTCGCGGCATTGGGTCGCGGGGTGGAAGCGGACGAGTCCGGCGACATTTCGCGCGGGAGTGTTCAAGCAGAAGCCGCGGTACGCCTGTTCCAGGCCGCGGGTAACCAACCTGCCAAATTGCGTGCCGACTTTGAATGTCTGTACTCGAGTCTGTTGAATAACGCATTTGACACATGTGCTGTCGCGACCGGGAAATTCCTGCAATCGCTGCGTGGACGGTCCTATCCTTGGCTCACCTCCCAGGCGCACATGGAGTGCGGAATTTGCCAGGAACGCTCGGGAGACTTCGGAACCTCGGCCGCGGGATATCGTGATGCGCTGGCGGCAGCGGAAAGGTCCAGCTATACCGTACTGGCACTCCGCGCGCTCGGGGCGAGTGCCGACCGCCAGAGGCAAATCGGGGACCTGGCTCAGTCCTGGCGTGAGCAGGCCCGCTCTCTGGCGCTGTATTGGAGCGGCAACTATCCGCCCATCCGGGCCCAACAGTATTATTCCAACGTGGCTTTCCTGGCGGATAATGCGAGCCTCTTTAACACATCCGCGGCCTTTTCCCGCGAAAATGAAGAGATCACGGCGGCCTTGGGGCGAACCGAATTTCACGCCGCCGCCCTATTTCGTCGTGGCTTGTCCGAGATCGCCGCTGGTTTGCCGGATCTTGCCATGATCCACCTGCGTGAGGCGGCCCGCACCGCCGCCACTTTGCCCACTGAGGAGCGACGGCGGGCATATCAACTCTCAGCGGAATTGGAAATGGCAGCGCTGGAGGCCGGCAGAGGCGAAGTACAGCGGCCCTTCGAACGCCTCATCCGCATTGAGCCGCTAGCTGAACACGGCGATACGCTCGTAAAGCTCAGGTTTCAGACCGAGCTCGGGCGCTTGCGACTTCGACTCGGGCAGTACGGGGAGGCCCGCGCGCTGCTCCAAAACGCTTTCCGAATCGGTGACACGAGCCGGGCACTCACGTCCGAAGCAGAGCGCCCTCTCTGGATGCGTAGTATGGCGAATATCGCCCGCGCCCTAGTCGAGTGCGAAATCCGCAGTGGAGCCGGTCCACAACGCGCGTGGCTCGTATGGGCGAGATACCGCGATGCGTTATTCGACCCAAACACGTCTTCGCCCATAAGCCAGCCCGTCGTGCCAGCGGGGATGGTGCTATTGTCCTTCGTGGAACTGCCGTCCGGGCTGGCCGTCTGGCTGCAAACGAACCAGAACCTCTCCTTCCGCGAGCTGGATGTGCCGGTGACGCGCATCCGCGAAACTGCCGGACGGCTCGTTCGCGCCTGCTCTGCCGAGCGCTCGCCGGAAGCCGTGCTGCGAGCCGATGCCCGGCAGTTATCGCAGTGGCTGTTGGGTCCCTGGGACAGCCAGTTGGATGGCGCGCGCGCGGTGGTTGTCGAAACCGATGAGCCGGTTTCGTCTCTTCCGTGGCCCGCCTTAGTGCGGGCCAACGGCCACTACTGGGCCGAAGATTTTTCCATCGCGCTACGCGTGGCAGCCAGCCGGCCTTTGCAGCCCGACCTGGATTTCACTTCGGCGCAAGCTCTAGCCGTGGGTGCACCGGCGATTGCCGCCGACGAGAATTTGCCCCCGTTGCCCGACGCCCGATCAGAAGCCGAAAAGGTTTCTTCCCTTTTTCGTCGTTCTATAACGTTGGTGGGGGAAGCGGCGACCTTACCTCATGTGCTGGCAGACTTGCGATCCGTGCAGGTGTTCCATTTCGCGGGGCATGGCTATGGCGGCGAAGGAGGGGGTCTCGTCTTGCGAGGCGCAACTGATAAAACAGCGATGCTTCGGGCCGGCGACATCCAGCACCTGGGTCTCTCACAGTGTCGTCTGGTGGTGCTCTCCGGTTGCGCGACGGGGTCTGGAGAGCTACACGGGGCCGGCGATCCGCAGAGCCTGGTGCGCGCGTTCCTCCGTGCAGGTACCCGCCAGGTGGTCGCCAGCTATTGGGATCTAAATTCGGCCGGGGCGGGAGCGTTGATGCAAGAGTTCTATCGAGCGCTGTTGAACCGGGCGCCAGTTGTCGAGTCTCTCCGGCTGGCGACCGCGGCGCTGCGCACCGGGAGGAGCTACGCGCACCCGTATTATTGGGCCGGGCTGGAAACGTTTCAGTGATGACAGGACAATCAACAAATCAAACGAGGAGGTAGTTATGGCAAACACAGCAACTAGCGATCCGCGCAGCGGAAAGCTTAACATTGTGGTTCACGGCACTGTCGGGTTCTTTTTAGATGGAGAGAGCGTGAAAGTCGTCATTCCCGATGTCGACAAATTCATCATTAAGGCCGGCACCTTCAAGGAGGAGAAGCCTCTCGACAAGGGCAAGATATACAGTCTGGATGGAGTGAGGGAGGCGGCCGCAGCAGTAACACCTAACATCTCCACTAACGCTAATATCTTCCTTGTGGGAGTGAACGTTGAAGATACGCCGTTCTGCGAGTTCGACCTGCCGGTCCCAGCCACGTTTCGTTCTGTACGAGGCATGAACGTTCCGAAAAAGGGAAACTGGTATACACCAGAAGATCCCTCACAATTTCACATCCCGGAACAGCTCGCATTGGTGCACGTCCTCACCTATGATTTCGAGGATTACAGATCTTTGGCAATCCGTGATCAGGACAGGAAGCCATTTGCTTGGGAACCGGAACCGAGCTTCGATCGCCAGACCAAGACCGTAAATCTACACATCTACTGCGAGCCCGAGTGTGGCACTGTAACGGGATCGCCACCACCGTTCACAAAGCTAATGGCCTTGTTCGGCGTGACTGTGACGTTAGATACAACACCGGGTAACTTCGATCAACCTCCGAACGTGTACCCGGAGATTTGGGGACTGGAGAATTCGCTTGAGCTTGATGACTATTGCGACAGCCGCGCGACAGCTCAGGCAATACACCCACCCAACGACTGTGCAGGAACCATCGCCCTCGCCACAGCGCACCCGGCAACTTCACGCTTGCTAGAGGCGCTGAAAAAGACGACCCACGATACGACCACAGCGACGACACCGTTTCCCTTTTGCATCAACATCCGGAAGCCGCCCAACATTGAGGCCACACCGTCTGTGGGGCCGACGAGCCCATCTAGCGCAGCCGCGGTCTCCGAAGCTGCCAAGGCCGGCCAGGTGTAAAACGTCCGCTCCCAGCGCCGCCCGAACCCACCGTCCGGGCGGCGGGGGCCTAAATCAGGGAGTCACATTTGCCGAGATTTGATCCCAACAAGAATAAACGAGCGCCTGCCAACGGCGCCAAACGGACGGGCCCGGCCAACGCCAGTAAGCGTGTATCGGTAACCATCTCCGTGCGGCGGAGGGATGGCGCTACCCAACCCGCTCCAAAGCCAGATGGGACGTTCTTGGGCAGGGAAGAGTTCGCTGCGAAGTATGGCGCGTCGCCGGACGATCTTGCTACAGTCGTCACTTTCGGCTCGAGATACGGTCTCGTGGAAGTCGAGAAAGACAGAAGTATTGGCGGACGGATCGTCGTCTTATCCGGCACAGTTCAGCAGGTGAGCGAGGCCTTCGGCGTCCCGCTGTACGAGTACGAAAAGGATGGAGAGCGCTACCGCGGGCACGAGCAGCTCATTAATCTGCCACCTGACCTTCCTGACCTGATGGATATCGTCGAGGGTGTATATGGCCTGGATAACCGAAAGATCGCTCGCACCCACGCGACGCCCGCGATTGTAAGGTCGCCTCTACCCAACCCGGGCCAGGTCGCAAAGCTTTATAACTTTCCGGACGCGGACGGGACGGGACAGACTATTGGGCTGATCGAATTCGACAACCCTTACACCGGCAGTGACATTGAGGAATTTTTCAAGGGCCAACCGCCGCAGATCGTCTCAGTGAATATTGGGGGACCCGGCGGCCCGTACAGTACGGGGAACCTCGAGGTGACGCTAGACATATTGGTCGCCGGCTCAGTGGCTCCCCGCGCTAAGATCGTGGTCTACTACGCGCCATGGACGGAGGCGGGCTGGGTACAGGCAGTCACTCAGGCGATCCACGATACTGCGAACGCGCCCTCGGTAATCTCGATTAGTTGGGGCTATCCGGAGTTTCAGGCCAGCGGGGACCTGGCCTGGACGGAAGCCGCCATGGGCAAGCTCTCTGAATTGTTCCGGGAGGCCGCGCCTCTCGGAGTAACAATCTTCGCTTCTACTGGCGACCAGGGGTCGAGCTGCGCGGTGTCGGGTGGCAAGGCGCACGTCTTTTATCCGGCTTCCGATCCGTCGGTGACTGCATGCGGCGGCACGATGTTTCAGGACGGAATCGGACCTAACGAAGTCGTTTGGAATGACGGCCACGGAGGGGCTACAGGTGGAGGCGTGAGCAAGCACTTTGGACTGGCGCCATGGCAGGAGGGAATCGGCGTTCCGGCTCCCGCCACCAAAGAAGGCGGTCGTGGCATTCCGGATGTTGCGGGTTACGCCGCGGGCTACTCGATTGTCTGCCAGGGTAGGCCAGCGCGTGTTCCGGGCACTAGCGGCGTCGCTCCGCTTTGGGCCGGGTTAGTCGCTCTGCTGAACCAGAAATTGGATCACCGCGTGGGCTTTTTGAATCCGTATCTGTACAACGAAATAAACAAGGCGGGAGCCTTAAATGATGTCCGGGAAGGTAATAACGACGACGGTCACTGCGCACCGTTCTACCACGCCGCGCCGGGGTGGGACGCTTGTACCGGCCTGGGCACGCCAGATGGCACAAAGATCTTGGCTGCCTTAACGTCCTCGCCTGGCTCGGCCGCAAGCTGAGGATCAGCTGCGCCAATACCGAGGATGACGCCGAGGAATTGCCGAAGGAGAGACTGGTCAAACTCGGCTTGGCGGTCCGGCCGGGATCTAGGGATCGTCCCAGATGTGGGGATCGCCTGCCAGGGCGCATTTGGAGTGCTGATCGCAGACGCAAGCGTGGTTGTCGATCTCAGTGCCAGTCGAACGGCACGCTGGCTGGGTGTTGTGCGTAGCCAAAATCAGATCCGTTACGGAAAGCGACGTTACTAACGGTGGGAAGGCCTTTGGATGCGGGGTGCGCGTGAGCAGAAGGTGATCGCAGATTTCCACAGGCACCCCAAAACTGGCAGTTCGGACAGATGTCGGTGGTAGAGTCGTGGGATTGTCTGTACTAGGCGGGCCGCCACCGGTACACGTCGTTAGCGCTTCCCACGACGGCAACGCGCAAAGAAAACTGGTGGCCGACACGTGTTAGGCCGTTTTGCGCCAGGCGTAGCGATGTTGCAGGCCACCCAGGCGCGGCATGGACATCACGGCGGCGCTGGCGGCTGGCTTTTGCTCGACGGGCAGTCGGTTCGCGGTGTCTTCTTCCAGGGAATCGTGAATGCGATCGTGGTGATGGTAGTTCACATAATCGCGCATCAGCCGGCGGAGATGCGGTTCGTTCCACACGATTATATGGTCCAGGATCTCGCGCCTGCTGCTGCCCACCCATCGTTCAGCCAGGCCATTCTGCCACGGCGCCTGAACGCTGGTCCGCTTGGGTTTCAGCCCCGTCGCCTTTAGAAATGTGATGACCTCATCATTGAACTTCGAGTCTCGATCCAGAATTACTTAGCGATACGGGCTGGCCTCGGGAAACACTTCGCGCAGTTGTTGGACGACCCAGTCCGCAGTCAGGTGTCGGGTCACGTTGCAGTGCAGGATCTTGCGACGTCCGTGCTCGATGACGAAGAAGCAGTAGAGCAACTGGAAGGTCAGCGTCGGCACGGTGAAGAAGTCGAAGGCGAGGATCACCTCGCGGTGATTCTGGAGAAACGCCAGCCACCGCTTTCCAGGGTCGCCCCGACGCTGCACTCGTCGCAGATACCGAGCGACACTCCGTTCGGAGACCGTCAAGCCGAGCTTCAAGAGTTCGCCATGGATCTTGGGGGCTCCCCAATCCGGGTCTCTTCCGCCAAGCGTCGGATCAGCACACGAATCTCCTCGGTCACGTGCGGTCGGCCACCCCGCGGCCGAGATCGCCAACGCCAGTAGAGTCGGAAACCGGCGCGATGCCAGCGGATGACGGTCTCAGGCTGCACGATGACGAGCACGTCGGCCCAACGGAACCAGAAGCGGCGAAGGGTGGTCCAGAAGAGTCGGCCCAGCCGGTTCAATACGGGCCGCGGCCGTTTGCGTTTGAGCACGGCGACCTGTTGTCGCAAGGCGAGGACCTCGAGAGCAACATCGCTCCGAGCGCGAAAGAACACTCGGAGGGCGGCCAAGATTGAGAGGATGGATTCGAGCACGAACTCACCCTTTTAACATGGCGTAACGTGGCCTTCGCAGCGGTGAGCCACGGTATCGCAAGTTCTTGATTTCACGGCATCATGGGGTTTCGTCTACGGACACGGAAAGACCGTCTGGACCACCCGCATCGGCGAAGCTTGGAATGAGGACAGCGCGCCCGGCCCGCACGGAACTCCGATCGTGGACGGCGACTCGGTCTTTGCCGCCGGCGCCGAGGCTAAGTCGTCTGGCTCAACGCCGCCACGCGCGAAATACGGCGGGCCGAAGCCGATGGTACGCGACTGCAACGCCAAGATGATGTCGGATTGGAAGTTTTCGGAATCGCCGCTTGGTGGATGGCGACAAGCTGGTCTTCACTCCGGGCAGCTTCGGCGCCTTGATGACGGCTTTTGATATGCATGCGGGCAAGGACATCTGGCGCGCCAAGGGAGGCGCCCGGGATTCGTCTGCTTCAATACGGCAGACTCGTAAGGGTGAAGTCTCACGTTGTTTGCGCAAATTTGCGAGCAGCCGGTCCTCAGTGCGGGTTTTGAATCTGAGTACAAATCTTTCTGCGCCGAAGTGCCGAGGCGGCCTCGTCGTCGTCAGATGTCACTGGAATATTTCCGAGTAGGCAGTAGGGCGGCTTGCTTCTTGCTAACGATTCTTTGGTCAAGCCGTCAGATCCCGAGTTAAGACAAATCGCAAGTAGAGGGTGCCGGCAGATGATCGCACGACGAAAAACAGTTCAATTGTTGGGTTCGGCCTCAGTCGGAGCGTGGTTCGCAGCGGCGCAGACAGGTCTCAACGTCTCGATTGCGGCCAATGCCCGCGCGGCAAATTACGATGCCACGCCTCCGCTTGCGCCCGGTGCCCCTATGTCGCCGGAGCGGCTGGCTTTGATTGAAGCGTTCAAGAAACGATCCGAGGGGCTGGAAAAGAGGTTCGAGGCGCGCGCGCTCAAAGGTGACTGGGAGATGCCCTATCGCTTATTTCGGCCTGAAACGGCCCGCAGTGCGCCCTTGGTTTTGTATCTTCATGGAAGCGGGGGGTTGGGCGGCGACAATTTGAAACAATTGGGCCTCGGCAATATTTTTGGGACACGCTTCTGGCTGCTGCCGGAGAACCAGAAGCGTTTTCCCAGCTATGTCGTCGCGCCGCAGACCGATCGGGGATGGGTCCGCTACGATTCATCGCAGACCAATGGGCCGGCGAAAGTGCTTCCCGGACTGGGAGAGGGGTCGCGGATGGCGCTGCAGGTCGTTGATGCTTTGCGCCGCGAGTTCGCGATCGATGAGCGGCGCGTGTATATCGCGGGCCAATCGATGGGAGGCGCAGGCGTGTGGAATGTCATGGCGCATCGTCCGCATTTTTTCGCCGCGGCGGTGATCTGTTGCGGAAGTGACTCGCCGGAAGATGGCACGGCGTCGATTGACACGCCGCTGTGGAACTTCCATGGGGACTCCGACGACACGGTTCCTGTTTCCTTATCGCGCGGGCGTATCGCGGCTAGACGGAAGGCTGGAGGCCGGCCTCTCTACACAGAGTACCCGGGGCTAGGCCACGAAGTCTATGAGTGGGCGTTTACAGAACCGGCGCTGGTGAACTGGGTGTTCTCTCAACGCCGTGGAGGAAACTAAAGTGCTACGAGCTTATGGTCCCGGCTTGCGCTGGTCTTTCTTGTCGTCACTGGCAGCCTGGTTAGCGGTTGCCGGCCTGTTATTCGGCGATACCAACGGGCGGCAGGTCACCAAACTGGTGGATGGCGTATACGCCATCCAGCATCAAAATTTGAACGATGGCAGTTCCAGTGGAAATACAACGGTGATAATCGGTGACCGGGAAGTGCTCGTCGTCGATTCCTGTTATCGGCCGTCGTCGGCAGCCGAAGATATCGCACAAATTCGCCAGTGGACCAACAAACCCGTGGGTTTTCTGCTCAACACCCATTTTCACAACGATCACAATAACGGGAACAAAACCTATTTGGATGCATTTCCTTCCTTGGCCATCATCGCCCAGGAGGAAACCAAGAAAGACATGGATCTCATCCAACCTGGCAACGTCGAGCGCGCCCCCAAGGACGTTGAGGCGTTCCTTGCTGCCTTCAAACAGGGAAAAGGTACGGATGGCCACACGCTATCCGAAGACGAAAAGAAGGAATACCAGCAGATTATCCCCAATCTGGGACCGCTGCTAGCGGAATTCAAAACCATGGCGTACCAGGCTCCCACGCTCACCTTTACCGATAAACTTGATATCGATCTGGGAAACCGGGAGTTGCAAGTGAAGTACCTGGGGCGGGGTAATACCGCGGGAGATGCCGTCGTCTTTCTGCCCAAGGAAAAAATCCTGGTCGCGGGAGACCTGTTGGTTCATCCTATCCCTTACACCTATGATGGCTATCCCGCCGAATGGGCTCAGACCCTCGATAGGATGGCCCAGCTGGACCCGGCAATCATCGTTCCCGGACACGGACCAGTGTTGCATGATAAGACCTATCTGTATCTCGTGGCCGACCTGATGAAGAGTGCAGTGGATCAAGTGCGCACGCAGATCGGCAAGACGGGCCACCCCGGGTTTTACTCGGTGGACAAGATAAGAGGCGGCGTGGACTTGACGCCGTTCCGGGCAAAATTCGCAGGCGTCGATAAGGATCTCGCGGCGCAGTTTGACGATATGGCGGTCCATCTGGTGAACATCATATTCAATGGTGCCGCCTTGCGCTAGCGTTCGAGAGGCGCTCCTATGGCCGTGCGCCGCTGGCACTTCGTGCAGGTCTTCGGCATACCCTGGAAGCACTTGCCGCGGGCCGGGCGCCATTGGAGACATTCATCTTATCCCGCAAGCAGCCGGGGATTTGCGGGTAGCTCTACCGTTATTGTCGTCAAGTCGTCTAATTGTTCAAGTGTTACGACCCGAGCTATAAGTGAGTGTGTCCGGGAATTGTTGTGTACTCCGTGAGGTGCGAACTGCTTAAGGAGGCATCGTGAAACCAACTCAGTTAGCGATTTGTATTCTTGCTTTTTGCGCTCCCTCGATGGCGGACGTGCTCTCCATTCCTGGCCGTCGCCTTGCCCCGCCCCGTTAGACGCCAAGTGTGACGCGCCCCAAGCAGACCGCACCAGGATCGTCGGTTTTTTCTCGTTTTCACCACTCCCCAGCCCATCACGGGGGTCGGCTACGGCTGTTGTACGGCAATCTCCGGCTTCCAATTTCCAGCCACGCTCTCGGCTCCCTTCGGACGACTAACGTCCTATGTTCGCACAGGCAACCGCACGGCCTCGCTTAGCTCACTCAGATCCACAAGCCGCAGGGCCCGCGGAACGTGCCGAAACTCAGGAGCTGCGAATATGTGCCGAAGGGCCAGAAGTTTCTGCCGCATAGTACATATTTGGCCCGCTGACACAAATAGTAACGTTTTTGTGTCGGCGGAACAGCCGAAGAACCAAAAGCTGCCGCAGTTGCTTGTGAGGCGAAGAACCAGTGAAGATCCTCCTGCCCGCCTGCCGCTACCAGGAGGACTCGATGCCGGCGGCGGCAGTAGGTCACTCAACTCGCATATAATCTCCACAGAAGCTTTATGCGCACAAACGTTGCACCTCTTCTCCTGCTGTTGGCGCCGTCCGTCAGTTTGGCGGCAGATGCCGCGAGATTTCGGGACTACCAGAATTACATCGTTGGCAGTGTCATCACGCTGACGATGGCCGATGTGAACCATGACGGTATTCCCGATGTCGTGGCAGCCACGGGGAGCGGCGTGGCCGTGCTGCTGGGCCACGCCGATGGGAGCCTGACGGCGTCTGCCTCCCTGCCCACCGGCTTGAGCACATCTGTCGTGGTGGCCGACTTCAATAACGACGGCCATCCGGATATCGCCCTAGTCGGCTCACCGACCGGGAACGGGAACTATATTGAGCTGGCGTTGGGCAACGGCGATGGCACGTTTCAAACGCCGACGATTCTGCCGATCAGTTGCATCAACTATTCCTGCGAGCTGGCGGCGGCCGATTTCAACGGAGACGGCAACCAGGATCTGGCGATCTCGTTCACCGGGTGGGTGACTGTCTATCTGGGCAGCGGCAACGGAACTTTCACCGGCGGACTGCCCATTTACGCTATGCGATACGCCGTGTATCTCGCCACCGCCGACCTCAACCAGGACGGCAAGCCGGACTTGGTGGTGTCTGACCAGATCGCCGATGAGCTGGTGGTTCTGTTGGGCAATGGGGACGGCTCGTTCCAGCGCACCAACTATGCGAACGGCTACTCGCCCTACGGTTTAGTGCTAGCTGATTTTAATGGTGACGGGCTGCCGGACGTGGCGATCGCGGACGGGCCTGCGGCCTTGGTGGGGGTGCGGCTCAACCAGGGCGGCGGGGTGCTAGGAAGGGTGGTCACCTATCCAACCGCGTGCAATCATTGTAATCTGCAAAGCATTGCGGCGGGCGTATTCAATCCCGAAGGCAAAACGGATTTAGCCACACCCGCCAGCATTCTGCGTGGTAATGGCGACGGGACCTTTCAGGCGCCGATAAACTTTGCGGCCGGGCTCGGGCCGGATCAAGTGGCAAGCGGCGATTTCAACCGGGATGGTTACTCCGACTTGGTGGTCGGGAATGAGGAGGAGGTGGCGAGCCTTTCGGTGCTGCTGGGCGACGCGAACGGGGTTCAGCAGCCTCCAAGCTTGGCGGTGGGCGGCTCGCCCTGGGCGCTGGCGACGGCTGATTTCAACGGCGACAAGAAAACCGATCTGGCGGTGGCCGCGGAAGGCAGCAATGAAGTGCAGGTCTTTTTGGGGCAAGGCTACGGCAGGTTCACCCAGAGCGCCGCTCTCTCAGTATATGAAGTCGGCGCGGTGGTGGCCGCGGATTTCAATGGAGATGGCAAAATCGACATCGCGGCTAGCGGAGAGAACGGCACCAGTATCTTCCTGGGTAACGGCGACGGTACGTTCACGGCTGGGGCGCAATATACGGGCTTCTACGGAAGCTGCACCATGGACTTCTGGCCCTCGCATCCCTGCTTTGCGGCGGCGGACTTCAACAACGACGGCATCCCGGATTTGGCCGGCGCCCTCTGGATCCAAAACGAAATATTCTTTTTGCTGGGCAATGGCGACGGGACGTTTCGCCCCGGCCCGACCATCTTCGTCGGCGATGCTCCACAGGGACTGGCGGTGGGCGACTTCAATCATGACGGCAACCTTGACGTGGCTGTCAGCGGGTACGGCGGCATGATCACCGTGTATCCGGGCAACGGCGATGGGACCTTCGGCACCCCGGTGGTCCTTACGCTGCCATTCGGCGGCTTGGCGGGTATCGCAGTGGGCGACGTGAATGGCGATGGCAATCTGGACATCGTGGTGGCTGGCGGCAGCGTAAGCGCCGGGATCTACATCTTCACCGGCAACGGCGACCTCACATTTAATCCCCCGGTATCGCTGGCGACCGATGAGATCCCTAACTGGGTGGTGCTCGCGGACCTCAGTGACAGCGGCAGGCTGGACATCGCCTCCGCCAACGTGGGAGCGAACGACGTGACAGTGCTGGTGAATCAGGGCAACCTGAGCTTCTCCGCGGGAACGCTGTATGGAGCGGGAGCCAGTCCCGCCATGCTGGTCAGCGCCTACCTTGGCAATGGCCAGGTTACCCCCAATGGGCAGCTTGACCTGATATCGGTGAACGAGGACTCTGGCAATCTGACGATTCTAACTCACGCCAGGAAGTGAGGAGGGCGCTGAAGTGCGCAAATATTCCGTTCAATTGCGTTTTCAGCGACTTGGAGTGGCTATGGGTGTGCGATCCTATGCCTTCATGGTGATCGCGAGCGCCCTAATCATGGCATTTTCCCACGCGGCTACGACCGGCCGCGCAGTCCTGGCTGACCTGGGCCGCTTCTTGGCTCTGTGCCTCCGGTCTCGCGCAGCTCTGGCCGCCGAGAATCTCTTCCTTCGTAAACAGCTCGCGCTGTTCGAGGAGCGCAAAGTACAACCGCGCCGGGCTACGGACGCAGGGCGATTCGTGATGTCCGCTCTGGGCCGGCTCTTCGATTGGCGCAGCGCACTCCGCGTGGTCCAGCCCGACACCTTCGTCCGCTTGGCATCGGAAAGGATTTCGCCTCTTCTGGCGATGGAAGTCCAGACCGCGCGGCCGGCCCAAGCTGCCCCGCAACCTGCGGGAACTGATCCGCAGCATGGCCGCGGAGAACCCCATCTGAGGCGAAGCCCGCACCGCCGACGAACTCCGGCTCAAATTGGGGATTCGCGTCGCAGCTCGCACCATAGGCAAGTATCTGTCCGACGGAGGCGACCCGCGGCGCACGCCGGACCCGCAGCAGCGTTGGATGACCTTCGTGCGGAATCATGCCAAGGGCATAGTCGCCTGCGACTTCTTTGTGGTCGTGACGGCCACGTTCCGGATCCTCTACGTGTTCATGGTCATGGAAGTCGGGAGCCGCAGAATAGTGCATCACAACGTGACTGCGCATCCCACGGCAGACTGGACGCTGCAATAATTCCGGGAAGCGCTGCCCGGAGGACACGCGTACTGCTACGTGATCCATGATCGCGACCAGATCTACTCACAAGAATTAGACCGGGGTGTGGGAAGCCTGGGGGTCCGGGTGCTGCGCACACCCGTGCGATCTCCGAAGGCGAACGGTTACTGCGAACGACTGGTCCGGACCGTCCGCCGAGAATGCCTGGACTTTCTCATACCGCTTTGCGAGAATCACCTGAAACGCACGCTCATTGGTTGGGTCGGCCACTACAATCATGGCCGACCACATCGTAAGCTGGGGCCGGGAATTCCAGCGCCACTGACAACGGCTCCGGCGGCCACTGCACACCGCCACGAACTACCTCATGACCAGAGAGTGCTAGCCAAGGCAGTCCTCGGAGCTACATCACGAATACTCGCTGCAAAAACTGGTGGCGTAGCGCCCGGAGCGATTATTTGCGCACTTCACCGTGCTCAGATACTTCCGTCCGAATAACGGTACGCTGAAACAATCAGAACGGCAGAGGTTGGCTGGTAATGGGAGGGGGTGCAAAAAAGCAAAGGCGGCCGCCGAGTCCTGCTGCTAAGCACTTCTTCCGGCCGGTGGAGTCTATCCGATTGCGGTGCAAAGACCGCGGCGCCTGCCGCAGAATTGCGTTTGGCGCGTCACCACTCAGCGGCCGGTCAGCGAAGGAACCCGGTAGCCGCCCATCTCGTGGACTGGTTCTATGTAACCTCCTTTTGCAAGCAGGCTGGTATCAGCGGACTGAGAAGCAGACCTCGCTCCCAATCCACATCCAGTATGGACCCGCCCGGCGCCGCTGGCCGGCCGGTTTCCTTGCGGATCTTAAGGCAGTCGATCCGAACGTAACGCCCGCCGACGCGCAGAGACTCGCGCGGCGAGTGTTGATCCGCTTCTATGCGCCCGATACCAGCGTTCCAACTGTTCAGTCCGCATTGCTGGAACACTAAACTCCGAGATTTGTCCAATCCCATGGCGCGTCGCCTTTGTGGATGTAGCAGCGGAGCACGACAAAACGGCAAATGCGCAATTTCGATAGCCTATCCGACCGCGAGATTCTCGCTCTGGCCATCTCTCTTGAAGAGGAGGATGAGAGGATCTATGCCGATTTCGCCGAGAGCCTCCGTCAGGACTTTCCAGCTTCAGCGGCGGTATGCGACGGCATGCGGGGCGAAGAATCCGGCCACCGGCGGCGCCTTATCGAACTCTTTCGGGACAAGTTTGGCGACCACATACCCCTGATCCGCCGTCACGACGTCAGAGGTTTCGTGCACCGGAAGCCGGTCTGGCTGGTACAGCCGCTGGGGCTCGAAATCGTCCGGAAGCAGGTCAGCGCGATGGAGGCGGAAACACGCCGCTTCTACGAAAAGGCTGCCGGCCGGACGAAAGACGCCCGCCTGCGGCAGTTGCTCGACGATCTGGCTCAAGAGGAGCGTTCGCATGAAGATCGGGCTGACGAGCTGGAGCATGACAAGCTGGGCCCGGACGTCAAACGTAACGAGGATGAGGCAAACCGCCGCTTGTTTGTGTTGCAGGTTGTCCAGCCCGGTTTAGCGGGATTGATGGATGGTTCGGTGTCCACTCTCGCGCCGGTATTCGCCGCGGCATTCGCGACGCACAACCCTCGGGATGCGTTTGTGGTCGGGCTGGCGGCATCCATCGGCGCCGGCATCAGCATGGGGTTTGCCGAGGCGTTGTCCGACGACGGCAGCCTCACGGGGCGCGGTCGTCCCTGGACCCGCGGGTTCATTTGCGGTCTCATGACCGCCCTGGGCGGGATCGGACACACGCTTCCGTTCCTCATCCCGGATTTCCGGGCAGCAATGACAGCGGCGATGCTGGTCGTGGTTATCGAATTGGGTGTCATCTCTTGGGTCCGTCACCGCTTTATGGACACGCCGGCGCTTTCGGCTGCGCTGCAAGTCGGATTGGGCGGAATCCTGGTTTTCATTTGCGGGCGTCTTGATCGGCAGCGCGTGACGGCGCGGGACCATGTGACTTGGTTTGTATTACGCGACTCTTTCGTTACCATCTCTCAACCAATCGGTTACCGCCGCATTCGCGGTTTGGATCCACACTGTAAGGGAGGTAAACAAAATGACCGCAAGCTCATTCGCACACAGTCCGCTGGTTGCCGCCATAGAAGACATGCGCGCATCCCGCGGATGGATACTTGCCCTTGGAATCCTGCTCATGGTCGTCGGCGTGGTTTGTATCGCAGGCGCCGTCACCGCCACTTTCGCCACCATCCTGGCCTTCGGCTGGCTGCTGCTGTTCAGTGCCGGCATCGCCTTGGCGCATGCGTTCCAAGCCCGCGGGTGGAGCGGGTTCTTCCTCTGGCTGCTCAGTGCGCTTCTCCGGGGGTTCACAGGATATCTGCTCATCCGATATCCATCTGCCGGAGCGGCCGGCCTCACCCTGGTTCTCGCCTCCTTCTTTATTGTGGGCGGGGCGTTCCGCGCCATCGGTTCCGCGATGATGAAGTTCCCGCGCTGGGGTTGGTCGGTTGTATCGGGCTTGGTGTCGATGGTGCTGGGGATCATGCTGCTTGGGCAAATGCCGGTTTCAAGCATCTGGTTCATCGGATTCGCCATTGGCATCGATATGCTCTTGGATGGTGCGTCGCTTGTCGGTCTTGCCACTGCAATTAACAGTTTGCCCGCGCTTTCGTCACACAGAGCCGGGTAAGCTCACCAAGTGTTAACAGACCGCTCGCCGCCGGGCGAGCGATGCCCAAGGAGGGCAATCATGGAAAGAATGCTGGTTGTAGTTTTTGACGACGAAAAAAGGGCGTATGAGGGATCGCGTGCTCTGCACCAACTCGATGGGGATGGCAGCATAGCGATCCACGCTGAATCGGTGATCGAGAAGAAAGCCGATGGAACGGCCGCAGTGAAGCAGGCGGAAGGGGACTTTCCCATTCGCACTCTGGAAGGTACCGCGCTCGGCGGACTGGTCGGACTGCTTGCGGGTCCGGTGGGCTTGGCCGTCGGAGCGGGCGCCGGCCTGATGGTGGGCAGCATTGACGACTTGTACGCGGCTGGAGTGGATGCGGAGTTTCTGGACGAAGTTTCCGCCAAGCTGGTCCCCGGCAAGTGCGCGGTGGTCGCCGACGTCAGCGAGGAGTGGGTGACTCCGGTGGACACCCGCATGGAAGCGTTGGGCGGCGTGGTGTTTCGCGCCGCGAGAACCAGCGTCCAGGACGACATGGCCGCCAGAGAAGTGGCGGAGACCAGAAAGGAGATCGCCCAGTTGAAGATCGAGCACGCCCAGGCGCACGCCGATCGTAAGGCGAAACTCCAGGCCAAGATCGACAGCCTCCACGCCAAGTTGCAACGCAAGGTGGACCAGGTGGAGCGACGGTCGCGGCAAATCAAGAGCGAGACTGAAGCCAAGGTGCATGCCTTGCAGAACAAGGCCGCCAAGGCCCACGGCGACGTCAAGGCAACCCTGCAGAACCGCGCGGCCCGGATCCAGGAAGAGTATGAAGAGGCTGCGTCAAAGCTGAGGAACCTGACGGCTCGTGGGGCAGGCTCTTAGCCGGCCTCGTAGGGCGCCCCGCCGCCACGGTACGGAGCCCCAACAAACGTGTTTCGGAGGGGCTCCTATCTAATGTCGGCCATGTCCATCCATCGCATACTCCCGTTCTTCGCAATGTTCGTTGTCGGAATCGCCTGTCTTTGGGGCGAAGATCAACCACCCGCCCTTCCTCCGCCGAACCAGGCCCTCTCGCCCGGCCAATTGAATGATTTAGTGGCCCCCATCGCGCTCTACCCAGACCCTCTGCTCAGCCAGATCATGGTGGCCAGCACCTATCCGCTGGAGGTAGTGCAGGCTTATCAGTGGCTGCAGCGGAACCCCGGCCTCAACGGACCGGATCTCACGCAGGCGGCCCAACACCAGAATTGGGACCCGAGCATCCAGGCCCTGGTGATGTTCCCCGGCGTTTTGAAGCGGCTGAATGACGACCTCACCTGGACCACCAATCTGGGCAACGCGTTTCTCGCGCAGCAGCAGGAGGTGATGGACGCGGTACAGCGCATGCGGCAACGCGCCCAACAGGCTGGCAAGCTGGCATCCACGCCGCAGGAAAACGTGGTTACCACGACCGGCGGCGATCAGCCGGTGATCGAAATCGAGCCCGCGGACCCGGCGGTGATGTATGTCCCTGTTTACAGCGCGGACAGTTGAGATGTGGCATTGCGGCAGTATCGGGATTTTCATATGGAACGTGGCGGCCGTGCGAGAGGGATGAACATGGCTCGCAAGGCCGCTGCCGTCGCCGGGCACTGAAGCTGGAGAACCCGTCGCTTATAAAGCTGAGTTACCCAGTTGACTTCTCACGCTTGGCTTTTACTTTACTAGCGTGTCCCGGTCCAGGCCACCGATGGGAACTTTTACGGGACGACTACTTTGAGCGGGACGTACCCCCATCAGGGCGCGCCCGTTCGCGTCGTCCACCAGCGTTCGCCCCAACTGGCCCGGCTTCAACAAACCCCTCACTACAAGTGACCGACCGGCTCCCGCATGTTCATGCTGGAAGTCTTGCTGACCTCACGATCGAGAGACCGGCTGACGAGTTCCTTGGATCCCAGGCCCACGGCGAGCGCCAATGCCAGGACAATCCCGCCAAAAAGAATGCCGAATGCCAGACGGATGATGCCGCCTCCGATGCTCAGATGCTCGAGGGCCATGGCTACGGCGAGAACCGTCACCAGCCATTTCACGCCCGCGCTCAGAAGCCGCGCATATTGCAAATTCATGTTGACGGCGCCGATGAGCACGCTGCGCGCCAGGAATCGGGCGACAATACTTCCGGCAGCCAGAACCACGATCGCCGCTACCACGTTCGGTAAATATGCGAACAGCCGGATCACAAACTGCGAGGTCAGCGCCACGTCAAACGCCGAAATGCCGATGAGGAACCCGATGAGCATGACCGTCCAGGCGATCGCCCGGATGACCAGAAGCGTGGGGCTCTTAGCGGGCGACCACTCTGCCGGGAAGCCCCATTGCGCGGCCCGCCGGTCGAAATCGATTCTAGTGAGCGACCGGCGCACAATTGCCGCCAGAATCCACGCCACCAGAATCGAGACCAGTAGCGCCGCAATCAGCGCCACCGCGCCAGGCAACAGGCTGGCCATCTCGCTTAACATTCTGTTCATCGATTGTTTGAGCGCTTGTCCAACTTGATCCCACATCTTATCCTCCTCTCATTCCAATTGGGCCCGGCTGTTACGGGTTAAAGCGGTCGGGCCACCTCCAACGGGAAACCAGGTACGGCTTGCCAGCCTCATATGCCCTGGCCAGGCGTTCGATTCGCGCTTCGATCTCCGCGGGCCCGGCCGATTCCATTTCGAGTGCGTAAGAAGCGATCCATCCCAGGTAAAGCGGCGTAATCGATCGGAGAAGATGATCGCGGCTAATGGTCCGCAGACGGTGTCCGAGCGCGAAGTCGTAGACGATTCGCACCCATAAGTCGTCTGGCATCCGGAACTGGTCCGGGGGCAGGCGCGAAAATTTCCTCAATTCCAGCAACGTCGTGGGTGGCAATATCAGTCCCCAGACGTCCTGCAGGTTTTGGGTCCCAAGCTGAAACGATTCAAGCATGCGGCGTACATCCGTGGCTCCGGTGTCCTCGGAAGCTGTTTCCGGATAGCCGAATGCGGGCACTGCGTTGGACCCCCGGATGCGCTGCCAGAAGACCGCTTGCCGTTCCATTTCAAGGAAAGCAGGTCCCAGAACCGTCGCCAGCAGGGAACTCAGATTCATCCAGTCGGTAGGCGGCTGGCTGCGTGCGCCCAAATGGGTCTCGCAAATCCGAAAACTGCCGGACGCGGCGGTGGGAGCGATGGAGGCCATGGGATCGCGTTCATTCCCTCGCTGGCTACGGAATTCCTGTCCCAGAGCCCGCTGCAGAAACTTTCCCGAGACTCCGAAGTCGGGGCCCGCCGGATTCTGAAGCTGCACGCCGTAGAGCGCCCGGTGCAGCGGAGAGAGTACGCTTCGGTTGAGGAGTCCTTCCATTTTATGGCGGGTATAGCGCGGCGCCACCAGATCGAACTCCCACTCCAGCACCGGCTGGATCAAGCGGTAAATCCATTGCGGAGTCACGGCCGCGAGATGGGACGCGATCACACCGCAGGCGCGGACTTCGAGCTTCCCCGCCGCTCCGAAGACGGTTCGATAGGCATCGGCCATGGCGGGTTGAGGCGACTCCGCCGGGCCGCGAGCGGTCAGTGTGTAAGAGAAGACGGTCAGAGGCTGGCTGCCGTTGTCGGCCTCTGGAGCGGTCGCCGGGCTTTGGGAACTGTTGCCGCAGAGCACGACGGCCCGCGCGACCCTGTTCAAATCGGCGGATAACGCCGCAAGTGCTTCCCGCACCATGGCGACAGCGGCGCCAGGCTCGCCGTCGTGATCCGCGTCGAGAATCCCGACCACCAGATCGGCGCCGCCAGCTCGTTGGATGCGTTCTAGTTCCGGCTGCGAGACGGCATCCATTTCCATTGACGCCCTCCGGCTTCCAGGGGAAGCGACAAGATACCCATTAGCGGGATGCGCACCCAACTGGGGCGATTGTTCAGCTCGTACGAGAGTTCATTTAGAGCTTTGTCCAGCAAATGAATGGCGAGCAGCCTCCGAAAGTTCCCGTCGGCCGGTGGCAGAAACGGAGCATTCTGCACCGTGCTGCGATAGGCGCGAAGGAACTCCGCTCCGGTGGATCGCTCCCAAAGCCGCGCCCAAGGTTCCAGGCTCTCCCAATCCTCCGGCCTGCGCGCCGTGTAGCCGATCAGCCCGGCATACGCAGCGTAGCCTAAGGACCGGAGCATTCCAGCCACGTCTTTCAGCGGAGAGTGTTTGACTCGCCGCTCGGCGATGGGACGCGCGGGCTCGCCTTCGAAATCGAAGATGACATAATCCGTTTTAACCTGCAGTACCTTGCCGAGACGATAATCGCCGTGAATCCGGATGCGTTGGCCGAACGCGCCCTCTCCCACGGCGTCTCCCGAGGCGTCTCCCGCAGCGTTCCCCACAGTCAGGCGGAAGCTGTCCAGAATCTGTCTGCGCAGGCCGAGCACCAATCCCGCAAGGTCGGTCAGATCGTCCGGCAGGCCGGCAATGCTGTCTTTCAAGAGGTCCAGGACACCGGAAGACTCCTTGCGAAGACTCGCCAACAGGCTCTGCACATCGCTGGCGGCCATGGGTTCGGGCGCAAATGCCGGGTCGCCGGTGGGGGAAGCGAGCGCCAGATGCAATTCGGCCGTGCGGCGGCCGAGCCGGGCGGCTGAGTCGAGCGCTATGCCGACATGCTCCCGCGCGACCTGCGACGGTTCTTGTGCCGCGAAGTCCATCACATCACCGGACGCCGCGCTCCCGCTTTCCGGAAACGCAACAGTGGCGCAGTTCTCGTAATAACGCGCCAGTTCTTCGAGGGCCAACGTCCAGCCGTCTCCCTGGTTAGCCACAAAGCCTTCGAGCATCGCCAACGCCGCCCGCTCTCCATTTGCCGGCGCATATCGGATGGCGCCGGCAAATGGCGGTACCCCCTGGAAACGCACTCTCTCCGTCAGGTATGTTCCCATTTCGTAATCCGGATTTGGACCGGGTTGCAGGCGTCGATAAAGCTTGAGGGCGAGCTGATCGCCGAAGAACATCGACGTATTGCTATGCTCCGCGGAGCCGCGCCGGACAGGCAAGGGAGTCTCCCTGGAACCGCGCACAGCCTCGAACTCCGCGCCTTTCTCTCCCCGGATCGATCCACTTCGTGCCGCCGCCTCTTGTGCGTGCTCGATGAAGGAAAGCAAGGCTGCACCGGTGTTCTCGTCGAAGGCGGCGTCATACAGGAGCCCAGTTCCGCCACGGGAGATGGTTGGGGAAAGGATGGTCGCTGGAGCCGTCTCCCGAACGCGATCCGCATCCTTGCCAAAAGCCAGCCCGAGCGGGAGAAAGTAAGTTTCCGGCTCTCCAGTATCATACTGTGCTTCCACAAGGATGAGGGCGGCCTTGGAATCCGGGCTGGAATCCTGAAGCGCCACCCAGTCTGCGATCCTGGTGGTCCGGATGCGCCGCGCCTTGCCGCCAAACCAGTCCTGCTTCCGCAAGTATTCCGGAAGCATGGATTCGAGCTGATATCGTCCGGTCCGTTCCAGCAAGCTTTCCCAGCTTTCGGCCACCATCGGCGGCGCGAATTGGCTGACTGCGGCGCCTTGCTGCGGTTGGCGGTGTAACTCCAACCACAAGAAACCGTACGGCGACAGCGTGAGGCGGTAAGGCTGCTTGCCGATCGGCGGGAAGTCCACATATCCGAGCATCTCCACGGGGGTCGCGCCCTCCAGTTCTGGTAACTCCAGATCCACGGGTTGCGCAAATCGCGACAGATTGGCGACGCACAGCACTTGCTGTTCGTCATAGCGCCGGAGATATGCCAACACTTTGCGATTGGACGGATTCAGGAATTCCAGCGTGCCACGGCCGAACACGCGAAACAGTTTGCGTAAGGCGATCATATTGCGCATCCAGCTTAGGAGCGACGAGGGATCGCCCTGCTGCGCCTCTACATTGACCGCCTCATAACCCCAGATCGGGTCCATAATGACCGGGCTGTACAGCTTGGCGGGCGTAGCCCGCGAGAAGCCGGCGTTCCGATCCGCATTCCACTGCATGGGCGTGCGCACGCCGTTCCGATCGCCGAGGTAAATGTTGTCGCCCATCCCGATTTCGTCGCCATAATAGAGGACCGGCGTTCCCGGAAGAGAAAAGAGCAGACTGTTCAGAAGTTCGATGCGGCGCCGGTTATTGTCCAGCAATGGGGCCAAGCGCCGCCGGATGCCAAGATTGATGCGCATGCGAGTGTCGGCGCTATAGGCCAGGACCATATAGTCGCGCTCGTCGTTGGTTACCATCTCCAGCGTCAGTTCGTCGTGGTTTCGAAGGAACAGCGCCCATTGGCAGGTTTCGGGAATCTCGGGGGTCTGCGCCAAGATATCGACGATCGGCAGGCGGTCCTCCTGGCGCAGCGCCATATAGATGCGCGGCATCAGCGGAAAGTGAAAAGCCATGTGGCATTCATCGCCATCCCCGAAATAGGGGCGCACATCGGTAGGCCACTGGTTTGCTTCGGCCAGCATGATGCGGTTCTCAAAGCTGGCATCGATCTCCTGCCGCAGCTTCCGGATTAACAGGTGGGTCTCGGGAAGATTCTCGCAGTTGGTCCCCTCGCGCTCCACCAGGTACGGGATGGCGTCGACGCGCAGCGCATCCACCCCCAGGTCCAGCCAGAAGCGCACTACGTTCAGCATCTCCTCGACGACTTTCGGATTATCGTAATTCAGGTCCGGCTGATGGGAAAAAAATCTGTGCCAGAAATACGCCTGGGTCACCGGGTCCCATGTCCAGTTCGATTTTTCGGTATCCGTGAAGATGATGCGGGCCTCGCTGTATTTCTGATCCGTGTCGCTCCAAACGTAATAATCGCGTTCGGGCGACCCCTTGGGCGCGTGGCGGGCGCGCTGAAACCAGGGATGCTGGTCGGAGGTATGATTCATCACTAACTCGATCATGACCTGCAGTTCCCGCTCGTGCGCGGCGGCCAGAAAGGTGCGAAAGTCCTCCATAGTTCCGTAAATGGAATGCACGTTCAGGTAGTCGGAAATATCATAGCCATCGTCTTTAAGCGGGGATGGAAAGAACGGTAGTAGCCAGAGGCATGTAATACCCAAATCCTGAAGATAGTCGAGCTTCTGGAGGAGGCCCGGGAAATCGCCGATTCCGTCGGTATTGCTGTCGAAAAATGCGCGGACGTGCAGTTCGTAGATCAGCGCATCCTTGAACCAAAGCGGATCTGTTGTGCTTCCAGGCTTTTTCATCGGCGTACGATGTTCACTCTAGAAAATCGTCCCTTCATCCATGGCCATTTCCTTCCAGTGCGTGAAGATACAAGATTCGCGTTCGTTAGTACGCCGTTACAGAGCACACGAAAGACCAAACCCTGGATTTTTCTGGCATCCGCCGATGCAGGATGTCTGTCTAGGATCTGGTAATCCTTCGTCTGCGCCGCCTACCACAGCAGAATCGCTTCGGCTTATTCCAGATTCTTCACGGCTCCCCGAACCATTTAGCCGTTTGTGGCCATGGTGAGAAATAGCACGGTGCACCCAAACGAACAGAGTTTTGTTTCCGGGGCGCGGGTTATAGGAGTCATTGGGGGGATAGTGTGCCTGTGGGTGCTGTTGGATTGTGCCCGGATGATGGGCTACCGTTGGGTCGGGACGGCTCCCCAACATCTCGAAAAGAGGCCGCTGAGCGGATAATGCTTTCCGGCGGGCGTCAAAATGTAAATTCGGCTCGATAGAGCAGCACGACTGCGACGAGCGAAGGGGGACTTATGAAGCTAGCTGTAATTGCCTGTGTCCTTGCCGGAGTATTCCTGTTCCCCGGCAGCATGCGCGCCATAGACTGTTCCGGTCTTCCGACGTCCTTCGGAGGTAATCCATTTCCCACCGGTGATTTCTTCACGAATTTCGACAACCCCTGTTACACAATTCCTTTTACTATCGGACATGGGACTGGGAGCGGGAAATTCGGCGATCTGAATGCCTTGTATTTTCAGATGTATTTCAAGGTTGATCCGAGGTATCAGTTGATCATCCTGGGAACGTATCCGAACGCGAGGTATTTCTCTGTCTCGCTGTACGATGACCACTCCGCCTACTCACAGTCGATCGAGGATACCAACATCGTGCCGTTGACGTCCGCGTTCACCAATCCTTACCTGCCGGGGGCTTCGTTTGTGGGCGGGCAGGAATTCGCAGTACCGGTAGATTTCGGCGGCACACCTGGCAATCTGGAGGCCGGGTGCATGATGACCGCCTACAACGTCGACGTGAACGCACTGGACGGCACTCGTAGGCACCCCGGGATGGATTGGAACAGCGACAAGGGGCTGTTCAAGCGCTATCCGGATTTCGTCGTCCACGTAGTGGATACGCCGCAGCACACCAACCCGAACACGGCTGGAGTCTTGATGATCCGAGCGTATCTGGACATTACCACTGTTGATTACAAGACCAGCCCCCATATCATCGTTCGCGATGTTGCCTCGGGTTGTGCTTATCCCGCCGCCTACGCTTTGAATACGCTGCAGATTTTGAGCGGCAGCAGTTCGGTTGGCGGCCCATGGCTGGATGCGGCTCAAGGGCATGCTCACCACCTCTATGAGAACAACTACCTGCCGCAGCTCTGCTACGCCACGGCTACCGCCCCAAACCGCCTGGAATGGGCGCGGCCACCGGAGTATGTTCCCGGCGCTGGCCCGGATGCCGCCTACGTTGTCGCATCAGTGCCAAGCGGCTTGCCCGGGACACTGGCTGCCGCAGGCAAGGTGATGCGAATTCGATTTCAAGCGCCGACCACACCACCGACCCCCTGCCAAAGCGGCTGCTCGCGATCGGGCAACGAGCAGATGCGATATGTGAGCCTGTCGTTTATGATATCGGATGGAAGTGCGATAGCGAGTCTGGCCGATACAGCGTTCACGGAAGATGCGCAAGGTTACACAACGATAATTGTGGGCACGGGCTCCAGCGTTCCTGCCTGGATTACGCCGGCTAACGGCTACACGTTTCTTGACCTGACGACCGTGCCAAACTTCCAGCAACTGAGCCTGCTCGATCTGCGCCATATCTCTCCTGCCGGGACGTTCAACTGCGCCGGCCAATTCCTTCCGTATCGCACCGGCGCGGCGATACCGGCGGGCAACTTGATGGGCGACTACCTTCCCGTGGTGGACTTCCCCAAGGCAGCCACGTTGCCGCAATCCGCGGGCGAGCTACCGCAGCAGGCCTGCGATCTATTCCCCACAGGTCAGGGGGGAATACGCCCGAACTGCGGAATCTTCCCCGGACCCGTGCCGGCAATTGGTTCAGTTGTAACCCAATGCCCCGCTCCCGGCTGCAGCCAGTTCGTGGTCCAGGCTAATCCGCCGGTGACTATCGCCGGACATGGCTTCGGAGACTTTCCAAATGGGTTGCCATTCAACGGAACATCCCAGTTCTTGCAGATCACGAACCAGACGCAAAGCTGGGCCGCGGGCTATACCGGGGATGCCTGCACCGTATCCATCAGCTCATGGGCGACCAACCTTATACAACTGATCGCCAACGTGAACGCGAACGGCAATTGCCCGCTCGCGACGGGAGACCAACTCAAGATTACGATCTGGAACCCGGAGACGCTGACGTCGGCGACATTCCCGGTAACTGTAATGGGTAATTGAGCTACGGAGCCCGCCTCTCTTGTCTTCGGCCGCCGGCCCGCTGGCAGCGCGGCTAGCCAGCCATCGCAGCTGGCAAGATGGTTAGTGTTGTGAGGCGCTACTGGGCACTAGAGCGCGCGATGATTGCGGAAAAGGGTGGCTGCTGCAACGTCGCCTTCCCCGGACTCGTGGTATCAATCGACAGAGGAAACCGGACTCACGATAGCCGTTCCCGTCGATTGGTGGGAGAACTTGAAAACGTAACCATGTTCAGCATTGATCCGAAGGGCACGGAAACCGTTCTTTAAAGTTTTTCGCGGGCGGCCCAGCCACCGATTCGGCGTTGATTGACGACTAGGACGGCAATCTCTACGGAGTTGCCGGTGCCCGATAGCCACTATCCAGGCCGTCGGCCAACCGCCGCGGCGAGTCCGGTCTTGGGGAAGAACCTTCCGAGGTTTCGCGCCTACAGGCCCGACGTCACCAAAGCCGAACCTATTCCGCCGAGTCGCCCACTCAAGAAATGCCACACCACGCTTGCGCCCCACCAAAGAACAACGTCACGAGATCGGTGCCCCAAAAAGGCCCGCAACTTGCGCGTCCTCCGAGTGTGAACCAGCGTCCTACTTAGCGCCTTTGAAGCCGTCAAAGTCGGTGGTAGTGCCTGCCGGGTTATAGCGGCCCACGATCAGGCCGGAGTCGTTGATGCCGTCGGCATGTGTGTTCGTGCCGCCGGGCACGTCCAGAAGATAGTAGGCTCCACCGCTTAGCAATCCGCCGTGGTAGTTTCCACTCGCGTCCGCCCAGGCATACACTACGTCGCCATCGGTGTTGATGGAGTGGACTGCGAAGTTGTAGGCGCCCGGAAGATTGATGCTGGTGTAGGTGGAGCCGTTATAGAGCGAAGCCTCTGTGAATCCAGCCGAGTCGACCCAACCCAAAGTGATTGTCCCCGAGGAGTTGATGCCCCAGGCATATGTCGAGATGGCTCCGGGCACGTCCAACTGCGTGTAGGCGCCGCCGGGAGCGCTCAACAAGAATCCGTGTTCGACGTTGCTAGAGTCGATGAAATAACCGGTGATTTGTCCACTGTCGTTGATTCCCCACGCCACCGCGGTGGTGGCGCCGGCGGGACCCGTAATGTCGGTAAAGGTGCCGCTCGCGTAATAGAATCCCACGGTCTGGCCGGTTGTGATGCTGGTGTAAAAGCCCACCACCTGATTATTGTTATTGATGTTGTAACACCACGTGGTACCAGCGGCCGCGTTCGGATCGTCGATCTTGGTCACTGTCGTGCCGTTCAGCATCATGCCATACGTGTTACCCTTGGAGTCGACATATTGGCCCACCATGACGCCCGCGTTGTTGACACCGATCGTGCTGGTGCTTTCGGCGCCCTTGATCTTTACCGCGGCAGGCTTGAACGCCTGAGGGTAGGCCACATAGCCATAGGTCACCCCGGGAGGCGCCAGGTAGTTCCCCACGTAGGCGCCGTTCTTGTTCACACCTTCGATGAACGGCAGGTCGGATGTGGCGAAGACGCCGCCCGTATAAGTGAATCCGTGCCCCACACCGGCGTTGTCGATGTAATAGCCGGTGATCTCCCCGGAATCGTTGATCCCTTCGCAGGCGGTTTGTGCGGCGCCGGGGTAAACGATTTCGGTAACGACGCCGGCCTGCCACATGAAACCGTGAGAGAGGTTGCTGGAGTCGAAGTATTGTCCCACGGCCACTTGCGAATCGTTGATGCCGTAAGCGTAAGTCACATCGGTGCCGCTGCCATAGAACATGGTCACTGTGCCGCCGATACTCACGAACCCCTGGCCGTTGGCCGCGCCGGCGAGATCCCCGTTATTGTCGATGCCGAACAGCGAGGTCGAGAAATGCCCTAGACCACCCGGCACATCGTACTGCGTTAGCGTGCCACCCACGTCGGTGAAGCCGTGATAGTAGCCATCCGCCTTGCTGATGAAGTCACCCACAATTTCGCCGGAATCGTTGATGCCCAAGGCCCTCGTGAACTTGTTCGAGCCTTTGAAAACGATAGCCTTATAGGTGGTCCCACCCAGCCACTCAAAGCCTTCTTCGGCATTGGCACTGGTCACGTACAGGCCAACCACGTGATTACTGCTGTTGACGCCGGCCCCGTATGTCGCGGTGGCACCCGGAAAGCTTAGTTGCACGACCCTCAATCCCTGACCGCGCATGGTCGCTGTACCAGCGCTCAACGCCAAGCCCAGCATCAGCCCAACGGCGGCTGTCCGGCCCCTCAACCGGTAGACTGACTGTCTGTCTGGAGCAAAAGGACGATCGATGTTCATAGTGACTCCTCCATGCGTCTTGGCCTTGCGGACGGACGTTCCGCACAGGCCTTTTGGCAATGTTACCATAACTAAGCAGAAAAACTGGCCGCCCGGGGCTTCCTCCAGCGCCGAAAAAATACTGGAAGTACTAATACTCAGGCGGGCCCAGCGTCACTCCGCAGGCGGGAGGCCGGCTGAGGACTTGGGCCAGTGTTATGGTCTGCCAGACTGTTCCCGCCTACTCGCCTCCGGCCTCGACAGCCGGGGAGCCGCTCTGCCATGCCTGGTACTGATCGTAAATCCAGGCGTAGGTCTTCTCGAGCCCGTCGCGCAGGCGAGTGCCGGGCTCCCAGTTGAGGTACTTACGGATCAGTGTATTGTCGCTGTTGCGGCCGTTGACGCCTTTGGGCGCAGTGAGGTCATAGGTGCGCTTGAGCTGCACGCCCGCTATCTCTTCCACCATGTCGACAAGCTGGTTGACGGTGACCAGCTCGTTTGAGCCGAGATTGATCGGTTCCAAAATATCGGAGTCCATGATCATCTGCGTGCCCTTGATGCAGTCGTCGATGTACATGAAGCTGCGCGTCTGATTGCCGCCGCCCCAAATCTGGATGGCGAGGTCTCCAGACAGTTTCGCTGCGATGACTTTTCGGCAGATGGCGGCCGGCGCTTTCTCCCGCCCTCCGCGCCAAGTTCCATGAGGGCCGTATACGTTGTGATACCGGGCGACCCGCGTACGCAGGCCAAAGTCTTCCCGGAAGTGCCGGCACATACGTTCCGAGAACAGCTTCTCCCAGCCATAGCCGTCCTCGGGCATGGCCGGATAAGCGTCTTCTTCCTTGAGGGCCGGCGAGACAAGGTCGCGTTGTTTGTCCGCGTTATAAACGCAGGCGGAGGATGAGTAATAATACTTCCGGACACCGTGCTTGCGGGCGGCTTCGAGCATCTGGGTATTGATCAGCACCGACAGCATGCACAGCGCCTTGTTACTTTCGATGAATCCCATGCCGCCCATGTTAGCCGCCAGGTTGAAGATCTGGTAAGCGCCCTCGGCCGCGGCCTCGCAGTTTGCTCTGACATTCAGGTCCAGGGAGAGGTTCTCGACGTCATCGAAGCGCTGATACCACTGAGTGAACGGTTTGATATCGATGGCGCGAACCTTCCGATAACCCTGGCGGCGCAGATCCGCCACGAGCGATCCCCCGATGAAGCCGCCGGCTCCCGTCACCACTGTAAGCTGATCCTGCATTCATAGCCTCCTATGCCCCGTGGCGGCCGCGGAAAAGTCCGACGCCCGCTTACGCGCGCGGCTCAGAAGCATGCCCGGGCATTTCGAGCGAGTTTACCGAGCCGCGGCCGAGTGGTCCTACCGAACCTTTTCCCGTAAATTGCCAGCCACGGTGATGGGGCCATCGCCTGAGCCAGGAGCCCCGCTGAGCACGGACGGCCGCAACGGGCACGTCCCCTTACTCCGGGTATAGCACGGAAAGCACGAGTCCACCTAGCGAGGGCTAGCTCATGAGCCCTTCTCGAAGATTTCGGCGCAGTCCCGATCCAGAGAATCGCGGGTTGCAAGAGCGTACGGTGGGACGGTGGCGCAGCGGGCATGGAGGGCCTGGAGTGTTCCATACCTGGAACATTCGATTTGAGGCGTTGGCGATCGTGAATGCGAACCCTGCGATGCGCCCCTGCGCGACGCCCGGTCATTTCATCTTGGGTGGATACTTGGCGAAGGACTTCCTCACCATGTCGTCGAGCTTGCCCTCGACTTTGTACGGGTCGCGCTTTTCCTCGCGCGCGATGGCGCGCCAGATTAGCGTGTGCGTAGTGGGATCCCGCAAATCGATCACCAGCGTACCTTCGGTATAAGGAACTCTCACCACCCGTGTGCCCCAACCGCGCCAACCGGCCGGATAGGCCTCGGCCTCGGCCCTGGTCACCGCGCCAAGCGTATAAACTACGTTGAGGTCGGCTGGGCCTGAAGGCACGTATGCGAGTCCCTTCGCCGACAGAAATCTCTGGATGTCGGCGTCCAGCCGCTTTCGGGTGAGCTCGCTGTTCAGCACTGGGTTCCGGCTGTTCAGGCGGCCTTCGCGAATGGCGAAGGTTCTGAACCTGGCAAAACCCGCAGTCGGGTCAGCTTCGATATTGATCTTCTGTGCGAATGCATTGAGTGCGATCAGCATACTGAGGGCAAGGGTCTTCATGCGGCAAATCTAGCACAGGCTCCACTCCCCAGCAAGGGGGGTGCGGCGGGCCGATGCGGAAGGGGCCGTCTGGCACTGGCGAAGCGGCGCACTGCTTCAGGAAAGAGCACGCCTCATCACGCTGAGGTACCGGCGGCACGTCTCCTTCATGTCCTCGCCGGCGCCGTCCTGCTCGAGCGACAGAAAGCCGGTGAAGCCGATGGCTTTCACGGCGTCGGCGATGGCCTTGAAGTCCATCACGCCTTGCCCGATGGCCACGTATTCCCGCATGGTGGCGTTGATGTCGCGCACGTGAAGATTCATCAGGTGCTTGTTCAATTTGTAAATGGCCACTGGCGGATATTCCCGCTGATTCATGGCCCAGCCGCAATCGAGATTGCAGCCGAGTGCGGGGTCGCGAATGGCGTCCCACAGACGCAGGAAACTGTCGGTCACCGGCATCATGGTGTGGCTATGATTCTCGATCGAGAAATTCATGCCGAGCCCCTTCGCACGCTCCAGGCATGCCTGCATGGTCTGGCGGAACAGGCTCCACAACTTGTCAAAATCGTAGCCGGCCGCGATGTCGATGTGGAACTTCTCGCCGGGCTTGGGATCGCCCATGAAATAACGGGGCAGGTAATCGGTCGTCGGCGCGCGCAGCTCCCGGGCCCACGGCGCGACAATGTTCACCATGGGTGCACCCAGTTTCTTGGCGATGCGACAACCGCGCTCGAAGTAATCCAGGCTGCGGTTGCGCTCGTCGGCATCCCGGGCCGTCAATCCTTCCACCACCGGCTGGAACATCGGAAACTGGCTTAACACCAGGTGGTTTCGTTCCAATTGTTTCCGTATGCGGCCGATGGTGGAGTCGGTCCAATACTCGTCAACGTCCCGGCGCGAATTCGCGATAAGCTCGATACCCTCGAACCCCAGGCTTCCGATAATGTCGATGGCCTCTTCAGGATGGGCGCCGGGCGCCAGGCTATGGAAGTTCCAGCTTACGCAACCGATCCTGGGCCGGCGGTTTCCGTCAGCGGCAGACTGCGGCAGCGGGCTGGGTTGAGCTCCAGCAGCGAACATCGCACCGCCCAAGCCCAGAGCAGGAATGAATTCTCGACGCCTCATATGACCTCCTTCAGTAGTTCTTTTGCCTTTCGAAGCGGGCGCGTTGTGCCCGGCCGAGCGCTTTGGCGCCTGCCAGCGCAGGATCCGCCCCCGCCAGCACATCCCGGTTCGCCGCCACCTTGGCCACCGCTCGCGCGATGTCGTCCACGTCCGCTTCGGTGCCGATTAGAGTGAATTGCGGGATCCAGACCGATTCATCATAGGCGGCGCGCTCGGAAACCGGACAACTGCATTTCGCGTAATCCATCGGCGTTTCGCGTCCCATTACCAGTTGCGGGCAATTCTCCGGTGTGGCGTAGAAGAGGTCGCTCTGATACACCGGCTCGTAAAAACGGCCGTCGCAGGGGATGCCTTCTTTTTCGAGCGCCGCCACAAACATATCGCGCGATGGCGCGGAGCCGGCTGCCGGACGATATTGGAAAACGTAATTGTAGACGGTCTGCTGGGTGATCTCCGGTTGCGGCGGCAGCGGGCGAATGCCTTCGATCTGCGCCAGAGCCGCGGTCAGCCGCGCCGCATGCCGCGTCCGCCTCTCGCGAAGCTCCGGCAGCCTCTCGAGTTGTCCGACCAGCAGGCAAGCCTGCAACTCGGTCATGCGGTGATTGGAGCCGAGCATGCGCTGGCCGTACTGATCGGTGATGCTGGCGCGCCCGCAGTTGACGATGGTCTGCATGGCTTCGTAGTAGTCCAGGCGGTTCGTGATCACCATGCCGCCTTCCCCGCCGGTCATCAGCTTGCTCTCCTGGAAGCTGAAACAACCGATGTCCCCCATAGAGCCCGCGCCGCGGGATTTCCACTGGCCTCCGTGAGCGTGCGCGCAATCCTCGATCACTTTGAGCTGGTGCTCCGCCGCCAGTTTCGTCACCGCGTCCATGTCGGCGAAGCGCATGGCCAGATGCACGGGGATAATGGCCCTGGTGCGCGGCGTGATCGCTTTGCGCGCGCTCTCGACATCCACGCAGTAGGTATCCGGATTCACGTCGACGAACACCGGCACACCGCCGGCAAACAGCACAGCCGCCGCTGTCCCGTCCCAGGTGTACGCGGGCACGATCACTTCATCGCCGAAGCGGAGCCCCGCGGCCTGTAAGGCGACCATCAGGGCGATGGTTCCGTTGGTGAGGCACAGGCCGTATTTGGCGCCCTGCATTTCGGCAAAGCGTTCCGCGAATTCTCCGCTGACTTTGCCGGGCACCGGAAAGCCGCCCCAGTGGAGGCTTTCGACTTGCGTGACGATGCGTTCGATGTCCGTCTGCCGGTATTGCGGCCAGGGACTGAACGGTGTGCGGCGCAGCGGGTCGCCGCCGAGGATTGCGAGTTGGGCCATAGATGTATCTTACTCGCCGCCCGCTACGCCGTGCGCCCGGGCCGTGCGCGCGTGGAGGTCGCGCAAAGCCTCGAGTTCGGCATTGGCGGGCGGCGCGGTCTCTTCGACATGCCGCGCGAAGCGGACTTCCCATCCGGTGCTCGCGCGCACCTGATCGCGGCTCACGCCCGGATGCAGGCTCGTGACGATGAACTCGTTGGTCTCCGCTTCCGGCCGCATGACGCAAAGGTCGGTGACCAGTAAGGTCGGGCCCTTCGTCGCGATGCCCAATGCCTGGCGTTCGCGGCCCGTGCGGCCATGCCCGAGCGAAGTCAGGAAGTCGATTTCACGGACGAAAGTCCACGCGGAGTGACGCATGATAATGAAGATCTCGCCGCATCCGGTGGCGATCTCGGTGGCGCCGCCCGCTCCCGGCAGGCGAACTTTGGGCTTCTCGTAGTTGCCGATCACCGTGCTGTTCAGATTGCCGAACCGGTCGACTTGCGCGCCGCTCAGGAAGCCCGTGGTGATGCGCCCGCCCTGCAGCCAATAGCGGAAGATCTCGATCACCGGTACGGTAGTCAGCGCCGTTTCGCACAGCTCGCCATCGCCGATCGAAAGCGGCAGTACATTCGGGCGCGTTTGCAGAGTGCCCGATTCGTAGATCAGGCAGATCGCCGGCGCGTGGGTCAGCCGCGCCAAATTGCAGGCCGCCGAAGGCAGCCCGATACCGACGAAGCAGACATCTTCGTTGCGCAACGCGCGCGCCGCTGCGATGGTCATCATCTCGGGCGCCGTGTAGTTCATCACGCGTCCATCACATTCTGTTGCATCCAGTCGAGGAACGTCTCGCGCTCTCGCGAGATGGCGTCCCAGGCCGTGTAGAAAGAATTATCGCGCCCGTAGTAACCGAGCGCGTAGGAGGGGCGCGCGCCTCCGGCAACCAGCGCGATAGCGCCGACCGTCCAACCGGGCAGGATCACGGCATTCGGGCTGCGCGGCCCGAATTCATCCACCACCTCTTCCACGGTCACTACCGATCGCCGCGCGGCAAGCACCGCCTCCTTTTGCACGCCCACGATACCCTCAATCAAAACGTTGCCTTCGCGATCCGCCTTTTGCGCATGCACAATCGTCACGTCCGGGCGCAAGGCCGGAATACACGTGAGTTGCTCACCGGAGAACGGGCACACGATGAATTTGATATCGGGATTGACGCTGGTCAGATCCGAGCCGCGGTAGCCGCGGAACACCGCGCAGGGCATGCCACAGGCGCCGGCCTCGTAAGCGTGCGCCATCCCCGCATGGCTGTGCTCCACGATCTCGAGCGGGTGCGGCCAGCCCCGTTCGACCGCATCACGCAGGCGGTGAAGCGATCCCACGCCCGGGTTCCCTCCCCACGAGAAGATCAGCCGGCGCGCGCAGCCCATCCCGATCATCTGGTCGTAAATCAGATCCGGTGTCATGCGCACCAACGTCAAGTCGCGGCGCTGTTGGCGGATGATCTCGTGACCAGCGGCCATGGGGATAAGGTGCGTGAAGCCCTCCAGCGCCACGGTGTCGCCATCGTGGACGAATTCGGAAATGGCTTCCTGAAGAGCAAGGAAACGACGCATGTGTGATTAGAGTAATGCGGTGAGCCTGCCCGCTGTCAAGCCGCCGTTTTCGACTTGGCCACGCGGAGCGCGAGGCGAACCGGGAGACTGGCCATCAGCAGCAACAACGCGTACAGGCTATTCTCGCGATCACTGAGCGCAGCGCCCGCAAGGAAAGCCAGACTGGCGCACAGAACTACGATTGTCAGCACGGGATAGAGAGGCACGCGGAAGGGCCGCCGGGCGGCAGGTTCGGTGCGGCGCAAGACGAGTAGCGAGAGATACGCCCACGAATAGTTAGCCACGTAGAAAAATCCGGCCATGGCGATCAACCGATCGACGGTGCCGCTGAGCACCAGCGCAAGCGCCACCAGCGTTGCCAGGGCCAGGGCCGTCCGGGGCGTGCCGCTTGCGGCGACGTCTGCTGCGCGCCGCCAGAACAGGCCATCGCGGCTCACTGCGAAGATGACGCGGGTCGACGTCATGAGCACTCCGTGCAAAAGCGTCAACAATATGGCGACCGCAATGGCAGCGATCAGGATCTCGCTGGCGCGTCCGAACATCAGCTTGGCGGCGTCGGCGGCGGCGAACTTGGAGGCCGCCAGGCCGGCGGGTCCCAGAGCCCGCAGCAAGGCGTAGTTCATGAGCAGATAGATGCCGGCGAGCACCGCGAGTCCGCCAAGCATCGCGCGCGGTAGTTGGCGATCGGGACGGCGCGTTTCCTCGGCGAAATAAATAGGTGTATACCAGCCGTCATAGGTTACGATGATGGACTGAATCGCCAGCACCATGGCGGCTATGAAACTCATGCCGCGCACCGGCGCCGGAGGTCCTGCATGGACGGGCGTGTGAATCGTGAAACATGCCACGATCAGGCCCAGGAGGGCGACGGCGGCGATGGCGGATGCCACCTGCTGTATGACCCCACTTACGCGCACACCAAACCATTGCAGCGTGGCGAACGCCAGGAGCAGAAAAGCGGCTGCGATGGCCTCGAATTTTCCGATCCAGGGGATGATACGCCCCAGGAACTCGACGGCGGCCATCGCGGCATAAGCGGTGGCGGCCACGTTACCCAGAAAGTCGGACCAGCCAACCACGAATCCGGCCGTAGTGCCCATGGCTTCCCGGGCGAACACGTAAAAGCCGCCGGCGCGCGGAAGCATGGTGGTTAGCTCCGCCACGTTCACTACGCCCAAAGCTGCGTAAACGGCTCCGGCCAACCACATCAGCATGATCAGCCACGGCGCTCGCAGATAGGACGCGACCGGTCCCGGCTGGCGTAGAATACCCACGCCCAGCGTGCCTCCGATGGACACCGCGATGCCGAACAACAAGCCAAGAACAGGCAGCAGGGAGTTTCGCGCGCTGGGGATCTCTACATCGCTGGATGTCATCGGGCAGGATTGACTCTAGCACATCTGCACTGTCCGAGGCCGGTCTGTTATAGTGCCTGTTGCCGTGCCGCTTACTGCAATCACGCGCGCTGTCAGCCCGTCGCTCGACCAGTGCGAGCTGGCGTTCGTGGAGCGTCAGCCCATCGATGTAGCTAAAGCCATCGGGCAGCACCGGCGCTACGAAGCCTGCCTGGCATCGCTGGGAATGACAGTGGTCTCGTTGCCGGCGGAGGCTGGCCTGCCAGACGCTGTCTTCGTCGAAGATCCCGCCATCGTCCTGGATGAAGTCGCCATCATGACCCGCATGGGCGCGGCATCGCGGCGCGGGGAATCGGAAAGCCTGGCCCGTGCGCTCGCGCGATACCGGCCTTTGCGCTGGATTCGCGAGCCGGGCACGCTCGAAGGCGGCGACGTCGTGCGCATCGGCGCGACGTTATTCGTGGGCAGATCCGCGCGCACCAACGAAGCCGGCATTGCCCAACTGGCACAGGAACTCGCGCCCTTCGGATACGCGGTGCGGGCGGTTGACATGCGACAGTGCTTGCACCTGAAATCGGGCTGCACCTATCTCGGAAAAGGGGCGGTGCTGGCCAATCGCGACTGGGTGGAGGCCGCGCCGTTCGCCGATTTTCGGGTGATCGATGTGCCGCCGTCCGAGCCGGCAGCGGCGGATGTGCTGGCGATCGGCGATACCGTAATTGTGCCGGCGTCCTTCCCGGAAACCGCGCGTGCTCTGGAGCGCGGCGGCTGGCGCGCGCTGCCCGCCGACGTTTCGGAATTGCAGAAAGCGGAGGCCGGAGTTACCTGCATGAGCCTGATTTTCAGTACTGCGTAATTCATATGTTGCTCATCGGAAGAAATGGGAATCTTGAAAGCGGCCTATGCGATGCATTTCGCCTGTTATAATTTCTGCCGGGTTCATTCCGTCTTGAAGACCACGCCCACAATGGCCGCTGGCATTACCGATCACGCATGGAGGATTACAGAATTGCTCATGGCAGGATGTTGAACAAATTAAAAGGGAGTAACATAACATGAAACACGCAGGCATCGCCCTCATAGTTCTCGCAGCTATGGCCATTATGCCGGTCGCTGCCCAAGACACGAAACCGACCGCTGATGCCGAACCAGAGTTCTCAAACGTCTTTTTTGGACTGGTCGATGGCAAACTGATTCCACTGGAACGTCAGATAGCATCGGTTCATGTAAAGGGTGGTGTTCTAAGCGGATTCTCTGGTTTCGGAGAACTGTCGGGACCGCACTCGCCTGTGAGGTTTAGCCATGCCAACAATCTGCAGTTGATCGTAAAGCCGCTTGCCAACGAAAACCACGATCCGAATCAAGATCCCGATACGATCTACCATGTACGTGAAGTAAAGTCGAAAAAGAAAGTCCGTGAATGGCTGTTTGGTAAGGTCACTGCCAGCCACTATTACAATCGACTCGGCGAAGGATTACTGCCGGTCAAATGGACAAAATATGGAAACCAATCGTTGCGTGTGACCTTGGGATCTTTGCCAGCCGGTGAGTACTGCGCTTCGCCCCTGGGACAAGAAGTAGCCGAACAACGGGTCGTGACCGTTTTTTGCTTTGGTGTGGACTAGACTTACAAAAACTATGTATTCACAGCAACACAGCTTTTTGCAGAGTACCTGATTTTCGAATCAGGCGCCGGTTCATCCTGAACACGACAATGTGCAGGCGTCGCACGCGCGGGCCGTGCGCAGCGCAAGGGCTCCGGTGGGGCAAGCTTCGGCGCAGCGTTGCGCAGCGCGGCGCAAGCCTTCCGAGAGCGGTTGGCCGAACGGCACGGCCACGGCGACGTCGAAGCCGCGGCCGACGAGCGCCAAGCCCAGCGGTTCGCCCGCAGCGGCGGCGATGCGCACGCACGCGTCGCAACTGATGCACTTGCCCGGCTCGTAGATGACCTCCGGGTGGGAGAGGTCCTGCGAGAAGCGGCGCCGCGCGCCGGCAAACCGGTACACGTCCGCGTCGTACTCGTTCGCCAGCGATCGAACCAGACAGCAGTCCTGCTTGCGGCACCCGCAGGTCAGGCAGCGGCGGGCTTCGCGCGCGGCGTCGTCGTCGGAGAGCCCGTGTTCCACTTCATCGAAGCTGGCGCGGCGTCGATCGATGGGGATCTCCGGCATGCGCACGCGCGCGGCCTTCTCGATGGCGCGGAAAATCGCGGCCCGCTCAGCGTCATCCACCGGCTGCATGGCGATGCCTGCCATGGCGGGTTCTCCGGTCACCGCCGCGCCGCTAAGGAACTGATGGATCGAGGCGGCCGCGATCCTTCCGGCGGCTACCGCGCGCACTGCCAAATCCGGTCCCAGCACCGCGTCTCCGCCGGCGAAGACTCCGGGCAGGTTCGTCGCCAGCGTCCTTTCGTCGGCGGCAATGCCCCAGGCGGTGACCCGCAGGCCTTCGCTCTCGGGCAGGGTGCGGTCCACGGCCTGCCCGGTGGCCGCGATTACGGTGGAGCATTCGACCACCAGATTGGAGCCCATCACGGCCACCGGTCTGCGCCGGCCCGAGGCGTCCGGCTCGCCTAGAGTCATGCGTTGGCAGGTCAGCAGCAAGCCGTGCCCGTTTCGCTCCAACCGTACCGGCGCCATGAGAAACTCGACGGTCACGCCTTCGGCTTCGGCGGCTTCGACCTCCGCCATGGGACAAGGCATCTCCTGACGGCCGCGGCGGTAGAGGATGCGCACGTTCCGGGCGCCGAGCCGGACCGCGGTGCGGGCGCAGTCCATCGCCGTATTGCCGCCGCCGAGCACTACAACGTCGCTGCCCAGCGGCGGCGGATTGCCGTTGGCGACCAATTCCAGAAACTCGATGCCTGCGAGCGCGTTCTCCTCGCCCTCGCAGCGGAGCCCCTGTGTGCGCTGCGCGCCAATCGCCATGAAGACCGCGTCGTGCTGTGCACGTAGCTCGGTGAGAGTGAATTCCCTGCCCCAGCGCGTGTCCATACGAAATCGCGCGCCGAGTTGCCGGATGGCGTCGATCTCCGCATCGAGTGCGTCCTTCGGCAGCCGGTAGGCGGGGATTCCGTAACGCAGCATGCCGCCCGGCAGCGGATGCGCGTCGCACAACGTGCAGTCGTGGCCCTGCCGCAAAAGATACCAGGCGGCAGCCAATCCCGCGGGACCGGCCCCCACGATGGCGACCGACTTCCCGGTAGCCGACGCACGCGGCGGCACGTACGGCGCGGCGGCGGCGCGGTCCAGATCGGCGACGTGGCGATGCAGAGCACCGATGGCCAGTCCCTGATCGAGGTCGCAACGGCGGCATTCCTGTTCGCACAAGCGCGGGCAAATGCGGCCTAGTGAGCCGGGCAGTGCGAGGCGCTCGGAAATCACCTGCATGGCGCGCCGATTGTCCTCGGTGGCGATACCATAGACGAACCCCGGGATATCCAGACCGGCCGGGCAGCGGGCGGCGCAGGGCGCCACGCACTCGCCGGCGTGATCGGACAAGAGCAGCTCCAGCGCCATTTTCCGCGCGGCGCGCACGTCCGGGCTGTTGGTCGCGACCGCCATGCCCTCGGCAACGGGCATGGCGCAGGCAGGGGAAAGAGTGCGCCGGCCTTCGATTTGAACGGCGCACACGAAGCACGAGGCCGCCGGCTCGATCCCCGGCACGTGACACATGGTCGGGATGCGTATGCCGAGCCACCGCGCCGCATCGAGCACAGTGGTCCCCGGTTCCACGCTGACCCGCCGGCCGTCGATCGTCAGGGTGACCATGGCTTATACGACCTCTATCGCATCGTCCTGGCACGCCTGGCGGCACATATCGCAGCGCGTGCAGAGCTGGTCGTCAACCGTGTGCTTTTCGTACGGGCGATAGGCGATGGCGCCCACCGGGCAGGCTTGCGCGCACAATGTGCACCCGATGCAGTTGTCGGTGACACGGTAACGGATCAGGGCCGGGCAGCGGCCGGCTGGACAGTGCCCGTCGAGGTGCGCTGCGTACTCTTCGCGGAAATATTTGAGCGAGGTCAGGACGGGGTTTGGCGCGGTCTGGCCCAACCCGCAGAGGCTGGCGCGGCCCACGTAATCGGCAAGTGTTTCGAGCTTCTGGATATCGTCCGGCCGCCCGTTTCCCGCGCAGAGCCGCTCGAGGATCTCCAGCATACGCTTGGTGCCGATGCGGCAGAACGTGCACTTGCCGCAGGATTCGGCCTGCGTGAATTTCAGGAAGAAGCGGGCCATATCGACCATGCAGTCGCGGTCGTCGAGCACCACCAATCCGCCCGAGCCCATGATGGCGCCGGTGCGCGCCAGCGCATCGTAATCGATGGGCGTGCCGGCCAGCCGTGCCGGGATGAAGCCTCCGGACGGCCCGCCGAATTGCACAGCTTTGAATTGCCGGCCGTTGCGCATGCCGCCGCCGATGTCTTCCACGATCTCGCGAATCGTGATGCCCATGGGAACTTCGATCAGTCCTCCGCGGTTGACCTTCCCTGCCAGCGAAAAGACCTTGGTTCCAGGGCTAGTCTGAACACCGATGGTGGCGAAGGCCTGCGCGCCGTGACGGATGATCCAGGGCACACAGGCGAGCGTCTCGACGTTGTTGATGATGGTCGGCTTGCCGTGAAAACCGCGTTCCACGGGGTATGGAGGCCGCAGCTTGGGCATGCCGCGCCGCCCTTCTAGCGACTGGATCAACGCGGTCTCCTCGCCACAGACGAAAGCGCCGGCGCCTTCGCGCAACTCCAGCCGCAAGGAGAAGTCCGAACCCAGAATGTTGTGCCCGAGAAAGCCGCGCTCCTCCGCCTGGCGTATGGCCGCGCGGGTGTGGCGGACCGCGAGCGGGTATTCCGCGCGTATGTACAGATAGCCCTCGGCAGCTCCGATCGCGTAAGCCGCGATCGCCAGCCCTTCCAGCACGCGGTGCGGATCGGATTCCAAAACCAGCCGGTCCATGAAAGCGCCGGGATCGCCTTCGTCGCCGTTGCAGATCACGTATTTCACGGGATCTGGCTGCGCCCGCGCAAGCTTCCACTTCTGGCCGGTAGGAAAGCCCGCGCCACCCCGTCCACGCAGACCTGAATTCGAGATGGCTTCGATCACTTTCTGGGGCGAATGACGCTCGATGGCGTCCCGCGTGTTTAGGCAGCGGGCTAGCGCACGGTAGCCGTCGCGCGCCAGGTAATCGTCGATGTTTAACGGATCGATCTCGCCGCAGTTTTCGAGCACGATCCGTTTCTGTTTGGCGAGATAGCTGTCCGGCGCCGCCCGCCGGTCGAGTCGCTGCCGGCGGGCCCAAGTGGGGATCCACGGCGGACGGAGGTGCCGGCGAGCGATCTGCTGTGCGGCAACGGCCGTCACGTTGCCGTAGAGCGTGACCCGTCCGCTGGGTTCGACCACCTGCACCAGTGGCTCGCGATGGCACATCCCATTGCAGCCGACGGTCTTGACGATGCCGCGCGCGCCCGCCTGTTCGGCCGCCTGCTCCAGGGCTTTGCGCACCGGCTCGGCGCCGCTGGCGACACCGCACGAACCGAGCGAAATCCGGATTTCGACGGCGCCCGGCTTCATGCCGTCTCCGCGGGTTCAAAGGCCTGCAGTGCCTCACAAGCGGTAGCCAGCGTCAAGTTACCGGCGGCATGATTGTCCACCATCAGGACCGGCGCCAGGCTGCAGCAACCCAGGCAGGCCACTTCGTCCACGGTGAACATGCGCTGCGGATCGGTGTCGGCGCCTTCGGGGATGGCGAGGTAGCGTCGCAGCTCATCGGTGACCTGGCGCGCGCCGGCTACGTGACAGGCTGTCCCGTGGCAGACGCGAACCACGTGCCGGCCAACCGGGGAGCGGCGAAACTGTCCGTAGAATGACGACGTGCCGGCGACCTGCGCGGGCGTGATTTCGGTTAGCTCACACAGGCGGCGCAAGGCTTCGTCTGGAAGGTAGCGGTAGTGGGTTTGAATGGCCTGGAGAAGGATGATGGCGGATTCCTGAGTGCGGCCGTGTTGGGCGATTAGTTCGTCGAGGAAGGCGAGGTCTGGGGCGGACGGTTGGGGCGCTGTTGCGCGTGCTTGCCAGGACGGCGAACTGAAGTTCGCCCGGCCCAGAACGGGCACCCCGAGCTGAAGCTTGCGCCACGACTTGGCAGGAGTGCCTGCTGCGCGGGCTATGAAGAACACAGACGCTGACAGGATCAGCACCCACGCCACTGCGTTGTCCCTGGTTTTTCGCGCGCGCCTGGCGGCTGTGATTCTGTTTTGCTCGGCCGCCAGCTTGGGCGCTTTTGCAGCGTCGGACTTCACCTGCTGCTGCAGTTCCCTGATGAGGTTGTCGTCTCGCGGCGCACTTCTGCTGGCGACCACGTAGTCGGTGAACAGGATCGCCACGCACGCGGCGATCGCAAAACCGCCGATCAGCGCGCCTCTCATGATTCGCCGCCACCCGACGAAATAGTCACCAATTGCGCTTTGGCATGCGCCAGTTCTCCGTCGCGGGGACACGATGCATAGCAGCGGGCGCAATACAGGCAGTTCCGGCGCACCGCGCGCATCTTGTCGATCGCGCCATAGGGGCAGGCTTCGGTGCAGAGGCCGCAATCCAGCTCCTTGTCCGGCGTGATGGTCACTCCCCGGTGCGCCAACCGCGTGCACCACGCGAGCAGGCCGCCATACGGACACAGATACCGGCAATACGGCCGTCCGATGAACATGCCGGCCAACAGGAAAGCGCCGCCCAGCATGAGCATATGGGGCGCCCCGGTTCTGCGAAAGAGCCCCACGAACGGATCATAGCGGCAGATGAGGAAGTCGCGCGCGAGCGCCGGCCGCAGGGCGAAAAAGATCGCCAGCCCGAGATAGACGTACTTCAGCAGGCCCAACGCCCGGTCGAGCCGCCGCGGCACCTGGACCGGCTTCAGCAGCACCAGCTCCTGGATCGCGCCCAGCGCGCAGACGCCCCCGCAGAAGGCGCGCCCGAAAAACACGGCGATCACGAGGGGCAGGAAGAACGTCGCCGTCACCACGAAGGGAATGGAGTAACTGGGATCCGTCAATGCCACGGCGACGTTCTGTATGGCGCCGATCGGGCAAACGCAGCCCTGGCGGTAGAAGCCGAAATAGGCGAGCGAACCGGTGGTCAGTGCGAGCAGCCATTTCCGGCTGCGGCGCTTCAAAACCAGCCAGACCGAAATTCCCAAGGCCGCCGCCAGCACGACGACGTCCAGCATTTGGAGCCAGTAATCACGCGGCAAAGGCTTCTGCACCGATGGCGTTTTGTACCCGCCGCCGATGGTGTTTTCCTGGGGCGCCGTTTCGACGGGGCGCTGGTACGGAATGGCCTGGGCGGGCGCGACGCGGGCGAAGGTCAGGGAGAGGAAGAGGATGGCTAGGAGCGTTGACAGGCGAAAGCGCCTGCCCCACGTTGGGGTGCGCATCATGTCACCGGAACCCGTATGAGAGCGTCCTTGGGGCACGCCCTGGAGATAGCGCAACGGTTGCAGTCCACACAACGGTCGTAGCGCACCCTCAAGACAATCGATCCCAGCCCGAGAGGTTCTTTACACTGGATGACGCATTTGCCGCAGCCATCGCACTTCTGCTCGTCGATCAGGTATTCGTAGAAATTGTTAGCCGGGTCCTCGGGATCCACCTTGCCGATCGGCCGGCGGATAATCGCGTCGCGCGGGCAGAGCTTCTGGCTGGGATATCCGTGCTCATCCACGGCGCTGGTGATATTGAAGTACGCCGGACAGATGTTGCAGCGCCCGCATTTCGAGTATTCGTTGACGGCGCGCACGGCCGAGAGCGAGACCACACACTCGGTCGTGCAGAGATTGCAGGCTTCCACGCCGACCTCGCCGAGCCGGCTGTTGACGCAGCGCGACGCATCCACTTGCCAGACCACCTGTCCGTGGGCCTTCTGGACGAGGAACGCGGCGCCACCGCCCATAGTCGCCAGGACGGTCCCGCGGACCACCTTGTGAAACAAATCCCGTCTGGTTAATTCCTCGCTCATACGGTCACCGGTTCAAAGACAAAGATGGCGAGTTTCACCGTGTCGGCGACGTAGACACGCCCGCGATGGTCCACCGCCATGCTCATGTTTTTGCAGTTCGGATCGAAGACGTCCGCGGCGATCACCGCCTGCAGCTCGCCGCTGAAATCGTAAACCTTGGCGCGCGGGCCGGCCTTTTCAGTGACGTAGAGGCGTTCGCTGACAGCCACGTTGGTCGGATTGCAACATCCCCCGAACCCGGCCGGATCGGTACCGTGAAAACTGCCGATGTGGCCGAGCAGTTCACCGCCGGGGGTGTAGCGCTCCACACGATGCTTGCCGGGGTTGGCGACGTGGATAATGCCGTGGGCGTCCACCGCGAAATCCAAGACTCCGTTGGGGACCAGGAATCCGTTCACGGGATTGTCTTTGCCGATGTTGTTGAGGAACCTGCCGCGCGGATCGAAGCGGCGGATAGCGCGGCCGGCGGCGTCGGCAACCAGCACGCTACCCTGTACGAAGCCGATGGCAGTGACGCGCCCCAGGAGCGCTTCGTCGCGCCAGGTATGTAGGAGCTTGCCGGCGGCGTCGAAGATTTCTATTTGGAGGATTTCGCCGGCGTACACCGTGCCGTCGTTCGCTACCGCCACGGAGTGCACCGGCCCGGCAGCCGGCCATCGACGCTTCGGGCGGCCGGCCGCATCGAAGACCGAAATATGGGAGTCGGCGGCGGCGTAGATTTGTCCGTGTTGGTCCACCGCGATGGCGCGCAGCTCCGCGGCGAACTGGCCGGGTCCGGTGCCCTTGCCGCCTATAAGTTGGACCTGCTTATATTGCATAGTGAACTCCTTGCAGACCGTGGGCTGAAGCCCACGGCGGCACGCTTAAGCGTGCGCCACGTCGAGGCATATCATCCTTGTCAGGTCTCGCAGCACGAGCTTGCCGTTCGACAATGCCATGGGCCCCCAGACCTCCTGCCCGGCGAAAACCTGCGCGCTGGCGAGCTCGTTGTACCCGGCGGTGCTGGCCTCGATCAGCCGCAGTTTGCCCGTGTCGCCCTCCATCACCAGGAACATGCCGTCGGCCAGCAGGAATCCGCCCAATCCGAACGATGCTTTTCCCTCGCTGGTCCAGACCTGCTTGCCATCGAGACTCAGGCAGGTGAACAGGCCGCGTTTCTTCTTGCCCACCGCGAACATGTGGCCGCGGTACACGATAGGGGTATGGACCTCAGAGTTCCACTCGTTGTTCTGCATGTCGAACACAGGCTCGGCCTGGAACGCGCCGCCGCCGCGCCGGACGCGGACCATGACACTGCCCGCGTCGTAGCTGCCGGTCATGAAGACCCGCTCGTCATCAACGGGGATGGGCGACGGAGCTACCGCCACGTTGAATTTGCGCGCGAATTCCCAGAGGACCTTTCCATCCTGGGCCGAGATGCCCAGCGGCCCCTTGAGCGTTCCATACAGATACTGCCGGACGCCCCCGAGAACGGCTGGCATCACCGAAGCGTGCGACATCGCGTATTGCGCCGGGTTAGGGGTGCGCCAGATCTCCTTACCCGTGGCTTTGTCGAGCGCGACCAGAATGGCGGCGCCGCCGGTAGCGACGATGAGCCGATTGCCTTCCTGCAACGGGTTCTGGCCGTTGTACCAGGACGGAATGGCGGCCTGGTATTCCGTGACCAGGCTTTTGCGCCAGATTTGTTTGCCGGTCTTGGCATCCAGGCAATGCAGCACGGCTTTTGGGTCGAGGGAACAAACGAACCTGCCATCCACCGCGGGCGTGGTGCGGGTGATGCCGTGGTTGGGACGGATTTCGCGCGCTTCGCGGAACTGCCAGATCAGCTTGCCGTCAACGAGAGAGCGGCAGTTGGCGCACCACTCGGACTTTGCTTCGTCGTAATCGTGGTGGTAGACGCGGCCGCCGAGGATGGCTGCGCCGGCATAACCCTGTGTCACCGGGACAGACCAAAGGAGCTTCGGCCCGCCGGCCGGCCATTTGCGTAGGAGGCCCGTCTCGCGGGAGATCCCATTGCGGTCGGGTCCGCGGAACTGCGGCCAATCTGACGGCTGGGCTGCCGGGAGGAGGGTGGCGGCACTTAGGGAGCCGACGCCGATCATCCATTCGCGGCGCGTCATGCCTGTGGTAAACATCTACACTGTAGTATAACTCGATATTTGGGTATTAATATTCAAATTTAGCCCGGCGAACTGAAGTTCGCCGCGGCAAGCTGAAGCTTGCGCCACGCGCGCGGTACCCCCATTTAGGGGTAGCGGACTCGCGCGCACATCGGCGCGATGGTTACACCTTCGCCGGCATCGCCGCAGACCCGGGGGGCCGCTATTCCGAACGGCGGCGAGGAAGACCGGCACGCTCACCGCCAGCGCCACGTGGCAGCAAGATGCCTGCCGATGATTCAGCGCCGCGCGGCAGTCGCCGGCATCAAGACGCGGATCGGGAACCATACTTTCCGCGCTCACGAAGCGAGCGAGAGGGGGTTATACCATATGGCAGGCATGGCTCAGATCGCAATGCGCTCCAATTCGTTGAGCGAAATCTCGTCCTGCCTCCGGTCATAGAGCTTCGTGGTGCGCGGGCTCTCGTGGTTGGCGGTGTGCTGCGCGATCTCGAACTTGCCGCTGTTCTTCAGGTACGCGGTGATGCCGGTGGCGCGCCTTCGTCACCAGGTCGCGGTTTCGAAGGTTTGTCAAAAAGCTTACTGAAGAAGTTCATTTTGTATTTTAGCCTTCAAACCAGCTCAATGCGCAGATCACGGCCGACAGCGTGAGCCGCGCGCGTTAGGGTTTGCAGCGTCACAGAGGCATTGCCAGGATCGAGAAGACGATCAAGCGCCGCCCGGCTTGTGTTCATGCGTCGCGCCATCTCTACCTTGCTGATTTTGTCCTTCGCCATCGCTTGCTGAACTTGCCAGGCCAGCGTCTCTTTCAGCGCGACCGCGCGGGTTTCTTCGAGGATGCCTTCCTCTTTCAGGAAATCCTCGAGTGACGAGCCGATATGCTTGTTGCGCTTTTTCATTTCGTAAGCTCCTTCATTCTCCGTTTCGCCAGGGCCAAGTCATCCGCAGGCGTTTTCTGCGTTTTCTTGATGAACCCGTGCAGCACGACCAGCATCTGGTCGCGAAAGCACAGGATGAGCCGGGCTATCCGCCGGCTCGGAAGCGACGAGCGCACTTCCCAAAGACCATCCTTGAGGCTTCCCACCAGTGGTCTCCCAATCGGCCAGCCGAACTGCACCCGCATGAGGTCAAGCCCGATAGCGTGGCGGTCGTCCTTGTCGAGGCCCCGCAGCCAATCGAGCACCGGGGACCCGCCCGCCGCCGTGCGGTAGAACCGGACCAGCACCTCCGGGTTTTGGTCTTTTCGCCCCACCAATCCAGTATGTACCAGAAACGGTACATTGTCCACTGCTATGTTTCGTCAAGGCCTTTCGCCACGTCCCTGCCCCGAATCGCGCGAGGCCGCATTAGCCCGCTTTTCTCGAAAGGCCGCTCTGCGGGCACTGACGTAATCGTGTGTGCAAGATTACATACTTGGCTCATTACCTGTTTACACTTTCTGTTTGTTGACCCTTTTTTGGGCTTTTCGTTCGGTAATTTTTGTTTCACCCAGTTTTGGTGTCTTGCCGCGGCTGGCTGGCAAGCAACATCCGATAGCCAGGAGGTTATCGCCTCTATGGCGCTCCAACTCCTTTCTTTATTATTGCTTGGCCTGATGTGTGGGAGTGAGCTGAACGTGGCGGCTTTCGCCCATCCGACGATTAGCCGGCAACCCCTGGAAGCACGCGTACTGGTGCGCGCATCGTTCGCTCGATTGTTTGGACATGTGATGCCGTTCTGGATGGCAGGCTCCACCCTGTTGAATCTTCTACTGTGGCTGCCTTTCGAACATCTGAACAACTCTGCGTGGCGGCTGGCTGCCATCGCCGGCGCTCTGCAAGTTTTCGCCGTCTTGTTTTCGCTGGCGGGTCCGGTTCCCATCAAACAACCGGATAGCCAAATGGACGCCGCAATCGCTTCCGGGCGACTGGCGCGCGTAGGAGCATCGATGGGATCTGTAGCATTGGTTGAGAACGTGTGGATTGGTGGTGGCTTTCGCGGTTCTTGTCGTCAGCATTGGCGTTGGTTAAGCTGCTTCACCCGGAATGAGGCTAGCACGCCGGCGGAGAGGAATTCGGGGGGAGAGGCGCGGCCGGATTTTGTTTTCAGACGGTTGAGGGAGATTGAGGCGAGTGAACGGGCCTGAGGGGTGCTATCGTTTCGAGGCCAAACCGTCTGCACCGGGGGCTCAGGTTTTCCAGGATCAGGGCAGTTTGCCTGCGTTCGATCTCTCATGCTACACTGTCCGAAATTTGGTGCTGCAAGGGAAAAGGGTTCCATGAGAATATTCATTGCCGTTTGTGCAACTGTTGCAGCAGCGTGTCTGGTCGCTTTCGCCGGCACTCCTAGGACCGATTTGCAAATTCGACAAGAGCTTCAAACTAACGGGGCGTGTGGCGAAGGAACGAACAGGAACGCTCATGTATTATTTAACCTTTCAACGGATACCGAATGGAAGGTCTCGGTTCGTCAATGGGGCGGAGACGACTCGCCCAAAGGCATGAATCGTGAGTTCGACTTGCCGCCCGGCACAAACACCGGCCCGATCGTTTGCGTCGTCGTTGCCACGGGCCAGTTTGGCCATGTCCGAGTGATCAGTGCGACGAAGGTGCGAACAGGAGAAGTTTACCAGCATCCTCTAGATCAATGAGCAATGGCGGGCGTCAGGCGAAGTGTCCGCCTGGGCGTTCGGGGAAAGGATAATAAATACAGTGCCTTGGAAAAGCCGGCTGTGCGGGGTTCGAGCGACCAATTTGGATGTATACTTCAAAGAACAAAGGAGCCAAAATGGAAATTCTGGCTCCCATCTAACGAAGCCGAGGCAGGGCGGTGAGTTGAACCGCTGTGCACCCTTTCTATCGCCTTTCGTGCGGGTGGCCCTGGGACTGTTCTTTTTGCCGGTCGTTTTTTTCGCTCAGGATCAATCCAATGCTTCGCTCGACGACACCTTTCAGTGGCTCAAAGAAAAGGCTGAAGCGTACGGACGCTACCACTATAATAACGATTCACCTGCTTTCAGCGCTGATGTGACAGCCGAGTTTAACCGCTCGGCATGTCAAGTATCGTGGACTACGCGGGACACGAGCACATCGTCTTATGGAGTATCGTGGAGTGCCGTGGAGGTGAAGATCCCATTCCCGGAGTTACAGGCCGATCGCACGACTGTCGCCGCCCTATCGATCGGCGACAAGAGTGGATTTTCGGTTAAAGTAGTTGCTAAAGCTGGCACCCCTATCTCAGCCCACGCTACCTCCTCTGCCATGCTGGAGAAAAATGACGCCTCTGGAGACGCCTCTCTCTTTGTCACCGACCAAGACATCGCTAACAGGATGAAGAATGCCCTTATGCATGCGATTAAGCTCTGTCAAGAGAAGGAGCCTTTCTGAACGAGATCGCTGTTAGGATAACCTCTGCGAGTTGGCCTCCACCCGTCCGCGTTTGGGATCAGCCGCTGCCGACCGTCCCCGCACTGGTCGAGAACGCCACGGTCGAGCCGTTCTAAAGGCGCCGTTGGGAAATAACATTTCCATCTGATCATGTTTTGGCGTATCCTGGAAGCGCGTACTCCCTTTCAATCGGATGGAGACAATGGAGCAGCCGGCCCTCGGGGATAGCCTGCGCTCCCGGCTGGCCTACGAACCCAGGGAATTGGCGTTTGGCACCAGCGGGCGGCGCGGCGACGTTCGAGATCTCACACAGTTGGAGATCTACATCAATGCGCTTGCGGAGTTAGAGTATCTGCAATCGTTGCCGGTGGGGGAAGGCGGAATCATCCAGGGCGAGGAGTTTTACTTCGCCTACGATCTGCGTCCGAGCTCGACTCGATTCGTCGCGGAGCAACAAGGCCGGGGTGAAATTGCCCAAGCCATCGTGTGCGCCATCCAGCAAGCCGGAATGCACCCTGTCAATTTGGGACGAATCCCGACTCCCGCCTTGATGTACTACGCCGTGTCCAGAGGCCGCGGGAGCGTTATGGTCACTGGCAGTCACATTCCATTCGACCGGAACGGTTACAAGCTGAACACATCTCGTGGAGAACTGCTGAAAAAGGACGAAGGTCCGATTGGCCAACGAGTGCGATTGGTCCGGGAGAGGCTTTACGACCAACCTTACGCCGACTCTTTGTTCGACGAGCATGGCCGGTTCAAGGCGGGCCACCGCGACCTTCCGCCCGAAACAGAGGCAGCCAAGTCAGCCTACCTGGCGCGGTATGCGACCTTTTTCGAAAATCAATCGCTGGCCGGCATGCGACTGGTGGTCTACCAGCACAGTGCTATCGGACGGGACCTACTCGTCGATATCTTGAACGGATTCGGCGCCGAGGTTATCCCTGCCGGCCGCAGCGACACATTCGTCCCCATCGATACGGAGAACATCGACGACGCGCAGCTTGCAGTAATCCAGGCGCTGGCCGACGATGCCCGCGCGAAGCATGGCCCCATATATGCCGTGGTGTCCACCGATGGAGACAGTGACCGGCCGCTGATTGCCGGTATCGATCCGGTAACCGGGCAAGCACGGTTCTTTGGCGGCGATCTGGTGGGGATGATTGTCGCGGAGTACCTGCAGGCCGATGCCGTGGTCGTGCCGATCAGTTG
>Ga0181532_10000130_pt1 | contig 73120 bp, 63 predicted proteins | sample PEATcosm2014_Bin_33_FD_119768 | JGI IMG/M metagenome (GOLD analysis project Ga0181532, IMG submission 119768) | Peatland microbial communities from MTU Mesocosm Facility, Houghton, MI, USA - PEATcosm2014_Bin11_30_metaG | ecosystem: Environmental > Terrestrial > Soil > Wetlands > Peat | place... | reverse complement strand
CCCGTCTCCGCCATATCCCGTGTTTGGCAGGTATTCTTGCGTATCAGCGTGTCCAGGAGCTGATCTTCTCTTGTGATAGTTGCACCATCGAATGCAAAGTTATTATTGCGCAGTTCCTTAGTGGCGCGTCAGAGTACTGCTGCCGCTCGAATCGGCTGCCATCGAAGAAAAAGTTCCCACTCCGGTGCCATTCTGAAGCTTCCAATCGAAGGCCCCGTCGCTGTCTCGGTCCTTCCCGTGCTCAACAAAATCAGCATGAATTGATTTCCCCTTGATGGTTCCAGTGATATCAATGTGGATCCGCTCTGTGCCCACAAATTCGATCGGGGCCTTACCCGGATCCTGTTCTACCGTCTTCTCTCCGCTTCCAGTGAAACTATTCCCGTTCTGTACAAACACGACCTCGTAGGTCAACTTCAGATTCTGGTAACGCGAGTCCGAGGTCTTTTCCGTCTGAGTTCCAAGGGTCCACATTCCGTTGATATCGGCCGGATTTTGGTCAATGTACTGGATGATGGCAACGATGCCGCCCCCAACAGTAACCAGCGTCGCAAGTCCGCCGATGAGCGCTCCCAACTTTAGCTTCTTTCGCTCAGCGACAACGTCCATACGAACCTCCAGCCATTCTTGCATAAGAATGGCAATGCCTCTGCTCGGCTCGCCAGGAATTCGACCACTTATCCCGCCCGCGAAATGTTGTATCTTGCCATCTTGCGGTAAAGCGTCATTCTCGACCAGTGGAGCTTATCGGCAGCTTTGCTCTTGTTCCAGTTGGTGAGCGATAGCGCCCACAACAGGCGTTCGCGTTCGTTCCCCGACAGTGACTGCAGCTCGTTGCATCGCAGCCGCAACTGCGGGGGAAGGTCCGCCAGAGAAATTTCCTGCGATGGGGCTTCTACGAAGATCGACTCCAGAAGGTTCTTTAACTCCCGCACGTTGCCCGGCCAGTCATAGGCCAGCAGGCAATCCCAAGCCTCTTCCGAGAGTCCCCGGATTTTCCGCCCGAACTGGCGGTTGAAGCGCCCGATGTAATGGCTAATAAGCGACAGCAGGTCCTCCTTCCGCTCTCGCAACGGAGGCAGGTGAATTCTCGCCACGTTGAGGCGGAAGAAAAGATCCTTTCTAAACTTATTCTCTTTGCTGAGTTGTTCCAAATCCTGATTGGTAGCGGCAATCACTCTGACATCCAACGGAATGCCACGACTGCAGCCCAGGCGCTGAATCTCTTTGCTTTCGATCATTCTCAGGATCTTGGCCTGGCCGTACGCGCTCATGTCTCCAATTTCATCCAGGAACACCGTACCTTTATCGGCCGCTTTCAGTTTGCCGTCACTGCTGGAGTCGGCCCCGGTGAAAGCGCCTTTGTTAAAGCCGAAAAGTTCGCTTTCCAGCAGACTGTCGGGGATCGCGGCGCAATTTATGGCGATGAGCGGCTTGTTGCGCCGCGAACTCTTCCCATGCACAGCCTCTGCCAATAGCTCTTTGCCGGTTCCGGTCTCACCCGTAATCAAGACGTTGCTATCACTCGATGCTACTCTGGCAACGCGCGCACGGATCTCCTGCAAGGCCGCACTCGATCCGATGATCCCGTCCATCGGGGGCGCATTCATCAGCGCGACATCGGCCCCATGTTCGGGAGAACATCGGCGCAGACAATGATTGACAGTGCGGACTAACTCTGCGGGCGCAATCGGGCACCTGACGTACTCGTTGATCCCCGCCTGCAAAGCCGCAATGGCCAATTCCTCAGAGCTGTTGTGGACTAGCAAGACCTGCGGAACTGCCGCGAAGAGCTCGCGAATTTCTGCTGCAACGTCGAGAATATTTCTGGGGTCCACGTCCGAGTGACCCAGCATCACCAAATCGGGTGGGCGTGCCTGCAGAGATCGCATCAGCCTGGCCTTGTCAAAGGCGCAGATTAGCTCAAATCCGCAACGCAACAGCGACTCCCTAAACGCGTCGCAGAGGTACGCCCCTTGTTCGAAAATGAATACTACCGGCTGGCTCATTTTCGCCCGCACTTCTCAAAACAATTTGCCCGGACTGGATCTGACTAATTTCTTCTTGCCCTGAAGAACGCCTAAACCGCAAACCAACCGACGTAACACAAATCCGCGATAAGACCTGACGAGAACTCCCAAGATTCCTGTTTCAAACGGATAGTGACGAGCGGCGGCTAAACGTTACAACCGTTGCGAACGCTTTCAGGGACAGTCACCAAAGCGCATGCAACCCGCCGTCATCCGCAGGGTGTCGATCACACTAGTTGGCTATGCGATTAGGGTGATAGGGCTAAAACAAAACAAATAACATTCCCAAGCTATTCCCCCAAGGTTGGCCCGACGGTATCAATATCGTTGTCATATGTCAACGAGAAATCTGATCCTGTTACAAAATCCGAACAAACCATACTGCTTTGAAGAAAACGATGCGCTAACTCAAGCGTCGTTGAAATCGCTTCGTCCTTGCCATCAAGTGAAATGTTTCTAACTGATCTGAGATTTCACTTTTGCTTCAATCGAGGGAGTGGTATGCTTCGCCAGAAACTCACGCAAGTGTTCCGACCTCATTCTCATTAGAACCCCAGCGTCACGTTATTGAATTCATCGCTAACAGAGTGTCTTTGACACGACCCCAAAACCGGCCTCTGCGCTAGGAGGAAGGACCGTATGGCGACCGTTGTATCCATCCAAACCGCTCTTCGAGCAGAAAAAGGATCTCCGTACCCGCTGGGTGCAACACCCGACGCCGACGGAGTAAATTTCTCGCTCTTTTCCGAAAATGCAACCGGAGTAGAGCTGCTGCTATTCAATCGGGACGATGATGTGGCCCCGTTTGGGACCTTCCGATTCGATCCGTACGTTAACAAGACATTCCACTTCTGGCATGTCCGCATTCGCGGCTTGACCGCTGGCGCGCACTACGCTTACCGGGTGGATGGACCTTTTGATCTCAGCGCGGGACATCGCTTCAATCGCAATAAAGTATTAGTCGATCCGTTTGCCAGGGGCAACACGGATACGCTGTGGAAACGCGCTGACGCCTGCAGCGTAGACGACAATGTCGCAACTTCAATGCGCTCGGTCGTCGTCGATGCCGGAGGTTATAACTGGGAAGGCGATCAACCGCTGAATCGGCCGATGGAAGACACGATTATCTACGAACTGCATGTCAGCGGGTTCACAAAATCACCGTCATCCAGCGTGAGCCATCCTGGTACGTTTTCCGGAATCATTGAAAAGATTCCCTACCTGAAAGAGCTGGGCGTTACCGCCGTAGAACTGCTGCCGGTGTTTGACTTTGACGAGAAGGACGTGCTCCGCGTGGTGGACGGGAAGCGGCTCACGAATTACTGGGGCTACAGCACAATCGGATTCTTCGCGCCCCAAAGCGCGTACTGCGTTAACCCCGAAGCTGGCAAACATCTCAAAGAATTTCGCGACATGGTCAAGGCCCTGCACAAAAGCGGAATCGAAGTCATCCTTGACGTAGTTTTCAATCACACCGACGAGGGAAATCATCTGGGGCCGATGTACTGCTTCAAAGGAGTCGACAATCGAATCCACTATTTTCTTGTGCCGTCGGACATGCAGTTCTACTTCGACTTTTCGGGCTGCGGTAACACCTTCAACTGCAATCACCCGCTGGCTCAAAAATTCATTATTCAATCTCTTCGCCACTGGGTTCGTGAGGCTCACGTGGATGGATTCCGGTTCGATGAGGGATCGATTCTGTCCCGTGGTGAGGACGGCCTCCCCGTTGTTCACCCACCCGTGGTGTGGCAGATTGAACTCGACGAGGACTTAGCCAACTCCAAGGTGATTGCCGAAGCCTGGGATGCTGCCGGGCTTTATCAGATAGGCCATTTTCCCGGCGACCGATGGTCGGAATGGAACGGGCGCTATCGGGATGATATCCGTCGCTTTGTAAAAGGAGATCCTGGACTGGTTGGCAGCGTGGCCTCACGTTTGGCAGGGAGCTCCGACTTGTATCAAGCGCGCGGTCAGAAACCGACCAGCAGCATTAACTTCATCACCTGCCACGACGGGTTCACGCTGAATGATCTGGTTTCCTACAACGCCAAGCACAACCAGGCAAACGGTGAAGACAATCGCGATGGCATCAATGACAACCTGAGCTGGAACTGCGGTGAGGAGGGCGACTCGACTGACCCGGCAGTGGAAGCGCTGCGTAACCGGCAAATCCGGAACTTCGCAGCCCTTCTGCTGCTCTCCCGCGGTGTTCCCATGTTCGTGGCGGGAGATGAAATTCGGCGTACGCAGAAAGGCAACAACAACGCCTATTGCCAGGACAATGAGGTCAGTTGGTTTGACTGGAATCTGGTCGGCGAGAACCGCGACATGTTGCGTTTCTGGAAAGGCATGATCGAATTCCGCAAAAAGCATCCCGCTTTACGCAGTCGACATTTCTTCAATGGCACGGTCAATGGCCGAGGGCTGGCGGATGTGTCCTGGCACGGTTGCAAACTGAATAGCCCCGGCTGGTCCGATCCGGATGCTCGCGCGCTGGCGATGACGCTGGGTGGCTTCGACGGTGAACCAGACATTCACGTTATGTTGAATATGTATTGGGACGCCCTCGAGTTTCAGCTGCCGCCGCTCATTGGGAGGCATTGGTTCAAAGCGATCGACACGGCGGAAGCCTCGCCTGGCGACATCGTCGATCCCAGCGACGAAGTCAAAGTCACCGAAAGTTCGTGGCGCGTGCAAGGCCGCAGCATTGTAGTACTGATCTCAAGATAGAGCCTGATCAACAAGAATGAAGTGATCCCAGACGTTCACGCAGGATTTATACGACTCTTGAGATAAAACGCCGCCTTGTTGTCAAGCTTTGGCGCTCTATCTAGGGCGCTTATCCGACTGTTATCGGTCTGTGGTGGCCAGGTGCTAAGGAACCTGAAAATCATCTACCCGATTCTTGTTTTCCCTGCCGGATTCGATCCCGCAGAAAATCACCTCGCTCCAAACTCGAAACTCACCGCGAACTCATCCGCCAGCTTCGTCGCAAGGGCTGCACGTATCGCGACATTGTTCGCATGCTCCGCGAGCGGACCCCTACGATGTTGGGCTACTCACTGAAACGGGGTCGCAGATTTTGCACGCGACCGGCACGGCACCACTTTCGGATCACATTACCAACCTGAGGGTCGAGGGTTGACCTCCGCGCTCGCTATTCGGCCCGGCGCGTATTCTCTTGGGTTGCGGCAATCGACCTGGAGTGGACTCTATATCCCATCGGTATTTCTTGATTCTCGATACGCGCGTATCCTGACGCACCACGGGCGATGTAGCCGCCCGCACGCGAGTAGCCGGTTTCTCGCGAGGGGCCTGGCTGATCTTCCAGATCACCCAGACATCTGCCTTGTTAATGTCAGAGGTATTGTTGATCGGTCCCTCGATCTTATCTGGGGGGTCGAGCTGGAGGACGGTTAAGTAATCCCAGCCGACTACTTCACGGCATGGAAGTTCGAAGGCGAGATAGGCCCGGAACAGTACTGGAACGGCCAAATTCCTCCAAGACGCGGACATCAGGTTCGACTTCTACACCTGCTCACTGGCACAGATTAAGAGCCCTCCGCGGGCCAAACTCTTCACCCGAGCAACATTCGTTCTCGTTAATGCCGCACAGGGATTGGGTGACTTTGGCCAACATTTAGGGAACGGGACAATCGATTTTGGTGTCGCATTTGCGGCGATATGCTTCTGCCTAGAACTCGTCGCTTCGCTGCCATGCCACAGCCTCGATCTGTGTTAAATCCTGTGTTAGGTGCCTGCGGAAGCTGCGGAAGCTGCGGTTTCGTGCGGCAGGTGCGATTGATTCTAAAGGGTTTTCCTCTGTTTGCAATAGGCTCAGGGGTTCGACTCCCACTCGCTTCCGCCATTTTTCAATGCCTTCGCCGCTTTGAGATCAGGGAGGCGCTCTTTGCAGCGGGCGCATGCTTTTCCTTCATCTGATGCCGGTGGTCCTGCATCTTTTTCATCATTCGCGGATGGCGCGCCCACTCGATTTGCTTTTCCTCGGGTGCGCCGTAGAGTTCGGGATGAAGGTCGAAGCCGCGCTCGCGGGCGTGCTTTTCTTCCTCCACGGGGATGCGGTGCGCGTTAGCCCAGGCGTCCTGCCGGATGCCGGTGATTTGCCAGGAGACCCTCATGCCGGCGTGGCCGCCGCCGATTTTGAACTGGTTGTTGGCAAGTTTCTCGGCCGAGGTAGACGGGGGCGAAGCCGCCCTCGAGAAGCCATTTAGTGCTACGCTTTCGCGCCACAATAGTGGGAGGTTCCCCATTCATCCTGCATGCATTCATCTGCTGATTTGAAGGGCATTTATCGCTTGGGCCCGGTTGAAGTGGACCGGGTTGAAGTGGACCTGGTTGAGGTGCGCGACAGGGAGTAAGAAAAGACTATTTCGCCAAGAATCAGTCCGCTCGAATCCAAACCTGTCTCGCGGGTGGCGGCGGGATGCATTTTCCCCTGTCGGGGCAGGCATCGATCGGCGCCAAAGAAGCGTCTGCCCAACGCCTACATTTTGTCGTCTCGTCCGGCCCAGTAGGGCTCACGGAGGATGCGCTTGAGTGTCTTTCCTGCGGTACTGCGCGGAAAATCTTCCATAATTGCGACCGCGCTGACGCGCTGATTCTTTGCATCCACACGTTCGTTGATCCAGGCACAAAGGACTTCCGCCGTAATAGCCCCGAACTGATGCAGAATTACAGCTGCCAAGGGAGTTTCACCCCACTTCTGGTCGGGGACACCAAACACTGCGGCTTCGCGGACCGCCGGGTGTTGCACGATAATCTCTTCGATATCTTTGGGGAAGACGTTGACCCCGCCGGAAATAATCATGTCCTTCTTGCGATCAACCAGGAACAGAAATCCATCGTCGTCGACGTAACCGAGGTCGCCCGTATGCAGCCAGCCGTCGACGATCGCCTGAGCCGTCAAATCCGGGCGTTTGTAATAACCCGGCATGAGTGCTGGCCCACGCCCCACGATCTCTCCGACCTCTCCCGGAGCTACGTCCTGATCTTGCGGATTCACGATCCGCATCTCAAAAAACGGTTGGGGCGGGCCGACCGAGGCTGGCTTCGACGCATAATGATTCTTGTCTAGAACCGTGATGAATCCTTCCGTCAGCCCGTAAAGCTCATAAAATCTTCCGGGCAGGCTGCGATTCAGTTTCTCTTTATGCTCCAGATGCAGCGGGGCACCGACCGTACAGATCATCTCCAGGGACTTGAGCGCTTCCACCGAAAAGTACGGTGAACCCAGGAGAGCAACAATCTGCGACGGGACCATCATGACGTGAGTAACACGCTCGCGCTCCACCGTTTCCACAAATGTGCGCGGATCAAAGCTCTTGAGCAGAACATACGTTGCCCCCAGATACATCGCAGGCATGAGCGTGACGAAGGCGCCGTTGAAAACGACGGAACCGGAGTGGAGCACCACGCTCTCGGGGCTCATGCGGAAGGTCGAGGCAAAGATCGTGCAGTACATGGCGCGGATGTAGTGCGTATGCACAATTCCCTTAGGCTCACCGGTCGTTCCGCTGCTGTAAATGATGTTATAGAAATCGCTGTCGACGATTTCGGTCCTGGGAGGCTCGTTCTCATTGGCCCGATGCGTCATTTCGTCGTAGCTTTGAAATCCTGGAACGGACGATGAACCGGTGAGGATGAAGCGGTCGTCAGGAACATGATGCAGGTCCGGTTTGATGGAGGCCAGGGGTTCCGCAAACTCCGGGCTCGCGATGATCATCCCCGTATCCGAATCCCGAATGAGTGCGGCCAAGGCTCTCGCACGCAGGAGCGGACTGAGCGGCACGACCACCACCCCGATCTTTGCAACCGCCCAGTAGGTCTCCAGCAGGCTCAGGCAGTTAGGCAGGATGGTTGCGACTTTGTCCCCTTTCTTCACCCCCAAATCACAGAGCAGATTGGCGAGCCGGTTGACGCGAGCATTGAATTCGCGAAAGCTCAGCCGCCAGTCTTCCACAACAACAGCGGTGTGATTTGGACGATAGCGGGAGTGGCCGGTGAGAAGCGAGCCAATGTTCATTTTGCTGTGTCACTCGATTCCTGGTGCCGAGAGTCTGTGGGCGAAGCCCCAGCGTTCGCACCGGCTTCGCAGAAGAAACGCCAGATTTCTGGGCTGGCACTGGGACCCTTAGGGTCTCCGTGCTTGCTGCGTTCAGGAGAGCCCGACCAGGCGTGCCCAAGCCCCTGGACTAACCATTTTTCCATCAACAGCCGGCCATCGGATTCCACATAGATATGCTTTTGATAGGCATAGCCATCCGGCACAGTGCCACCGATGACTTTTTCCGTCAGCAGGAACCCAGTTTCTGCCTGCGCCGCTGCGAGGCCGGCATTCGTCTTGCCCCACTGGGCCACCACTTGCTCCGCATTGATGGGATTCACACGGGCATCCGCAGTGCCGTGAAAGACAATCACAGGCATGCGCCTCCTCTTCTTGCGGGCCAGGCCGGCGCGCATCGCTTCAAAGGCAATCTGCCCTTGCTGAAGCGGATCCGGGCCGCCTTGCTTCATGGCTGTGAATCCCTCGGAAACAGAAGTCGCTGCCTTGAATTCTGCTCCCGCGAAAACAGCAAGCGCGGTGAAAAGATCCGGGTATGTTGCCGCAAGAATGGATGCCATCGCGCCGCCGGCGGAAACGCCAGCGACGTAAACCCGATCGGGATCGACATCGTGCGTGGATCGAACCTGATCAACGACGGCTGCGAGAATCGACGGCTCACCCGCATCGCGCATCTGGTGCTTCGGATCAAACCAGTTCCAGCATTTCAGCAGATTGGCCAGGCGCGACTGTTCGGGATATACGACCAGGAACCGGTTGGCTTCGGCGACCTCGTTCATCCCCGAGATCTCTGCCATATCCTCCGCGTCGTGGGTGCAACCGTGCAATAGCATGACGAGAGGCCAAGCCTGCCCCTCTCCCGGCGTTCTGGGTACCCAAAGCTTGAAGTTGCGCGAGCCACCAGCGGCGCGAGCAGTCCCGGTTGTCCATCCCGATGCTGACATGGTAGTAAGGTCCTCTGCCAGATAGGCAAGGGTTTCCGTTTATGTCTCTACCGAAGAACTGAGCCGGCTGGCGAGTTCCGCGATAAGATCGGCGACTTTGCCAGCTGCGTGTTCGCCAAATGTAATGGTGTAATGCGTTGTGCCAGCAAACTTGTGGTCCTCGAGGTGAGGCAGGTAAGTTCGGAAGTCTGTCACGAATGTATCCGGAAACAACGGTGGCTCGCCGGCTATGAAACCGCTTTCGGCGCGGAGCAACAGCGTCGGCACACGAATAGACTTCAGCCGCGCGACGATCGAATCGCGCTGAAAAGCTTCCTGCAGATCGGCTAGCACCCCTGCCTCGGAGGCCTTCGGCCGAACCGGCGACTCGCCTCCAACTTCGTAGTCCAGGAAAACTTCCACCCAGCGATTCCATTCGTCGGGAGGAAAGTGCGGCTGAGTACGCCAGAACTCCCGATATGCCTGACGGGAAGGATAGCTTTGGCGCAACTGCGAGATGCGCAGCGCCAGCGCAGCGTTAAAGTCCTGCGCAGAAGAATCCGCGATGGGGGCATTGGGGACATAACCCCCGTCGATGAGAACGAGACCGGACACCAGGCCCGGCTCTTGTGCGGCGAGCGCCGTCGCCACGAAGGCGCCCATCGAATGACCCACAATGATGCTCGGGCCAAGTCCCATCGCACGCATCGCCGCCGCCACATCGCGCCCGTGTTGGGCCAGACCGTACGGTGCGTCGGGTTTATCGGAATCGCCGCGACCCCTCAGGTCAAGTCCAAAGAGCGCACATCGGCCTTGCAATCGTTCGGCGATGCCGACGAAGCTCACGTGAGAAGCCGTCAGCCCGTGCAGGCCTACCACCGCGGCACCGCGGCCCGGCCAATAGCCGAAAGCAAGTTCCACTCCGTCACCCGGCGCACGGCCCTGCGCCGCGCGTGTCACTTGAATGGAGCCGTGCTTAAGAGTTTTCTCCAGAGTCATGATGTGTGTTCCGGTTCGCGGGTGCTGTGAGTCATAGTTTTCGTGTTCAGCGCGGCCCAATCGCAATCACTTAAGTGCCAAGACCAAACCTCCGTCCACCGAGAGTACCGCACCGCTTATAAAAGACGACGCATCGGAAGCCAACCACAGGTAGACTCCGGCGACGTCGTCGGCCGATCCCATCCGCCCCAGAGGCGTGTGAGCGATCATGCTCTGAATGATTTTTTCAGGCATGCTGCGGACCATTTCGGTGGCAATGAAACCGGGCGCGACCGCATTCACTCGAATATTGTGTCTGACCCAATTCGCGCGACCAGGTTTTCGTAAATGCGATCACGCCGGCCTTGGCCGCTGCTTAATTCGTCTGCCCAAAATTTCCGTACAGGCCGACGATCGAGGAGGCGTTCAGAATGACGCCGCCGCCGCGGATCATGTGCGGTACCACCGCCCGAGCGCAGTGAAACACTCCCTTGAGATTGACCGCGATCACAGCATCAAAAGTCTCGTCGTCCATCACGTTGGCAATCTCGCCGTCTTTCCATTTCACCAGTTGATCGTCACGAACGATGCCCGCATTGTTGATGAGCCCATCGATGCGACCCCATCGATCTACGACCTCCGAAACCGCGGTCTCTACGTCGGCAGCGTTGGCGACATCTGTCTTGCGGAATAACCCATTGTTTTCCTCCACCCGCAGCTCGCGGCAGATTTGCGGTTGGGCCGCGGCATCCAGATCCCAAGCGGCGACACGGCATCCTTCCTCGGCAAATCGGAGTGCAGTGGCACGGCCGATGCTGGCGGCTGCGCCCGTCACGATCACGATTTTGTCAGTCAGCCCGCGGAGACTCATGGATTAAGTTCGGGAGGGCGGGGATGAGTCTCCGCCCTCTTTCCCTGTTTCTAGAAGTTTAGCTTCAGCGCGAACTGTATGACTCGCGGCCCCGTGGTGGTAGACACGATTTGTCCGACATTGGCCGATTCTACAATGTTGATCGGATTCGCGAAGCTGACCATGTTAAATGCGTTGAAGAATTCGCTACGGAATTCCATCTTCACCCGCTCGGTGACCGGGAAGTATTTGACAATGGAGATGTCAGCGTTCTTCTGATTGGGTCCGCGCAGGATGTTTCGCCCCGTGTCGCCGAAGTCCCCGACCGCCGTTGCCGGCGTGAAACAAGCCGCATTGAAGTACATATTCAGCCGGGACTCGACGCTTCCGCTCAACGCAGGATTGCATCCCGCAAAGGAGTCGGCACGCGCCTGCACGAAGGCGGTTTCATTGGTCAGAACTGAAAATGGTGTGCCGCCCTGTAGGGTGAGAACGGTGGCAAGTTCCCAGCCGTTTACCGCCTGCCGGGCGATCCCGGAGCTGCCCTTGTAGAAATTCGGCAGATCATAGACGCCGCTGAACACAAAGCGCTGGCGGCGGTCGAAGTCTGAACTGGCGCGGTTCTCCAGAAAGCCGGGCGCTTGGTTTCCAGGGACAACAGTGACGTCGCTTGTTCCCGAAGGATCACCCGAATAATCGTCGATGGCATGGCTATACGTGTAGGCTGCGAGGAGCTGCAACCCGTACGAGAATCGCTTGGTAACGCCGACCTGCAGCGAGTTGTAGCTCGAATTCGCCGAACTTTGCATGGCGTGGACTCCAAAGCCCTGCACGGCGGCGCTCGATAATCCAGGACTTATCGCTCCGGGCCCCGCTCCTGGGGCGAACGCCTGGTTGAGATCGACCAGACGATACAACTTACGCCCGGTTGAGCCCACATAACTCACATCCAACATCCAGTTGCGGGCGAATTCATCTTGTACTCCCAAGCTGAACTGTTGGAGGTACGGCGTGCGGAAGTCGTGAAGGTCCGGATAGATGCCGTTGGCCGAAACTACCGCGACCCCAGTTGGCGACAGAGGAGTTGGAGACTGCAGCATCAGCGCTGGCGGTCCGCCAAACGGAAGAAGCGGGTTGTTGGTGAAAGCCAGTGGAAAGCTGCTGGGCTGCGGAACATCCACGAACGGAGTTGCGATGGGCGTGAGATACGTTTGGGCCAGCGTGTAATAAGGGAAGTCCAAGATTTGATTGTTCAGCAGCCGGGAATTCGCCCGATCGTAGTAGATGCCGTAACCGCCGCGCACTACCAGCCGGTTGGAGGTAGACAGCGGTTGCCAGGAAAAACCAATTCGCGGCGCAAAGTTATTCTTGTCGGAAGAAACCAGAGACGGCTGCACCAGCGGAATTCCAGGTATCGGGTTCTTTGCATTGGAGGCCTGAACAAATCCCCCGGTAACCGCTAAGTTGTCACCCGCGGGAAACCCCGGAATGGTGACCGTCGTCAACCGTGTCGGGTCAAAGCCGACGAAACGTCCCTGGGCTTCCGTGAAAGGGCCAAAGAAATCGTAGCGCAGACCGAAAGTCAGCGTAAACCGGTCGGATAACTGCCAGTCGTCGTTGGCAAATCCGTTCCAGTCGTGGGCGCGCACATCCCGGTTGTTTACGCCTGAGCCCATGATGGTGAAGTCGGCCGAGTCGCCCAGGCCCCCGAGAAAATCGTAAAATCCATTTTCCGCGTATTGTGGAGCGCCAAAGGCAGAATTAAATATTCCGAGGTCGAACATCTGGCCGCGGGTGTAGAGGTTGAAATCCGCGTTCAAATCGTGATGCTTGTACTCCACCCCGAATTTCAGGCTGTGACGGCCCTTCTGCCAACTCAGCGTGTCGCCGACGGTGTAGGTTTTCTCGGTTCCCCCGTTGTCCGAGAATGGGTTGGCGCCCAAGTCGAAGTAGTTGGCCACCGAGATTTCTGGCATACCCGCGAACAAGTTGCCGAGCGGCGAGGTGATTCCGAGCTGAGCCGCACTGAATGGTTCTTGCGGACTGGACCCGGTTGTGATCACGCTGTATCCAAAGTGGAAATCATTCACCACCCGCGAAGTAAGCACATCCGTATCATCGAGCGCGAGCACCCGCTGATTCAGGTTTGCGGTGCCGCCGAAACCAGGAACCGGCAGGGCATTCGCGAGTCCGAACAGGTTAAATAACGCCTGCGTGGCTGGATTATTCGCGCCGAAGAATTTCGCAGACAAGCGGTTGGCCGCGGATAGCTGAAAATCCAGATTCGTATTGAACTGATCCTCCTGGAACTTGGAAGTGCCTACGACCGGAACCGCAACCGGTTGGGGCACGGCTCCCGCAGCTACGGTGGTAGGGTTCGGCGCGGACGGAATTACAAAGGAACCATTTGGCAACGTCGCCTGCAGAAGGAACTTGGCAGTCGGATCGAAACATGCGGGAAGCGTAAATGTGGTCGGAGGAGTCGCACAGGGTGCTAAACCGTAAGAGGCCGCGAGGGCATCGACTCCGGCGTCCGACCGGTCATTGGAGAGATTTTGGGGAACAAACACGGTGCCTATGGAATTCGTTAAAGAAGTGGCGTTCCGCTCCCGGCTCCCTTGATAGGAAACGAAGAACCAAATTCGATCCTTCACGATGGGGCCACCAAGGGTGCCTCCGAACTGATTGCGCTGGTACGGAGGACGCTTAACCCCGGCGCCGTTCAGGAAAAAATTGTTGGCATCGAGCACGGTATTTCGGAAGAACTCGTAGAGGTTTCCGTGAACGGCGTTGCTCCCGGACTTGGTGACCGCCGCTACGATTCCTCCGGCAACGCGGCCCTGGGACGCATCATACTGGCTGGTCTGCACGATGAACTCTTGCAGCGAATCCGTGGCCGGCACCGCCAGATTGGGCGTAGAACCGGTGCCGATCGAGTTCGCATCGGTGCCGTTGATGATTACCGAGTTCGAGGTGGAACGGTTCCCGTTGACATAAATTGGCGCGGCCCCCCGACCCAGCTCAGACGAGTTCTGCACTGGACCAGACGTACCCGGGGTGAGGGTCAACAATTGCTGGAAATTCCTAGTCGGCAGCGGTAACTGGCGGATTTGATCCTGCTCGATAACCGTGCCTCGGGCCGGACTCTCGGTTTGCACTAAGGCTGGTTCGACCATGACTTCAATCGTGGCCATCTGCGCCGCCACTTTGAGATGGATGTCGAGACTGGTTGTTTCCGTGATGCGGACGGCGATACTATCCGCCGTTGCCTTGCCGAATCCGGCTTTTTCTGCCTCCACACGATAGGCACCAGGAGGCACCAGCAAAAAGGCATAATGCCCGGCAGCATCGCTGGCAGTCTCGCGCTGTACCCCGGCCGCGCTGGTCAGCGTGATCTTCGCATCGCTGATGACCGCGCCGCTGGAATCTTTCACAACTCCCGTGATCTGTCCGGTCGTCGGCGATTGTGCAAGCCCGACACCTGCCCACAACAAAAACCCTGCCATCATGAAACATCGGACAGCTTTCCGCAGTTGCATACCTTTCTCCTTAAGCTCCAGAAGGTTTAGCTGCTACGATCGTCGGCTCGACCCTATACGTCCCCCGGTGTAAAGAAGAACGAGTTGATCGATGGCCTCGTCGTCGCTCATACCCAAGTGCCGTTTTGCTCCAAAAAGCTCTTCTGCCAGAAAGTAGGTGAAGAATTGCAAGTAAATGGCGGTGTAAGCGAGGGAGGGATCTACTCCGGACGGAAAAGCGACCTTGGAGGTGCGAATGACGGCGTTGGCATAGGTCCGCAGGCCACCGGCGATTTCACGAAAGCTATGGATGAAGTGTTTGTGACGAAACTCAACCACATCGATGTACATCAGACGCCAGTAGTCCAGGTTTTCGGAGACGACCCGGCCAATCGCTCTCGCCAGCTTCCTTAGAGAATCAGGATCCAGCGACTCCATGAGCGGAATGAGTTCCTTTTGGCGAATGGCGTCCATCTTTCGGCCCATGTGATGGACCAGGTCAATAAAGATGTCCTCTTTGCTGTCGTAGTAGATGTAAAGCTTGCCCATCGATACGCCCGCCTTCTTTGCGATTTCGCGGACGGTCGTGCCGTGGAAACCCTTTCTGGTAAAGAGATGCAGAGCAGCGTGCTCAATCTTGAGCTTGTTCTTCTCGATGGTGCCGTGGAGCAACTTAGGCATCTATTTCCGGCCTGCGTTCAGTGTTATCAAAGCGAGCGCTCGCTCTTGTTGACGAGAAGGACTTTTACATCGTTCGGTCAGCCAGTGTCAAGGAAATTCTAGAGACCTCCTTGGGCGAGCCGGAAAGTCCGCCAGCCTTTGCCTGATTCCATCAGCTATTGTTTTTAGCGCTTCTGGGTTACTATCCGCAGCATGCCAGAGTGTGCAACATCTTGGAAGCTCGTCGCGATTACCATTCTGTTTTTTGTTTCTGGTGCGTATCCAGCAACTTTGACGGCGCAATCGAAGGCGACAGGCGCGGAACCGGCGATGGGGACCGTCCACGTCGATGCGACGCCCGGGCACGCCATCAACTCTTTTGATCCCGACAGCGCTCTGGGGAGCTCCATCGACGTCTTGTCTCATGACGGGATTGACAAGGTTTATACCCCCCACATCATTCAGGAGTCGCTCTCGGCCGGCTGGGGACCGATCACGTATCGAAACAATTCCGAGCTCCGCATGGCCGCCTGGCACTGGACCGAGAATGGAACGTGGAGCGATCCGGTGCACAAGAGTGGATACTTTACCGGCAGCACCGATCTTAAGGAGCCGCTGCGCTACATCCTTTCCTACGCATTGCCCCACCGCGGGTTCTCGACCAGCGGAGACCGGCCGCTGCAGGGTCCGAATCTAAGCTATTGGAAGAGCAATCCGTATCTCACCAGCAAGTTCACGGGCGAAAGCGACACACAGCACCCGCAATGGGTTGTGGTGGACCTGAAGGCCGAAAAACCGGTGAACGCGATCCGCATCGCATGGGCGAGCCCTTATGCGACTACCTACCAGGTGCAGTATTGGGTGGGAAAACGCGCGCTCGACTTCGATGAGGGGCCGCAGGGCGAGTGGAAGACTTTCCCGTCAGGCGCAATCAGAAATGCTCCAGGCGGGATGGCTTATCTGAAACTGGCCGACGTACCCGTCGTGACTCAGTACCTGCGCGTGTTAATGACGGAATCGTCGAACACCTGCGATCTGCATGGAGCGGACGATGTTCGCAACTGCGTGGGATACGCGATTCAAGAGATCCGTGCGGGCAGTGTCGACACCAGCGGCGCCTTTGCCGAGGTTCAAAAGAGTCTTGCCGACAAAGCAACCACCTATAGCTCGTCTTCGATTGATCCCTGGCACTCGGCCGTTGATGTCAACGACACCGGCGGCTACCAGCACAGCGGCTTCGACCTCTTCTTTACCAGCGGTCTGACCAACAATCTTCCCGCGATGATTCCGGTCACTCTGCTTTACGGGACACCCGACGATGCAGCCGCGCAGATTGCCTACATCGAAAAGCGCGGCTACCGCATAGGATACGTTGAGATGGGCGAGGAGCCGGACGGCAAGCACGCTATGCCGGAAGATTACGGAGCCTTATACATTCAATGGGCAGCGGCAATCCACAGGGTGGATCCCCAGCTCAAGCTGGGTGGGCCGGTCTTCGAAGGAGTGAATGAGGACATCCGAGTATGGCCCGACGCGCAGGGCCGGATCTCATGGATGGGCCGCTTCGTAGATTACTTGAAGGAGCATGGCCGTATTTCCGACCTGGCTTTCGTGTCCTTCGAGCACTATCCGTTCGAGCCTTGCGACATCACGTGGAAAACTCTGTATACCGAACCTCAGTTGATGAAGCACATCCTGCAGGTGTGGAGAGACGACGGTGTCCCCAAAGACGTTCCGCTGATGGTGACGGAGAACCATCTGGCTGCCCAACTCACCGGGCCCATGACTACGATCTTCGCAGCGCTGTGGCTGGCCGACAATGTTGGCTCCTTCTTCGAGGGCGGAGGCGCTGCCTTCTATCACTCGCCGATTCAGCCGCAGGGCCTTCAGAACAGTTGTCTGGGCTGGGCTTCGTGGTCGAATTTTGTCTCCGACGAGGACTACGACATCAAGGGCTACACCTCGCCATATTTCGCGGCTCATATGATCAACCTGGAGTGGGTGCAGCACCGCTCTGGCGTGCACCACATGTTTCCTTCTTCCACGGACCTCAAGGATGCCGAAGGCAATGTGCTGGTTACGTCATACGCGGTGCATCGTCCTGATGGAAATTGGTCGATCATGCTGGTCAACCGGGACGAGAACAGCCCACACGGCGTGCGCGTACAGTTTGAGGATTCCAGGAGCAAGCAGAATGTCGCGTTTTCGGGACCTGTCACGTTTGTGACCTTCGGGAGCGAGCAGTATGTCTGGATCAACGATGGCCTAAACAGTCATGCGGATCCGGATCAGCCACCACTCGCAACTACTCTGGCGGCAGGTTCACAGACTGTATTTACCCTGCCGAAGGCGTCAATCACCGTCCTGCGGGGAAAGGCGGCGGCTTTCAAAGATTGAAGCCGCGCGGCAAGTCGTACTACATCGTTGGAAAAGCCGCAGCAAGCTCGTTCCAGAAGCGAAGAGCTTGCAGATTCTCGTAGTCGCAAATCAGCTAAAATAATTTCTTGACCGGATTCCGTTCGCATCTGCGAAGCTGGCGTCGGGCGGCGCCTCGGCGAGCACTCACGACGCAGGCGCTTTCACGAAACTGCATGCCGGAGACGAGATCGTCGCCCACGGCGCTCTCAAGGATGCCCGCATCCTCGATCTCAGATCGGAGGTCGAGTCGCAACGCCCGGTGGTGAGCGTGCTCAGCAAGAGCGTGCAAGTGGATCAGACGGCAGCGCCGCCGACGGTTCGTCTCGGTCGTCCGGATGAATTGCCACAGGATGGGCGGCTGAATTTCTTTCTCAAGGCGCAAGTGCCGGAAACCTTTCCTCCCACCGAAAAGATTGAAGTCGCGACCGCCGACGAGTCCTTCCGCGTGCTGCTGAGTTTCAAAGATGGCAATCTCACACTGCAGGACGCGAAGACAGTTTTTGCGGTGCTTGATCCGATGAAACTCCTCGGCCCTTCGGCGTTTGCACCTTTGAAGTTTCGCCCAGTCAGGTCGGATGGCATTGACGGCGACTGGCAATTGCTGGGGAATCGGGTGCGGGTCCCGACGCGCAAGGGAATCCGTTGTTTGCCCGTGCCCGAAAAGCAATGCACGCGGAACGGCGACAAGCTTTTCCTGCTCGATTCCGTGAGCACCGATGCGGACTTCGACAACGCAGCCAGCGTCCCGGAAGGTTTTGTCGAGGACGCACTGGCGATCCCGCCGACGAAAGCCAAGACTCTGTACATCAAACTTCGGGACGATCCTGACACCGTGGATACGGTGACTCTGCCGATGCTGACTCCGCAGCAATAGACGGTCCTGCGCGGTATACTCGCCCTTCGATCCCATGGCCAACATCCTTTATGGCGTAAACGGCGAAGGCGCGGGCCACTCCACTCGCGCCAAGGAAGTACTCGCGCATCTCGTCGCTCAGGGACATGTCGTCCACGTGGCCTCGTTTGACCGCGGCCTGCAAAATCTCAAGGGACAATTCGACGTCAGCGAGATTTATGGCTTCCGCTTCGCTTACCTCAACAATCGCGTGCGCTACGAACGCACGATCGCGAAGAATCTGATCACGGTCCCGCAAGCGGCGAGGAGTCTCTCACGCCTGAAAGACCTCGTCGACGAATGGAAGACCGACCTCGTCATCACCGACTTCGAGCCGCTCACCTGTCACGTGGGATACAAGAAAAATCTCCCGATCATCTCCATCGATAACCAGCACTGCCTCACCCATGCCGTGGTGTCCTATCCCAAGCAGTACCGGCGCGACGCGGCTGCGGCCAAACTGGTAACTCGCCTGATGACCCCGCGCGCCAACGCCTACCTCGTCATTTCGTTCTTCACCGCGCCGATCCGCAAGCGCAACACCTTCCTGTTTCCTCCCCTATTGCGGCAGGAAATCCTCGATGCCACTCCTACGCAAGGCGACCATGTGCTGGTCTACGTGACGTCGCCCGCGCCAACTCTCGCAAAGTTGTTGAGTTCGGTCCGCTGCCGCTTTATCGCCTACGGTTTCGGCCGCGAAGGGCAAGAGGGAAACATCCTTTATAAGAAGCCCTCTCTCGATGGCTTCTTCGCCGACCTCACCGGCGCCCGCGCCATCGTCGCCAATTCCGGATTCTCACTGGTCACCGAGGCCTTGCATCTGGGCAAGCCCTACCTGGCCGTCCCGGTGAGCCACCAGTTTGAACAGATATTCAATGCCTACTGGCTGGAAAAGTCTGGCTACGGAGCTTACTGGGAAGAGTTGAATAAAGAACGGGTCGAGGCTTTTCTCTACAACCTGCCGCACTATCGCGACGCGCTGGCGCAATATCCGCGACATGGGAACGGGGCCCTGCTCGAGAAGCTTGATACCTTGATCGCCCGCTATGCCGCTGTTTAGAGACCCGTGAGCACTTGTACGAACGTAACCTCCGATCACCCCATCCTCGGCGATACCATAGGTTGAGCACGCCGTCCCCTCAACGGATTGCTACCGGAGGTTCTTCATGCGGACACTGCGAGTTTTTGTTTTGCTGGCAGCCAGCGCTCTCTTGTGCGCCTTCACCGCTTACAGTCAGGATTCGCCGTCTCTCGGGGACGTGGCCCGCCAGACCCGCCTGCAAAAGCAGCAGAAAGACCCCCAGACCAAAGAGGCTTCCGCGAAGGACGCTTCGAGTAAGGAAGGCCCAGGCCCTGACGCGACTGCCAAAGACGCGCAACCGCCTAAGGCACCCCGCGTCATCACCAACGACGAAATTCACTCGCACGTCGGATCGACCGCAACTTCCGCCCATAAGCCTGAGAAGGACAGCACGCCCGATACCCCGCCGGGACCCGGTGACCGAGATGCGCGGGCGGAAGAATGGAAATCGCAAATTCAAGACCAGAAAAATGCCATCGCCTCTTTGCAGAGTGAAATTGCCGAACTCACCGATTCCGTCCACTACACCGGGGCAAACTGCGTGGCCAATTGCGCCCAATGGAACGAGCACCAGAAGGAGAAGCAGGATCAGGCGGAATCCATGAAGGCGCAACTGGAAGGGCTACAAAAGCAACTGGAAGAGCTACAGGACTCAGCCCGCAAACAAGGCTTTGGGAGCTCGGTCTACGATCCGTAGGCTGGGCCGATTCCGAAAAACGAATGCCGCTGCTGCCCGTTCAAATTTAAGGGCAGCGGCGGCATTTTCTTTGCGGGCCACGATTTTCGCATTCCCCAAAACAGTCGGCCATGCGAAATTAGTGCATGTCTTTAGTCGTTCGCCTTTCACCCATTCATTCCGTCGGAGTCTACACGTCGAAGTCCATCCGCAAGGGAACGCGCGTGGTCGAGTACGAGGGTGAGCGCATCACCGCCGAAGAAGCGGATCGCCGGTACGACGGCGTCTCCCGCACGTATCTCTATGGACTCGATGACGGCAAAACCATAATCGATGGCCACGGATTGGGCGCTTATCTGAATCATTCCTGCGATCCCAACTGCGAAGTCGATGAGATCAAAGGCCGTGTCTGGCTCTTCGCCATCCGCGACATCGCCGCTGGCGAAGAACTCGTGTGGGATTACAACCTCTACGACGACGAGGATCCCGCCCCGTGCCACTGCGGTTCCCGCAAATGTCGCGGGACGATGTATTCGCGGGAGTGGATGGCGAAGATGCGCCGCAAAGAGGCGCGGAAGAAGAAACAAAAATCCGCGACAGTTCAGCAGCGCAAGACCACGCGAAAAACGAGGCCCGGCCCCGAAGCCGCAGCCTGAGAAACCCGGCACTGGAACGTTGTCAGCGCGAGCGCTCCAAGCCGTGGAACGCGACACACATCCACCCACAACTCCTGCCTGTTCTGTGAGGAATGGGCGAGGGTTGTACGGCTTACCCCGCTCGCGTCTTGTACCCCAGAGGTCCGGAATTACAGCGTAACTTTATCGCCACGCGGGCGGTTGTCATTGTTAGGTGCAGTACTGTGTGACATTTGTCATCCCACCCTGGTGACGATCTCCACTTGTGGGCGAGAGCGCAGCGCGAAACTATAGAAGCTGAAGAGAATGGTCGTGAGATTGAGCATTTCCAGCAGGACAAAAATCGAATCGGGTCCGGTTGTCGACAGCGAGGCTCATCGTCTATTCTTGGTGTGCTGGGACGTGCCTGCCTCCTGCACCCAGCTCCTGGTTCCCTCTGGAGTTCGCCGATGACGTTGACCCGGTTTGTCACCAAGAACGCGTTCCGCAACAAACGCCGCAGCATACTGACGGTGTTGAGCATCGCTTTCTCCCTGCTTCTGCTCACGCTGATGATGACGATCTGGCGGGCGTTCTATCTGGACCAGGGCAGTGCAGAGTCGGCGGAGAGACTGGTGGTCCGGCATCGGGTGTCTCTCACATTCTCTCTGCCCAGCTATTACCGGGAAAAGATTCGTGCGATTCCCGGAGTCGTGGGGGTAGTTCCGGTTTCATGGTTTGGCGGGATCTATAAGGATCAGAAGCCGGAGAACTTTTTCGCGCAATTCGGCACCGATCCGGACGAATTCTTCAAAGTGTATCGGGACCTGTCAATCCCTGAGGATCAAATCACGGCATGGCAGCGCGACCGCCAGGGAGTCATTGTGAACGATGCCCTGGCCACGAAATACGGATGGAAGCTGGGGGACCGCATTGTTTTGCAGGGAACGATCTACCCGGTCAATCTCGAGCTGATCGTGCGTGGCATTTTTCACACGAACCCGGACAACAAGTCGGTGTACTTCAATACCAAATACGTGGAAGAAGCAGTGGCGTTCTTCAAGGGACAGGCCGGGACATTCAGCATTCTGGCCGCCTCTCCTTCGGATGTCAGCAAGATTGCCAGCACCGTGGATGACACGTTCCGCGACTCGCCGCAACCGACCAAGACGGAGAGTGAGAAGGCATTCGGGTTGGAGTTCGTGGCTATGATGGGCAACGTGAAGGCGTTCATCCTGAGTATCTGTTCGGCGGTGGTATTCGCGACGTTGCTGGTGTCGGCTAATACCATGGCGATGTCGATCCGCGAGCGGACGCGCGAAGTGGCCGTGCTGAAAACTCTCGGCTTCACAAGGCGTAGCGTCCTGGGATTGTTCGTCAGTGAAGCGGTGGCACTCTCGCTGTTCGGGGGCCTGCTCGGAGTTGGCCTGGGCTGGATGATGGTGTATGGACTAACCCATTCTCCTCAGTTCTTCAGCTTCTTCCCCCTGAAAGTGACGTTCGGAATTTGGGTCGCGGCCATGTTGACATCGGGCTTGGTTGGGCTGTTGAGCGCGGCCGTGCCTTCTTACACTGCTTCCCAGGTAAACATCGTCGACGGATTACGGCACATCGGGTGAAGTCATGACGTTGGGCAGTTTTGTGGTGCGCAATACGTTTCGCAACAAGCGGCGCAGCCTGCTGACCATGATCAGCATCAGCTTCTCGCTGCTGTTGCTCACGCTGATGATTTGCATCTGGCGTTCGTTTTATGTAGATCAGGTCGCGCCCGAAGCGTCGCGGCGGTTGATCATTCGCGACCGCGTCTCGCTGGCGTTTTTTCTGCCGGCGTTCTATCGCGACAAGATTCGCAGCGTCCGAGGCGTGACGGCGGTGGCGCCCATCACCTGGTTTGGGGGCCGCTATATCGATGATCGGCCGGAGCACTTTTTCGCTCAACTGGGTACGGATCCGGACGAATATTTGAAGGTGGCGTCGGACAAGATCGTTCCGCCCGATCAGGTGAAGGCATGGCAGCAGGATCGCGCCGGCGCCTTGGTGGATGTGACGCTCGCAAATAAGTATGGCTGGAAGATCGGCGACCGCATTACGTTGCAGGCGAATATTTTTCCGACGAACCTCGATCTGACGATTCGCGGCATCTATCACCGCGATCCTCCGCAGAATGCGCTGTATTTCAACGCCAAGTATCTGGAAGAAGCGGTGCCCTGGTTTAAGGGACAAGCCGGCTGGTACGCCGCGCAAGTCGACTCGGCGGACAATGTGTCGCGTGCGTCGAGCGAGATTGATGGCATGTTCCGCAACTCTCCGCTGCAGACCAAAACCGAGAGCGAAAGGGCGTTTCAGCTGGGCTTTGTGGCTTCTCTGGGTAACATTAAGGCTTTCATCCTCGGGATTTGCGGAGCGGTGGTGTTCACCATCATGCTGGTTTCGGCTAACACCATGGCGATGTCGGTGCGCAGCCGGACGCGTGAGGTGGCCGTGCTGAAAACCCTCGGCTTCACTCGCCAGCGGGTGCTGTCGATTTTTGTGAGCGAATCCGTGGCGCTCGCTGTTGCTGGTGGAGCGATTGGAGTTCTGGTGGCAATTCCCGTGATCGCGTTCCTGACGCACAGTTTCATTGGGCTGGGAATACCGCTCGACATGAAAGTCCGAGGCGCCACAGCGGCATTGTCGTTGCTGGCGTCCCTGGTATTAGGACTGGTGAGCGGCTACTTGCCGGCGTACAACGCGTCGCGCATGAACATTGTGGATGGATTGCGCCACATCGGCTAAGTTGAGAGTCTCCTTATGGCGATACCGATCAGCTATAACGTTCGCAATTTAAGGCTCCGCAAGGGGCTCACCCTCATGACGGCTCTGGGCATCGCACTCACGGTCACGACGGCGATCTTTCTGATGGCGCTGCTGGCGGGATTGCAGCGCGCCTTCGTCAACAGCGGCAATCCGCTGAACGTGCTCGTGCTGCGCAAGGGATCGGAGGCGGAGTTGTCGGGCGGATTCGACGCCGCGCTCTATCCCACACTGAAGACGCTTCCCGGGATCGCGAAAGATAGCCACGGCGAGCCGATGACTTCAGGCGAGTGGGTGGTGGTGATCATCCTGCCGCGCAAAGACGGCACGGGCGAAGTGAATGTCACGGTGAGGGGCATGATGCCCGATGGCCTGGAATTGCGGCCCAGCGCGAAACTGATTGAAGGACGCTGGTTCCAGACGGGGCAGCGGGAAGTGGTGGTGAGCAAGTCGATTCGCGACCGCTTCACCCACGCCAGCATCGGCGACACCATGGAATTCGGCAAGGGATCATGGAAAGTCGTGGGAGTGTTTGATGCCGGCGGATCGGCGTACGAGTCGGAAGTATGGGGTGACGTGAATCAGATGGCGTCGGACTTCGACCGCCAGGGAGGCTATTCGTCGGCGTACCTGCGCGCGACCGATCCCATTGCCGCCGACGCGCTCAAGAACCGGGTCAGCGACGATCAGCGGCTGAAACTGGAAGGAATGCTGGAGACCGATTATTACGCCAAGCAGACCAGTTCTGGCACACCCATCAAAGTGATTGGATTCGTGGTGGCCATAATTATGGCAATCGGCTCGATTTTCGCGGCCATGAATACAATGTATGCGGCGGTGGCGTATCGCGGACGCGAGATCGCGACGTTGCGCGTGATCGGCTTCTCGCGGCCTGCGATCTTGACGTCGTTTGTGCTGGAGTCTTTGCTTTTAGCTTTGCTGGGTGCAGCCGCGGGAATTGTGTTGATGCTTCCGTTCAATGGGATGCAGACGGGTACGTCGAATGCGGTAACCTTCAGCGAAGTGGTGTTCGCGTTGCGCATCACGCCGCAGGTGGCCGGCTATGCGATTGCGTTCGCATTGATTATGGGATTCGTGGGCGGACTGGCTCCCGCGTGGCATGCGGCGCGGCAGAATATTCTCAGCGCGCTGCGCGGATAGGCTGCAGCGGGAAACTATTTGGGGACTTAGATCGTAATTGCTCTTATGGCGATTGATACAAAACATGAAGACCTGCAGAGCCTGCGCATTGACCGCACGCAGCGAGGCGACTCCGGCGGAGAGCCGCCGGCCTGGGCGCGGCGCTACATCCTCGGCGGGATTGCGGCGGTGGTGTTGCTGGGCGTGATCACGATAGCCTACCGTGCGTTCTCGTCGGACACGCCGGAAGTCGAGGTTGTCCGCGCGACCGCGGAGACCAGCGGCAATGCCGCGGGGGGCACCGTGCTCTCGGCCACGGGCTACATCGTGGCGCATCACACCATCAACGTGAATTCCAAAGTGACGGGCCGCCTGTCCTGGATCGGCGTGGAAAAGGGGGACAAAGTGAAGGAAGGCCAGGTGCTGGTTCGCCTGGAGGATCAGGAGTTCCGCGCGGCGCATGAGCAGGCCAAGGGCGCGGTGGCGAATGCGCGCGCCTATCTTGACGAACTGCAGCACGGATCGCGGCCCGAGGAAGTGCAGCAGGCGCAGCACAATCTCGATGAAGCGCGCGCGACGTTAGCAAACGACAAACTGACGCTGGACCGCACAAAAGAACTGGCGGGCAGCGGCGTGGTTTCACGGCAGCAACTGGACGATACTACGGGGAAATTCGAAGCCGATCAGCAACGCGTAAATTCTCTGGAGAAGGCGTTTCAACTCTCCAAGATTGGGCCTCGGGCTGAGGAGATCGCTCGTGCGCAGGGCGCTCTGATGCAGTCGCAGGGGCAGTTGGATTATGCACAGTCGCAACTGGACGCCACGGTGATCCGCGCACCCGTGACGGGAACGATTCTCGACCGTACGGCGGAAAAGGGCGAGCTGATTACAGCGCAGTTTGCAAGCGCGGCGGCGGGGGGACCGCAGGGATCAGTCGTGTCGCTCGCGGACTTGAACGACCTTCAAGTCGAGCTCGATATCGCGCAGGCGGACTTCGCCCGCCTTGGTCCGACACAGAAGGCGATAGTCACTACCGATGCCTATCCCGACAAGGAATATGACGGCGTGATCGCGCAGATTTCTCCCGAGGCCAACCGCCAAAAGGCCACGGTGCAGGTCAAGGTACAGGTGCTGAACCCGGACAAGTATCCCGCCGTTCAACTGCGACCGGAGATGAACGCAACTGTGAAATTCCTGGCCAATGACGCGCCAAAGAGTGCGCAGGATCCGGCAGGTGTATACGTGCCGTCGACGGCGATTCGCGATCGCGAGGGCAAGAAGATTGTATTGATCGCCTATAACGGAAAAGCCGTTGCGCGCGAGATCCACATGGTGGGTCAACGCAGCGACGGAGCGTTGGTCGATGGGCTGGTCGGTGGCGAAAGCGTGATTACCATCGCTCCAGCGACTTTGAAAGACGGAGACAAAATTAAAATCAAGGGGCAATCATGAGCACAGTTGCACAAACCAACGTTGCCACAGGCACCAAGGTTGTACAGGTTCGCAGCGTCAGCAAGGTCTTCAAGCGCGACGCTTTTCAGGTGACCGCGCTCGACGACGTGTCGATCGACATTGCCAAGGGGGAATTCCTTGCCCTGATGGGTCCGTCAGGATCGGGCAAGACCACCCTGCTGAACATGATCGCGGCCATCGACCGGCCAACCAGCGGCGAACTGCTGGTGCAGGGGCAGGACATTTTCCGCTTCAACGACTCGCAAATTGCCCACTGGCGAAATGAGCACATCGGCTACGTCTTTCAGACGTTCAACCTGATTCCGGTGCTCACCGCCTTTGAGAACGTGGAACTGCCGCTGCTGTTGACCAAGTTGACCTCGCAGCAGCGCCGCGACCACGTCATGACCGCGCTCAAACTGGTCGGGCTGGAGGATCGGGTCGGCCATCTGCCCAAGCAACTCTCGGGTGGACAGGAGCAGCGCGTAGCCATTGCGCGGGCGATCGTCAGCGATCCGACGTTGTTACTCGCAGACGAACCTACCGGCGATCTGGACAGCCATTCCGCGACGGAGGTGTTGGAGATTCTGAAGCGCCTGAACGAAGATTTTCACAAGACGATTGTGCTGGTGACGCACGATCCGCACGCTGCATCGTACGCACACGTGACGCGCCACCTGGAAAAGGGCATGCTGCTGCCGCCGGGCTAGGGCAAGTTCGCAGAACAAGCACGGGCTTGAACGCTCCGCTGGTTTGAAAAGCGTGGCTTGAAAAACCTGGTTCGAAAAACCTGATTCGATGAACCCGGTTCGCCCGCTTAACTCGCGTCAAGCAACGAGGCCTGCTTCGTTGCCCGCCGGAGCCTCCGCAGGCAGCTCTGCAACCCAGCGCCAGGCGCGTCTGCCGTTCGAAACCACGGCTTGGGCTTCGCCATATTCCACCAGACGGTTCAGCACGGTGGTGACCGAGGCCATTGGGTCCTTGTGGCGGGCCAGCAATGCTGGCATTTTCTGCTGGAAATAGTCACAAAGATCGCGCGCATTCATGGCGCGGCCGCCTTGCATGAGGATCATCCGGCAGGCCTTGGTGAAGCCCGGCTGGCGGCCGCTGCTCTTACGGTCGACCAGTTCCATCAGTTCCTCGTTTAGGACCCCGTCGCCAAAAAGGTTCGCCAGGCCGGAGATGGTCTGTTTGACGGTGCCGATGCGCTTCATGATCTCCGCGCGCTGTTGCAGCAATTGACGCAGTTCTCCGTGCGCCTGCCGAATCACTTCCTGCACGTGGCCGAGGTCATATCTCTCGACCGGGTGGAGAGAGCCGTTTGCCTTCTGCCCATTTTCCATAGTGTCCCCCAAAATGTTCGAACCAGTCATTTCAGCCCAACTTCGGCGCAGCACTATTGACCAACCGGCGTGTTCTCGGCAACCGCATCCAATGGGCGCGGTTCCGTTCCTTCGATAAACTACCGAGCGAGGGGCAGAACCCCGCCTAAGGATCTATACGCAATATGGAATCCCGGCGTTCCCTCGATTTCTGACACCCTCTCGAAGGCGTGCCGGATCTTGTGGAATTAGACGGGGCAATCGGAGAATGGTTAACAAAGGTGGTAACGATCCACCCCAAGGAGCATTCTTACTCAGCTGGTTAGGCTGGCGGCGGGAGAGACGTGGCAAGCTAGGTCTCTACGAGTGCAATGGTTTACTGGAGGAAGATCACCAGCAACCTGCCGTCGGAGTGATAGCCGTCTCCGGTGGCGTTCTTGGCATCCTGCACGGGATTCGGCGGCAAATAATAGGTCAGCGTCTTCGCTTTATTGGCCTTCTGCAGGCTGCTGCCAATGTTGTCGCGCTCACCATCGACCGCCGGGTCGATCTTGTGGGTGACGCTGCCGTTTCGCTTGTCTTTCGCGAAGCCTACGTCGTGCGTACCGGCGCCGCACCATACCTCGCTTCCGTTCCATGTAAACGGAGCCTTCCAGATGCGGAAATGGTGGCGGCTGGCCACCATGGCGATCGGTTCGGCCATTTCGTAGCCGAAATCCTGCTTCCGTCCGAATAGATACAACGTGCTCATCGGCATGGCCAGATAGTCCTTACTGTCGTAGGTCTGCGCCAGGGCGTTGAGCACCGCTTTTTCATTGTTCGTATCAGCAACGTGCCAGGTCGCGGCTTCGAGGGCAGCCTGCACATCTTTCTGCGACCCGACGATCACGAAGTTCACCATGTCGCCCTGATTTTGGAACTGGTCGTTGACCCGGCGGGGCAAGCTGTCGATGCCCTTGCGCAGCGGTTCGTCGAGCGGAGTCTGCGAAACTTTCAGCGCAGTTACAGAAGGAGAGAAACTGGAAGCGTCTGAGGAGGAAGCGTTGGATGTGCTCGTCTCCGCCGTGCCCATGCCGAACTGTCCCGACATGAATATCTGCGCGGCAGTCGAAAGTTGCGATTTCAGCCGCTGGCTACGAGGCGTCTGCTGGCCGTCGGTCGTGCTCGTCGTGCTGGATCCTGCAGGACTTACATGCACCTTGACGGCAAGGTCTCCCTGGCAGAGCGGGGTGCTGGACATGTTCATCCCCAGCATTAGATGAGAAGGCTCTGCAATGTGGAACTCACGGCTCGATCCCACCAGAAGTGGAGCCGCCCCGTGCTCGTGGAGACGGGCGATCAGCGCGCCTGGGGGCGCAGTGGGCAACGGCAACTCGGCGGTTTTGGCGGAGGTTGTAGCGCCCGCTGCAGACACGCCCCGCGGATCGCAGGCTGGTGCTCCAGAACCCGCTTCCCCATCGGACGAGGCCGCGGCCGAGATTTCCAGCACATCACCGGACTGCAGGTCGAGGCCGCTGTCGGTCCAAAGCTGTGCGGTCGAAACCTGAACGGTTATATTCTGCGCGGTTGTCGTTACCTGAGCTCCAACCTGAGAGGCACAGAGCAGGAGGCTTGCTAGCAGAAAGATCGTTTGCCTGGGCATATCGCACTTCCCGAGATGCTCCTTATTATCTTCTAATTCCGCCCCCCGTTGGCAAGCCCGCAGTGAGTCATGCTCAGCGCGGGAAGACTCCTCGAATTCTGAAATCGGGCGAGCAAGGGCCTGAAACATATCAGGAAATGAAAAAGACGATACTCGCGGGCAATGTCTATCGCGGCATTCGAGTGAACCGGAGGAAGAACGGCGAGTTGTACTACGTAGAGGAAAGCATCTGCCCAGTGCGGGATGCCGGGGGACAGATTACGCACTTCATCTCGAATGGGCGCGATTCACCGAGCGGCTGCGCCTGGAGGCGCAACTTCTGCAATCACAAAAGATGGACGCGATCGGCAATCTGGCCGGTGGGGTCCTCACGACTTCAACAACTTGCTGACCATCATTACCAGCTACGCGGAACTAGCATTGGATTCTGTTCCAAAAGACATTCCGCTCGAGTCCACGATTCAGGAGATTCTGCTGGCGGCGCGGAGGGGGCCGAACGGACGCGTCCATTGCTCGCCTTCAGCCGCAAACAGCCGCCAGCGTTGCGCGTGGCGGACCTCAATCAGGTGATCGCACGCATTGCCAACACCCTCCCGCGGCTGATGCGCGAAGACCTCGAGTTCAGGTTCAAGCGCGGCGAGGGATTAGGTCCGGTGCGAGTCGATCCACTCCAGGTCGAGCAGGTTTTGATCAACCTCGGCGCCAATGCGCGGGACGCGATGCCGCAAGGGGGTCACCTGCGGATCGAGACCTCTGATGCGCGCCTGGATGGCGACTACATTCATAACAAACAAGCGGTCATTCCTCTGGGACGCGATGCTCAGATCTCTGTCAGTGATGACGGGCCGGAATTTCTCCCGAGCACCTGCCACACATTTTCGAACCCTTCTACACCACGAAACCGGAAGGACAGGGCACCGGATTAGGTCTCGCAACAGTTTACGGAATCGTGAAGCAAAATAGAGGCTTGATCTGGGCCTACAGCGAACCCAGGATGGGCACAGTATTCAAGATTTATCTGCCGTGCGTGGAGGGACGGAACACCGCGGGCGAGTACGACAAGGTCAAAACCGAAAGCATGCCCCGGGGATCGGAAACCGTCCTGCTGGGGGAAGACGAGCAGTCGGTCCGGCGCGGGACCGCGGAATTCCTGGGCCTGCAGGGCTACAGCGTGCTTGAAGCCAAAGACGGTCTCGATGCCCTGGCGGTAGCCAAGAACCATGGCTCGACGATCCATCTGGTGGTCACGGACGTGGTTATGCCGAATATGAGTGGCAGGCAACTAGCGAAGGAACTCGCGCAACTGCGACCAGATACGAAGCTCCTATTCGTTTCTGGTTATGCCGGCAAGACGGTACTCGACCACAAAGGGGTCGACCTGGAAACAAATTTCCTGCAGACTGAAGCAACTCGCTCGCAGGATTCGAACTGCTCTGGACCCGAACCTGGGTCAAAAGTGAACTTACCTTCGCCATGATGTGCTGGATTGATCGGCATCTTCTCAGACCCTATAATCAGCCTGCGCGGACTCCGCATGAATCCTTCAACCACCAATGGAGTCCCGGAAACCCGTACGCAAACGACCTCGACCAATCCAGATCATCCTGCCCGGCAAACGACTTCGGCGTCGCTGCTCATCCTGATCTCTCTGTGGCTCGCGATTTACGCAGCCGGCATGTTTACTCCTCCGTTACTCGACGACGTCGACACGATCCACGCCGAGGCGGCACGCGAGATGCTGCTGCGCCACGACTGGGTAACTTTGTACACCAACGGTCTGCGCTACCTGGAGAAGGCGCCTCTGATGTACTGGAGCCTTGCTGCCAGCTACGAACTCTTCGGAATCAGCGATTGGAGTACCCGCCTCCCTCTCATGCTGGGTTTCCTGGCATTGGTTCTGGCTACCTATCGACTGGGTAGCTTTGCGTTTGGCGAGCGCGGTGGATTTTATTCCGGCCTCGCCTTGGTGACATCGATTGGCCCCTATATCTTCACGAGATTCTTGATACCCGATGTGCTGGTCGGGCTGTGGCTGGCCCTTTCATACCATTTTTTCCTGCGCTCGCTGGAGGAAGACCCGCCCACACGCCTGACCTGCTGGGGATTTGCCACGGTCTGCGCCCTGAACGTGCTCACAAAGGGCCTCATTGGGCTGGTGTTCCCTATAGGCACTATCGGCCTCTATTTGTTGCTCACTCGCAATCTGCGACATCTGGCCAAGCTGCGAGTCGTTTCCAGCAGCGTGGTTTTCTTTGTTCTGGCAGCGCCGTGGCATATCCTCGCCGCCATTCGGAATCCGGCGCAGGGGCAGGCGCGGGGATTTCTGTGGTTCTATTTCGTCAATGAACACATCATGAGGTTCCTCAACAAGCGGGTGCCTCCGGGATATGACACCGTTCCACTGATGCTGTTCTGGGCTCTGCTTGTGCTCTGGCTGGTGCCGTGGGCGGTTTTTCTGCCCCAAGCGTTGCGAGATGTACCGATCCGGTGGAAACAGTTGAGCATGCCCATGGATCGCCGGAAAAGAGCGAATCTGCTTTTCTTCCTCTGGGCGTTGGTGATTCTGCTGTTCTTCAGCTTCTCGACGCGGCAGGAGTACTACACAATTCCAGCTCTGCCCGGGATCGCACTGCTGGCTGGAGGATGGCTGGCGCGTGAATCCGCCGCAGATGCGAGCGAAGCTGAACGCCGTGCCGGGCGCAGGTCTTCTTTGGTCCTGATGAGCATAGGAGTGCTGTCCGCCGTGATTGGTTTGGCACTTCTATCCCTGACGCACCGTCCGCCCGCCGGCGTCGACCTGGCGGACCTGTTGAAAAAGAATCCGCAGGACTACGATTTCTCCTTGGGGCACGTGCTTGACTTTACACCGCAGGCGCTAGGAATGTTCCGCGGCCCACTTCTCGGCGCCTCTCTATCCCTGCTATTCGGGACAGTCCTGAACTGGTGGATGCGACGGCGAGGCAGGCCTGCTCTGGGGAACGCAGCTTTGTCCTTAATGATGGTCTGCTTGCTGACGTGCGTGCACACTTCTTTTGCGCTGTTCTCGCCCATCCTTTCGTCGCACGATCTCGCAGTCGCGATTCAGAAGGAATATCGGCCCGGGGATCTCATCGTGGTGGACGGCGAGTATCACCAGGCGTCGACTCTCAATTTCTACACGTATATTCCGCTGCGAGTGCTGCACGAGCCCAGTGGCAATCTCTGGTTCGGCGAGAAGTTTCCCGACGCACCCCATGTATTCGAGACGCCACAATCGTTCGCCCTACTCTGGTCAGGCCCAGCCCGCGTCTTTTTGTGGACTGAGCAGGAAGACCCGAAGGAATTGCTGGGAATGCAGCACTTCCTGCTGGCTCGCAGCGGCGGAAAGGCGATCTTCACCAATCGCGCTCCGTGAACCAACGCGAACGCTTGATCCCCGTTGTCAGCCCGATCGGGCCAAGCCCCCGGTTATAATCGTGCTTCCTCGATGATCCTTGGGATTCTCCATATTCCCGCAGTCGATCTTTTGTGGCGTGCGCTCTTATTTCTGGCGCTTGCGGGTGCCTTCACTTCGACGGTCTACCTGGCCATGACCCTGGTGGCGACCGCCCGCCATCTGCATCGCGCGCGGCGGGCGCAGGCAGCCGCGACTGCGACACCGTCAGCTTCCCTTCCTCCAGTTACCATCTTCAAGCCAGTGCACGGCATGGAAGAACGACTGGCTGCGAATCTGGAGAGTTTCTTTCACCAGGATTATCCGGCCTACGAAGTGATTTTCGGGGCGAGGGACGCGGACAACCCCGCGGTCAAAGTCGCAGAGGAAGTGCGGGCGCGTTACCCCCACGTCCCGAGCCGCGTGATTCTGTCCGGGCCGCCCACCTGGCCCAGCGCCAAGGTTTTTTCACTCGACAAGATGATTGCGGCCTCGTCCCGCGCTTACTTCATCATCAGCGACAGCGACGTCCAGGTTGCGCCCGACTTCCTGCGCAACACGATCTCGCCGCTTCTCGATCCCGCGGTGGGACTGGTTACCTGCATGTATCGCGGCATTCCGGCAGCCGACTTCTGGTCGTGGCTCGAGGCTCTTGGACTCTCGGTAGAAATGTCGTCCGGAGTCATGGTCGCGGACATGATGGAGGGAATGCGTTTCGCCCTTGGGCCGGCGATGGCGGTCCGGCGCGCCGCGATCGATGCCATCGGCGGGATCGCCGCCGTTGCCGACTACTACTCCGACGATTTCGAATTAGGGAATCGCATCTGGGCTAAGAACTACAAAGTGGTTCTTTCGCACCACATTGTCCGCAATGTCCTGACCTCTCGCTCACTGATCCGCACCCTTGGAGACCAGCTGCGCTGGATGAAGAGCACGAGATATTCGCGCCCTGCCGGACATGCGGGCACCGGCCTTACGTACGCGATGCCTTTCGGGATTCTGGGATTGATCGCCGGGGGCGCGCTCGGTCACTGGCAGCTTGGAATCGGGTTACTTGCGTTAGCCTGCTTGAACCGCCTGATCCAGTCGGTGGTGGTGGGATGGAGCGTGGCCCGCGATCCGCAGGCAGTGCGCTTTTGCTGGCTCTATCCGCTGCGGGATTTGCTCGGCTTCGCCGCCTGGGTGGTCAGCTATACCAGCAGAGACTTCTACTGGCGCGGAGAAAAATACAGATTCGGCGAGGGTGGAAAAATCGCCCCGCTGGAAAGAGCGGAGACGAGCTCAGCGTAGCGCCGGCGTCCCTTCGACTTCGCTCAGGGCGGGCTCCGCCGGCTGTCCCGAGGGCGTCTCGCCCTCGGCCCGTCCCCGCAAACACCCGCCGACACTACAACCGGATCAGCCGTCCGTTCTTCAATTCGAAGCGATCGCCACGCCAGGTCACGGTATGGCCCGCGAAGCTCGCAGCCCACACCGCGACGGCCACCAGATCGCGAACCGGCAAAAGCCACAGACTTCCCAGCATGCGCTGATCTTGAAGCACACCGCCGCCCACCGCAAACGCCACCGCCAAACGCAACAGAACGGTTATCCCAAACAGAGCCCACGACCAGGGCGCTGGGTAAGCAGCGACCAGGGCAACGAGCGCCCACATCAGCCCGTAAGTGGAAACCAGTCCGATGTAGCCTCCGGCGCGCGAGTCTCGCACCCCGCGCGCCCAGCGCAATTGATGCGAAACAAATCCTCGCAGGTCGTAGGCCGGAAGATGAGTCTCGACGACCACGTCGGAGAGCACCACCTGCAGTCCGAGGCCGGCAATCCTCCGGCCCAGTTCATAATCGTCGGCGAGGAAGTCGACAATGGATTTGAACCCGCCGATGCGCTCCAGATCGGCACGCCGGAACGCCAAAGTCGAACCGAGTCCGAAGCGAAGGCCGCGTTCCAATTGCCGAGCCACCAATACCCCGGCGCAAAAATCCGTGCTGATGCCCAGCGACTCCAGGCGCGAACCGAGTGTGGATGCTGGGACCCCACGATAAAGGCACGTCACCATACCCACGCGCTCGGCCGCCAGCGGCGCCATGATCCGACGAAGATAATCCCGCTCAACGCGAATGTCGCTGTCGTTGACGAGCAAGAGTTGATAGCGGGCCGCAGGCAGCATCTGCTCGAGATTGCTGACCTTCACGTTGGCCCCGAGCTTATTCGGGGAAACCACCAGCCGAATCGGACGTTCAGGAAACTCTCGCTGCAATTGCTGCACGCTGGCCACAGCCGGGTCGTCGGGATCGCTCACCCCGAAAATGATTTCGAACTCGGGATAGTCCTGCAGGCAGTGACTGCGGAAGCTTTCGTAAATGTCCGGGTCCGTGCCCTTGAGCGGCTTGAGAATCGAGACAGGTGGCAATGCTCGTGTGGGGCGGACACTCATGTCCGCCTGCCGTCCACGAAGAAATGCTCGCACGCTCCACAGACAAAGCAGATAGTAGGCGGAACTGGAAACACAGCCAAGAATCGCGACGACTTGGAAAATCCTGACGGTGAAGTGAATCATGCGCGGACGCAGGCCAATCTATTCGTACCGCAACGACTCAATCGGATCGAGGTTCGCCGCCTTCCACGCGGGATAGATCCCGAAGACGAGCCCCACTCCGGCGGCGGCGCTGAAGCCGAAGGTGGTCCAGAACACAGACATGCGCGCCGGCAACGAAGGCCATACGAACGGGATCCCCCAGACCACGAGCGCACCCGCCGTCACGCCAATGATACCGCCGACCGCCGTCAACATGATGGCTTCAAGAGTGAACTGCAAGAGAATGTCACGCTTGCGCGCGCCGATCGCCTTGCGCACACCGATCTCGCGCGTGCGCTCGGTGACGCTGACCAGCATGATGTTCATCACGCCCACGCCGCCCACGATCAGCGCCACACTGGAAATCGCGAACATGCCCACGAACAAGGCTCCGGTAATCTGGTTCCACGCGTCAGAAATAGAGTCGGAGGTGAAGACCGCGAAGTTATCGGGCTTGTCGACGGGAACCTTGCGCCGCCGCCGCAGCAGTTCGCGGATTTCGTCGATCGCCTTGGGAACATCGTCATGCGACGTGGCCTTGACGCTGATCCAATGTTGCTTCAGTTCGGGATGAAGCTTGCGCAGAGTGCTCAGCGGAAAAATGACCTTGTTGTCCTCTGGATTCTTGCCTCCGCCAAATACCGATTTGACCCGCTGCACCGTCCCAATCACGGTAAAAAGCTGGCCTTCGATGTTGACTTCCTTGCCCAGCGGACTCTCGTTGCCAAACAGTTCTTCCGTAGTATCGGCACACAGCAGAACCACGTTCGACCGGTGCTCTTCATCCACTTCGCTGAACCACCGCCCAGTCGCGATCAGCAGATCGAACACTTCCTTGGCAGAGGCCTGGTCGCCTTCGAGAATCGTGTTCTTCGCCTTCCGGTCTCCGTACTTCACGGCGAAGGTTCCCACGCCCAACTCCGGCCGGAAATACCGGATGCCCGCCGTGACTGCCTTGACGTGCGGCAGGTCGCGCATGGCCACGGCATCGTCGTAAGTGAGTTCCTTGCGGGTGCGCATTTCCTCGGTGGGCCGCCCGAACGTGAACGGTTCGAGGTGGAAGGCGAAGATTACGTCGGAGCCGATGCTGCTGACGATCTCGCGGACGTTCTCATCGAGTCCTCGCCCGATCGAGGACACGCCGATCACCACCGCGACTCCAATCACGATACCCAGCACGGTGAGCACCGAGCGCAGCTTGTTGCTGCGGATGGTGTCGGTTGCCATGCGGACGATTTCGCCGAATTCATCTTTGCGTATCATGACAGATTGAGTAATTGAGCAATTTTGTAATTGCGTAATTGAAACCCAATTCGGTGTTGTTTCTCAATTACTCAATTACCAAATTACACAATTATCAAATTCTTCTACATTTCAAATCGCAGCGCCACAATCGGATCCAGTCGCGCCGCTTTGCGCGCGGGATACACTCCAAAGAACACTCCTACGCTGGCCGACACCAGCAGTCCCGCCGCCACGGCCCACAACTTGATCGACGAGGGCATTCCGATCAGCAGCGTAACGATTTCGGCCACCATTGCGCCACTGAGCACTCCCAGCATGCCGCCGATCAATGCCAAAATTACGGCTTCAATCAGAAACTGCAGAAGCACGTCGTCCCGCCGCGCGCCCAGCGCCTTACGAATGCCGATTTCGCGTGTCCGTTCGGTCACTGAGACCAGCATGATGTTCATGATCACAATGCCGCCCACTACCAGCGAGACGGCGGCAATGCCAATCGTCGCCATGAAGAATGTGCTGCTCAGCCCCGACCAGATGCTCAACAAACTGGCGTTGGTCTCGATCTCGAAACTGTCTTCCTCGCCGACGCGGTCGTGCCGGTGCGCGCGCAACGCCACGCGGGCTTCGTCAATCGCCTGGTTGAGCGGCACTCCCGTCGCGGTAGCCTTCCCCCAAATCCCGATGCTGCTGTTGTGCGATCCGTACTGCTTCAAGTAAACGGTCACCGGGATCAGCACATAGTTGTCTGCGCTCTGCCCCAGGGTTTTGCCCTTCTTCTTGCCGACGCCGATCACCTGGTAAGTCCAGCCATCGACGCGAATCTCCTGGCCCAACGGGTCAGCGCCGCCCAGCAAATGCTCGACAATGTCGGTGCCCACGACCGCGACCTGCGAGTGGTTGTTGAGATCGGTATCGTTCAACATGCGGCCGTAGGTCAGATCGGTGTCGAGGATCGAAGCGACGGACGGCGTGATTCCCTGGATGGTGGTGTCGCTGATCGATTGCTCGTTGTGTTTCACGCGCCCACTGCCGCGCATCAGCGCGCCCACATACTGACAATGGCGGCAAGCCTCCAGTACCGCCTGGTAGTCCTCCAGCACGAGATTCTTGCGTTTTTCCGCCGCCAGGAAATGATCGACGTTGGTCTCAACCGGCGACGTTCTGCCGATGATGAACACATCGGCGCCCAGGTTGAAAATCTTGGTCGCCACGTAGTCCTGAATTCCGGACACAAAGGTCACGACCGCGATCACCGCAGCGATGCCAATCACCACGCCCAAAAGCGTAAGCACGGAGCGCAGCTTATTGGCCCACAAGGACCGCAGCGCGATTCGGACGGCTTCAGCGATGTTCATGAGGTCGGCTTCCGGCTCTCGGCGTCCGGCTTTCGGGGAAATGTCGTGCTGACTGTCAGCGTCAAGTTTATCAGGACGCGGGCCAGTTATTCGTACCGCAGCGACTCAATCGGGTCCAAGTTCGCCGCCTTCCACGCGGGATAGATCCCGAATACGAGCCCGACACCAGTAGCGGCGCCGAAAGCCATAACGATCCAAAAGGCCGACAGGCGCGCCGGCAAGGAAGACCATATCATCGGTAGGAGCCAGACAATGAAGGCGCCCAGCAGCACGCCGATGATGCCGCCGATGGCAGTCAGGATAACCGCCTCGATCGTAAATTGGAGAAGGACATCGGCTTTGCGGGCGCCAATGGCTTTGCGGACTCCAATCTCCCGCGTCCGCTCGGTCACCGAAACGAGCATGATGTTCATCACGCCCACGCCACCCACCATCAGCGCCACACTCGAGACGGCAAACATGAACACAAAAAGCATGCCGGTCACCTGGTTCCAAAGATCCGACATCGCGTCCTGGGTGAAGATGGCGAAATTGTCGGGGTCCTGGGGTGGCACTTTGCGGCGGCGCCGCATGACTTCGCGAATTTCGTCCTCCGCCTTGCCCATGTCCTCGTGCGATGTTGCCTTAAGGCTGATCCAATAACCGGTCCGCACGACTTCCGGGTGCAGTTTAATGAAAGTGCTCAAGGGGAAAAACACCAGGTTGTCTTCTGCATTTTTTCCCCCGCCAAACGGACTCTTGCGCTTTTCGGCAATACCCACGACTGTAAATAACTGCCCATCAATGTTGATTTCCTTGCCCAGTCCGTTCCCGTCGGGAAATAGTTCTTCGTCCACATCGGACCCCAAAACAATGACCGCGGCGCGATGTTCTTCATCCATTTGGGTGAACCATCGCCCTTGCGTGGGCTGCAAATCGAAGACGTCTTTCCAAGTGTAAACGTCGCCTTCCAGGATTGTGTTCTTAGTCTTGCGGCCCTCGTATTTCACCGAGTAGGTTCCAGTGCCGAATTCCGGCCGCTGATAGCGCAATCCACAGGTCGCGGCCTTCACATGGGGCAATTGGCTGATCGCCTCGTAATCGTCGAAGGTCAGCACCTTGCGAGTGCGCATTTCCTCCGTGGGTCGGCTGAAGCTGAAGGGCTGAATATGAAACACGAAGATCAGGTCAGAACCCATACTTCCAATGGACTCCAGCACGCTGGTGTTCAGGCCGCTGACAAACGAGGAGATCCCGATGACGACGACAACGCCAATGACGATGCCCAAAACCGTAAGCGCGGACCGGAGCTTGTTGGCTCGCAACGTGGCGATCGCCATGCTTAATATTTCGCCGTAGTCATGCCGTTGCATATAGGTCTTCGTTCAGCGGCCCATTTCTCACAGTTCGAACCGTAGGGCCACAATCGGATCAAGACGAGCCGCTCTTTTTGCCGGATACACCCCGAAAAACAGGCCCACGCTGCTGGATACGATCAGCGCCGCCATCACCGCCCACAGCGGGACCGATGAGGGCATCCCGATGAGTAGGGTGACGCTCTTGGCCAAGACAATTCCGCCGACCACTCCCAGAAAGCCTCCGACCAGCGCCACCGTGCTTGATTCAATCAGAAACTGGAGCAGGACATCCCGGCGGCGCGCGCCCATCGCCTTCCGGACACCGATTTCACGCGTTCGCTCTGTCACGCTCACCAGCATAATGTTCATGATCACGATGCCTCCGACCACCAAGGCGGTGGCAGCGATGGCGATCATGGCGATGAAGAACGTCTGGGTCAGGCTTGCCCAGAGGGAAAGAAAGTTCTCGTTGGTCTCGACGGCAAAACTGTCGGCAGCGCCCGGGGCATCGTGGCGGCGAGCGCGCAGTATCACTCGGGCCTCGTCCATCGCCGCATCCAATTGGCTGCCAACTCCGGCGGCCTTGCCGCACATGACGATGCTGTTGTGACGGCCGTATTGCTTGAGATAAGCAGTGATGGGAACCATCACGTAGTTGTCACGGCTCAATCCCAGTGTCGTCCCCTGCTTCTTTCCAACGCCGATCACCCGGTAAGACTCGCCGCCAACGCGGACTTCTTTGTTTAACGGGTCTTCTCCTGGGAAGAGGCTGTCCACAAGATCGGTGCCAATCACCGCCACCTGAGCGTGATTGTTGACGTCGATGTCGTTGATCGAACGTCCGGCACTCAGATCAATATTCAGGATGGCCGGCATCGAAGGCGTAAGTCCCCGTATGAAGGTATTGGTGATGGATTGCTGGCCGTATTTCACCTTCCCGGCAAGGTTCGTGACCACAGCCCCCAGGTCAGCGCATCGCCTGCACCCTTCGGCGACGGCGTAATAGTCCTCCAGCGTGATGTCTTTGCGCTTTTCGGCTTCCAGCAGTTGGTCAATATTGGTGATGACCGAGGATTGCTTGTTGATGATGAAAACATCCGCCCCGAGGTTGAAAACCTTCTCCGCGATGTAGTGGTTGATGCCGCTGACGAAGGTGAGCACCGCAATCACCGCACCCACGCCGATGACCACGCCCAGCAAAGTCAGCACCGAACGCAGCTTATTCGCCCAGAGGGACTGCAGGGCCACGCGAACGGCTTCAGCGATGTTCATGGGGTCGGCTTCCGGCTCTCGGCGTCCGGCTCCGCAGAAGTGCGGGTGCTCCCGTCCAAATCAAGTCTACCAGCCTAACCCATGAAGATACGGCAAAAGCGCTGGCAGCGTTCCGGAGCCGAGAGCCGGAAGCCGGGATATAATCATTCCGTAGGCAGCCGGACCGGACGGTCGCTCTCAGCGTCTTCGGGCGTAGGGAGAGGAAAGTCCGAACTCCGCAGAGCAGTGTGCCGGATAACGTCCGGGAGGCCGGGTTCAAGCCCGGTTGACGGAAAGTGCCACAGAAAACATACCGCCTCGGCGGCAACGCCGGGGTAAGGGTGAAAAGGTGCGGTAAGAGCGCACCGCCGCGCCAGTAATGCCGCGGGCAGGGCAAACCCCACACGGAGCAAGACCAAATAGGGAGGAAGTTCGCGGCTTTGGTTCTTTGAATCAGGGTCGCGGACACGTGCCGGCTCGGTGCGTCAAACCTTCGGGTAGGTCGCTAGAGCCGCGCAGCAATGCACGGCCCAGAGGAATGGCCGTCCAGCAGGAGCAATCCAGCGGACAGAATTCGGCTTATAGGTCCGGCTGCCACAAGTCCTTATTTTCAATCACTTACAGAACGCCAGATCCCGTTGTGACGCCGGTGTGACGCAGTTGAACGGTGTCGTAGGGAAGCTCGGTCTTCGCTTGTTTGGAGAATCGCCTTGCGAATGAGACCGGGAAAAGGGCCAAACACACTCCACTACAAGCGAAACTGCCAGCTGCACCGAAACACTTGATCCAGTCTTAGTGGAAAGAATAATGCTACCTTCGCGTAGCCTAAACGCCTGCGAAAAATCCGCCAACTCACCGACATGTACCTCGGCGTTAGATACACCCACCGCGAAAAAGAACTGACAATCCCCCGAAAAGACGCCGTGCGTGGACGGCTTTTTCGCTTCCTCCGCAGACACACAGGGACGTCCGCAGGGTGTGAGATTATTCTTTGATCAAGTTCTGGCGGTAGGAGGTGATGATAGCTTTACGTGAACGAATCTGATCCCAAACTATTGGACCTGCAATCTGGTATTGCTGAGGTGCAGCACCTTCGGGAAGAAAATCTTCGTCTGCGGCGTCTTCTGCAGGAGCACGGCATAGAGATTCCGGTGCAGTCCACGAACGCGATTCCCGTCACAACTAGCGCCGTACCAAGTGCTCATGCCCCTGTTTTGAAAGCGGAACAGCGAATCGCATTGTTCCGGAGCCTCTTCCACGGGCGCGAAGATGTTTATGCTGTTCGCTGGGAGAACGCCGATGGGCGGTCTGGGTACATGCCCAAGGCAGATCGTGACTGGAAGGCCTATCTTCGCGCCAAAGACCAGGACCGCAAGAAGGTTGATCGCCTGACTCGAAAATTCCGACCGCTAACCGACGCAGTAGTGCGTGGACACCTCGTCGGAGATCACACCATCGGTATCTATCCACTTCTGCAGGACGAGACCTGCTGGTTCCTCGCGGTCGATTTCGATAAGAAAACATGGCAAAAGGATGCCACTGCGTTTTTGGCCGTATGTCGCGAACTGAGCGTGCCAGCGGCACTAGAGCGTTCACGGTCAGGCAACGGTGGCCACGTGTGGATCTTCTTCGACCGATCAATCCCGGCAACCACCGCGCGAAAACTGGGCTGTGTAATCCTGACTCGGGCCATGGAGTCCCGTCACCAACTTGGATTGGATTCATACGACCGCTTCTTTCCCAACCAAGACACCATGCCAAAGGGCGGACTTGGCAACCTGATCGCTCTGCCGCTGCAGAAGCTTCCGCGCGCAGATGGAAACAGCGTCTTCGTAGATGCCGAGTTTCGTCCATATGGTGACCAATGGGCATTTCTGGCAAGCGTGAAACGGATGCCCGTTTCTGCTGCTGAGGCCGTTGTTCTGGAAGCTCAACGAAGAGGGGACCTTATCGGAGTGAGAATCAGCTCTGCTGAAGATGAAGGACAAGACCCTTGGACATTGCCACCATCCCGAAAGCGAGCAGAGCGTCCAATACCAGGCCCCCTTCCGATGCAGGTCCGAATTGTTCGCGCCAACCTTTTGTATATCGAAAAGAAGGATCTTCCTTCCGCAATGCTCAACCGGTTGCTTCGCCTTGGGGCATTCCAGAACCCCGAATTTTACAAGGCGCAAGCAATGAGGCTTCCCACTTTCAACAAGCCACGAGTCATCGCCTGTGGCGAGGAACTCGCTAACCACATTGCCCTACCACGCGGTTGTTTTTTGGAGGTCATCGAGCTGTTGCAATCGCACCGCATCCAGCCAGAAGTCAGTGACGAACGGTTTGCCGGTCGTCCGATCGAGGTAGAATTCTCCGGCCGACTGCGCCCGTTACAGCAGGATGCCGTTGATGCATTCGTGCAGCACGATGAAGGAATCCTCTGTGCTCCCACGGCTTTTGGCAAGACGGCTGTGGCAGCATGGCTGATCGCGGCAAGGAAGGTGAACAGTTTGGTGTTGGTACATCGTCAACAATTGTTAGACCAGTGGCATGCAAGGTTGGCAATGTTCCTCAACCTTCCCGCCAAGTCAGTTGGACAAATCGGAGGAGGGACGACAAAACGCAGTGGTTGTGTGGATATTGCCATTCTTCAAAGTAGCCATGACAAGGAAGGGGTGAAAGACTTCGTGGCAGAGTATGGTCAAGTGATTGTTGACGAGTGCCACCATCTATCGGCGTTTACCTTTGAGCAGGTGATGAAGCAGGTGAAAGCGAAGTACATCGTCGGACTGACAGCGACTCCCGAGCGAAAAGATGGACATCATCCCATCATCTATATGCAGTGCGGCCCGATTCGATTCAAGCTCAGTGCCCGCTCAATGACGGCAGCTACGCCGTTCGAGCATGAAGTGGTTCCACGGTTGACCGACTTTTCCTTGCCGCCTGAGCAAACTGATATGACGATTCAGGAAGTGTACGCCGCACTCGTCGATGACCGCGTCCGCAATGAATTGATCCTTACGGATCTCGTCCAGGCAGCCGCAGACGGGCGTTCACCGTTGCTTCTTACCGGCAGAACAGAGCACTTGGAATACTTCGAAACGGAGCTTGCTGCCAAGGTGAACCACGTCTTTACGCTGAAGGGTGGCATGGGCAAGAAACAACGACGATCGACAGCAGAGGCAATTGCGGCTGTGCCCGAGTGCGAGCCGAGAATCATTCTGGCGACCGGCAGCTACATAGGCGAAGGGTTCGACGACGCTCGCTTGGATACGCTCTTTCTGGCGATGCCCATTTCCTGGAAGGGAACACTACAGCAATACGTAGGGCGTCTCCACCGACTTCATGATGCCAAGCGCGTTGTACGAGTCTACGATTACGTGGATTCCAACGTCCCTATGCTGGCGCGAATGTACGCGCGTCGCCTGAAAGGGTACAACCTGATCGGCTATACGATCCGGGACGCCAGCAACGATACGTCGTTCTTTCAGAATGTTGAAAATCGATCTTCCAAATAGCCTTTGATCAACGGAGAAACATGACAAAACGGAACAGTCGCCCGGTGGTTCTGCATCCGCGGAGCCTGAAAGGAGAATCTGGGACAAATCTCCCTTCGCTGGGCAAGGCGAGGCTTAAGGAACTGATCGAACAAGCGATCGTGGATGCTTACGGCGAAGAAGAACAAGCAGGCGGTTTTTTCACCATGATTGAGGAACACTTAGCGTTGCCGTTCGCTGTGAAGGTCCTCGGCGTCGATGCTCACGTGGAGAAGGTCGACATGACGCTAGATGGCCAAATTGTTGCCATTTGCCGTCGAGGCAAAACGCGCCAGAAGATCCCAATCCTGGACCTGCCTTTGCCAACGCCGGCACCGGCAGGCGTGGAATGGATTGTCGCTTATCGCCACTGGCGCCAAGGATCCTGGTGAGCGAATACCAGTATTACGATTTCCGCGCAATCGACCGTCCGCTGACGAAAAAAGAGATGGCCGCGCTACGTTCCATCTCGACGCGGGCCGCAATCACCACAACGAGCTTCACGAACCACTACGAATGGGGAGACCTGAAAGCCAATCCGAGCAAGCTGTTGGAGACGCTTTTGTCTACTTCGCGAACTGGGGGACGCATGAGTTCTATATTCGCCTCCCACAGGAATCGGTTGACTACAAGTTGCTCAAGGCCATAATCCCAGGCCAGACCGTGCGTGTGCGAAGAACCACGAGATTCGTGATCGTTGAATTTGGAAGTGAGTCGGAGTGGGATGGCGAGGACGACGGGACTGGATGGATGGCCTCCCTGATGCCTCTGCGCTCGGACCTGCTTCGCGGCGACCTCCGATGCCTGTATCTCGGCTGGCTTCGCAGTGCGCAGGATGGAGGACTTGATGAAGATGAAATGGAGCCGCCCGTGCCTGCAGGCCTGCAAGAATTGTCCGGTTCCCTCGATGCTCTGATCGAATTCCTCGAAATCAACGAGGATCTCGTCGAGGTTGCAGCACAGGCTTCAAAACCACTCGCTGCTGGACCGAGCCGCAAAGAGGTGTCCGCATGGATTCGAGGCCTGTCGGAAAAGGACAAGAACGAGTTTGCTCATTACTGCGGTCGTGGAGCAGGGCGAGCGCTGGCGAAACGACGTCATGCGGCGTTTCCGGGGTCCGGACTTACAGCAACCCTCTGAAGTGCACGTTGCAAGCGAACGGCGTAAGGTGGGCAGTCTTCTGGCAGCGGCCCATGCGCGTGCGAAGGACAGAGCCCGGCTACTGAACGAACAGCGCATAGCGGAAACGGCAAAACGAAGAGCGGAAGACGAGGCAAGCCGGACTCGATATCTCGATCAACTAGGTCGACGCGAACCGGAAATCTGGGAGGAGGTCGCCGTACATATCCTGAAGCGGCAGCCCAACGAGTACGCTAGGGCGGTTGGCTTGCTGACCGACTTGCATGATCTCGCAGTCCGCCGGGGCAAGAGAGCCAAATTTCAGATGGAACTTGAGAAGATCCGGCAGGCACACGCCGCCAAGGAGAGCTTCTTGCGTCGACTTGCCAAGGCAAACTTGTAGGCAGGCTGATCGCTACTACGAGCAAACAATCGTCTCGGACCGCCCATTGTGACGCCAGTGTGACGCAAAACCTGCCAACACTGCCAAAGTTGACATCATTGACACTTCACGGCGACTGATTTCAAATAAGTTGTCTGTTTGCAGTGCAGTCCGGCGAATTCGGCTTATAGGTCTTGCTGCCACAAAATAAAGCACTTACGCTGGATTTTCCACCGAAACACAAACCGAAATGCCGCTACATGCTCCCTCACGAGGCCCACCGACGCGGGCAGGTGTGTATGCTCGCGCATCAGCTCGGATTCCCGTTGCCGAACGAGGTGGCGTACGGGATCTGAATTGGAAAGAGCTGTGGAAAGAGTGCGGGTCGCCTGGCGGCCCCGGCTACGATTCTTAAGGAATCGCTCAGGTTCCATGGCATCGCCCATAAGCCCTTCTAACTTAAGACGCCAGTCGTTGCGTCCTGACCGATGCTTGGGGCATGCAGATTTCTGAAGACAGCTGGACGCGGCTCTCGTCGTCGTTGTTTCCCGCCGAGTGGCAGGAGCAAGGGCATATGACTGGAACTCATGGTTCGGCAAAGCCTGGAGTCGATGCCGCAAGATTCGCTGGCACGAAAGACATGAGAAACCGTAAACTTCGCTTGCTCCAGAATGCACAACTTCTACCTATCGTTCTGAGGAGTCAACGATCTCGATGACCACTGAACAAGAACTTCGCGCGAAGTTACGCAAGATCTCTGCGTTGTTCGAAGGTGCCACCACCGTCGGGGAGCGCAGCGCAGCGGCGGCTGCGCTCGAGAGGGTAAGGAAAGCTCTTGCGGTCACCGCGCAAACCGATCACCCGGTAGAAACACGGTTCACCCTCTCGGATCTCTGGCACAGGCGATTGTTCACCGCGCTGTGTCGCCGCTATCATCTGGAACCCTACCGCTACCTGCGGCAGCGTCACACGACGGTCGTCGTGCGGGCTCCCAGATCGTTTGTCGACAAAATTCTCTGGCCAGAATACGTGGGGCTCAAGGACGCGCTTGATGAGTACCTGAACGAAGCAACGGAACGGATTATTAGAGAAGAGGTCTATAGCGATTCAGCGGAAGCGACGGAACGGGCCGGATGAGAGCCGCACCCATCGGGGTAGCATTGTGCGGAGGCAACCAATGAGGTCTCTCGACGAACCGGCGGGCCCTGATGGGCGACAATCATAACTCCCGCACCGGAAAGAATGCTCGACGCCGAACAGGGTCCGCTCGATCGCGTGCCAGACAGCTAATCGGGCGCCTTGGCAATCGTTATAATTTCAGCCAGGGATATCTCTGCTCTGGGTGGGCAAACCCGCCGACGAAATCTGGCAGATCAGAAAGCGCGAAAGCTTGGCATAAGTGCTTGTTCAGTCCATAACCATCCATAGACTTAACCAGCAAGCGTCCAGTTTTCTATGGCCAAATCACGGACTCGACCGAACTCGCGCGTATTGTTCGTAACCAGCATCAAGCCAAGGCTGCGCGCGTGAGCAGCGATGAACAGATCGTTTGCACCGATCATCGTGCCAAGTGTCTTTAAGTCCGCGCGAATCTTTGCATAGTGCAGAGACGCTTCATCATGGAAATCCAGAACCTCGACGTAGCGCAGAAATGCCGTCAGCGCCACTTCATCTTGCTGCCGTCGCGGAGACAGTTCGACACCGAACAACAGTTCTGACTTCGTAATTACGGAAATACACACATCACCGACTGGGACTCGTTGCAGCCGTTCCAAAACCGCATCATTCGAGCGCTTCATGATGTAGGAACAAGTGTCCGTGTCCAACATGTAGCGCGGCATTACGGCTCACGCTCCTGCACCGGGAGGTCCTCGGCACCTTCCATGAAAGTCGGCGAGGCGACAGGAGCATCGGCAAGATAAGAAGACCAGTCAGATGGTCGGGGTGACAGGACTACGTCACTCCCCTCCTTCCGTATGAATACTTCCTTGGTATTGAACTGAAACTCCTTGGGCAACCGGACGGCTTGACTGCGGTTATTCATGAAGATTTTCGCTCTGCGTTGCATGGTCCTCCTCCTTCAGATGCTTAACCATTTGGCATATACACTAGTATATGCCAGCACAGGGTTTTGGACAACTGCTTGCTCGCACTCGGCTTCGCGGCCATCTTCCTTCTGAACCTGCCAAACAGTTTCTAACTATCTGATTCCACAAGGAAATGCGGAATCATAGATTCCCTAGATATTCGCTTCGTGGAGACCCTAAGCAACCGGCCGTCACTGATTTCGGATTAAATGGGACGTTCCGGGCACTCGCATTCGGAGCGAGTACTATCAGGACAGCTGCACTGTCGGGGACGGTGCCTTTATTCGCTCTCTTTCCAAGTCCTTCGCGCCCGGACCGAGGCAACATTGAAGCGGACGCCCTGATTATCCGCCGGGTTGAGCCACAACAACCGCTCAGAAACACGCTCGGCCTCCTCGAACCGTTCCAGTCTCCACAGGCACAGCCCGAAGCCGTGCATGCAGCGCAGGAACGGGCGGTTGTCGAGCCATTCCCAGGGCAACAGCCCATCGGCGATGGCTGCTCAGCGAGAGTTTCGCCGATCCGCAGTCCCACCTCGTAGTGGCGCATCGCATCGCCGGGGATGTGGTCGAAGATGAGGTTACCGAGGTGAGCATGGGCGTCGAGGCAGCGGAGGTCGGACTCGCAAAGTTCCATGAGGATTTGGCATGCGGCCTCGTAACCACCCGCGCTCTCCAGGTCGTTGCAGCGGATAATGGGATCGCCCTCCGGCTCGTCGGGGTCGTCCATCGGAAGCAACTGCTCCATTTCGAATGACTGACGCGGTCCCCGGGCGATGCGCGCGTCCAGTTCCTTCAAACTCATCCTATGGCCTCACCAGTGCTGGGTAAGAATTGCGAGGTCTGAGCCAGGTCAGTCAAGACGGTACCTCCCAGTCCTCTTGCGCGGACAAATCTGTTCCCTCCCAATCCTCTGGGACGAAGACTTCCGCTTCTTCCGAATTGGATTGGGCGAAGACTTCCCTAGTCCTCCAGTCCCAGGTATGCGCAAAAATCAAGCCCGTGTTTTCCAACTTGCGTAGCAGTTCCGGATGCTTTTGCGCAAGGAATTTGAGTCTCCTGGTTTTGTAGGGTTTTATCCGGGCTACTTCCAGGACAATCTCGGCGAGACTGGCGACCTGCGGATTGTCCGACTTCGCCATTTGTCCCAAGCGAATCACATTCTTTTCGGAGATGTGCGACTGTTTGAGAAACCCGAGGATATCGTCCTGATCCTCGATGGCTCGGCGCTCGGTCTTCGGCTTGGCCTGGCAGCGCTTGCACACATGAATCTTGTGACCTTTGCCCGAGAACTGCTCGTTCGGCCGCTCACGCGCGCAGATCCTGCAGTAATGCCCCATACGATCCTTTATGACTACAACCCCCTCGACACAATTTTCGGTTGGGCCAATCCTACGCCCGATTGTGACGGAAGCTGCACTTATCCCGACTCTGCCTCAACTTTCGCGCGATTCATTTCTTACTTCCTTGTTATGGCACAAGAACGCTATGAAAGTAGAAGCGCGAGGTCCTCGGGCTTCAGGTTCCGAATGACGCTGCTCTCGGCGCCGATGATTTCGGCGGCCAGGTCGCGCTTGCTATTTTGCAACTCGAGTATCTTCTCCTCGACGGTGTCACGGGTGATCAGCCGATACGCGAAGACCGAACGCTGTTGTCCGATGCGGTGCGTGCGATCCACCGCCTGCGCTTCCACGGCCGGGTTCCACCAGGGATCGAGGATGAATACATACTCGGCAGCGGTAAGATTCAGCCCGACTCCGCCTGCCTTTAAGCTGATCAAGAAGATTCTGCAGCTTGGGTCAGTTTGGAAACGCTCGACTCTGGCCTGGCGGTCGCGAGTCGCGCCATCGAGGTATTCGTAAATGATGCCACTTTCATTCAGCCGCTCGCGAACAATTTTCAGCAGGCTGGTAAACTGCGAGAACACCAATGCCTTGTGTCCTTCGTCGAGGACTTCGCGCAATTGCGCGAGCAGCGCTTCGAGTTTGGCGCTGGGGGCTCCAATGCGTTTGGGGTCGAGCAGTGCGGGATGGCAAGCGGCCTGGCGCAGACGCAACAAGGCTTCCAGAACCTGGATCTTTGATTTAGTCAGGCCATCCGTTTCGATTCGCTTCAGCAGTGACTCGCGATAGTGCTGGCGCAATTCGTCGTAGAGCTTGCGCTGGGCGGTCTCCATCTCACAGTAAATCGTCTGCTCGCTCTTGGGCGGAAGTTCCTGCGCCACTTGCTGCTTGGTCCGGCGCAGAATGAATGGCCGCAGGGCCTGAGCCAGCAAGCGGCGCGTGTCTTCCGTGGGATTGCGCCATGTGCCTCCCGCAACCTTGAAAACGCTGGCTGCGCCAAGCATTCCGGGATTAAGAAACTCAAATAAGCTCCAGAGTTCGCCGAGATGATTCTCGACCGGAGTGCCACTCAGCCCCAGACGATATCGTCCGCGCAAAAGGCGTACTGCCTTCGAGGATTCAGTGTCGGCATTCTTGACCGCCTGAGCCTCGTCGAGGATGACGTAATCAAATTCGAGATCCTTAAGAGAAAGGATATCCCGTCGCAGCGTACCATAGGTGGTGAGGATCACGTCACAAGCCGCGAAGTCGTTGCCATCGCGGGCCATGCCGGTGTGGTCCAGAACCCGCAGTTGAGGCGTGAAGCGCTCCGCCTCCTGCTTCCAGTTAAACACCAGGGATTTCGGCACCACGATGAGGGACGGTGCGACTGGCTTGCCGGTGCACCGCAACTCGCGACGCATTTCGAGAAGAGCCAGCACCTGCGCCGTCTTGCCTACACCCATATCATCGGCCAGGCAACCGCCGAAAGAGTATCGTTGTAGAAAAAGGATCCACGCCAATCCTTCGCACTGATAATCGCGCAAACGGCCCACGAATCCCTCAGGCTGTGCAGTGGTCTCCACCGCACTGAATTGGTGCAGATCGGCCCGGACGCGCGCGAACGTCTGGTCCCATTGTGCTTCGGGCTGTGTGGCCAACAGGGCATCGAGAAGTCCTGCCTGGGAACGGGTAAAGTGAATGTGTCCGTTCTCGGGAGAACCCATTCCGGCCAGGGGACCGATCCGGCGCAGCCATTCCTCCGGCAGCATTCCGTAGGTTCCGTCATCGAGCTGCACCATGTTGTTGCCGCGACGCAAGGCCGCGAGCAATTCTGGCAGTCGCGCCTTGGTGTTGCCGTAATCCACTTCGCCGTGCAATTCGAACCAGTCCACACCGCTGGACACTTCGAGCCGGTACGATCCCGGCCGGCGGAAGATTTTTCCTTCGGCGTCAATGTGCCATCCTGCCTCGACCAGCGACCGCACGACCCGTGGCAGCTTACTCGCCGCAAACCCGCGGACAGGTTCGGGCTCCCAGTAACTCGCTTGGCCTCGTTTCACGCCCAGTTGATCAAGCAATGCATTAGCCGTTGCTTCGGCGTCGAAATCGCGGATCAGAAACCGCCGGCTGGCAGCGTCATAGACGCCCCGCGAGGAATCGAACTCCGGCACAATCCGGTCATCGTAGGCAAACGAGAGCTCCGCTTGCAGGCGCCCTGGTCCTAAGCGAGTCGGCGCTTGGGAAATTTTCAGACGCGGAGCGGGAATTGACGCCAATTCCTCGTACCGCATTTCCTCTGGCACAGTCAGTGGCGGCAGGTTCCGGGAGCAGAGCAAGGCGGCCAGGAATTGATCTTTTTCGCCCTCGGGGGCCACAATCGAGCACTTCTTGCGAAGAGATGAAATCCACGCAAACGAAGCTTCCTGGGCGCATCGTGCCACTCGGTCCCTGGTAAGTAGAAGGCCAGGTGCGACGAGGAGCGGGGCCGTCAGTTTCATTCGCTCTTCACCACGGTGGAAAAATCCGGTGAGCGCACACTGTCCGTCTTCCGCCTTGCCCAACTCAAGCCCAAAACTCCAAGCCTCGCCGTCATCCCAAGCCAGCGGTAGCAAAGCTTCGGGCTCGTTCTGAGGCCGCAAGTAGCAGCGGCCGGTTCGGACCATGAGAGGCATGAGCATAACGCTCAGTGCAGGCGGAAGCATTGACAATTCAGGAAGACGTTCATAAGGATCCGAGTATCCATAGGCGTACATCTGTGTTCCAGCGACCATCGACAGTACTTGTTGGTCTTCGGTTATGGGAAGACGCTGAATCTGGCTGCGCTTCATCGCGAGCGGCTTGGGGCGTGTCCAGCTGCCGTCTTTCTTGCGATCACGAGATTCCAGCGTGAGGCACAGTCCGCCGCCCGAGAGACACGTTGCAATGTCCACGATGTATAGAACCTCCCGCTTCGCCGGCCACGTGGACTCTGGCGCGGCCGGCCGCGAGCCGGGGGCGACGATCTCGCTGAATTGCTGTTGCCACGATGGCGGTTTCGGCACCCTCTGTCGAGTGGTGACAGGTACGCGCGAGCGGGCAACCGAGTCTCGCCATCGGGCCTTTAGCGTCCTGAGATCAGCGTCGTCAAAGGGCAATTCAGAATCGTCGCTCAATACCAGTTGCGGCGCAGAAGTAGCCACAGAGAGGCCACCCTGTGCCTCGGCTGCCAGAATCGTGGCCCAGAGATGCTTGCATGGGACGCCATTGTCCACGAAGTAGGGGCAGTCACACCAGACCGACAGGATTCCGTCTCTGAAATTCAGCTCTACATCATAAGTCTGCGAACCCCGCACCCGGGCGTGCAATTCAGTTTCAGAAGCCCGCTCAATACGGACTTGGTCGCGCCAATAGTATTCTTCGCCCCGATGCCGGACGTTCCTGGTGAATTGCGGGGCCAGTCGAGTGGAAAGATTCAAGGACATGGTTCAGGCCTGACGGCATTTTATCGAATAGAAAGAAGTGGAGCATTAAGCGCGAGCAGCTGGATCGAGAGGGTATCATTATTTCATCGACAGGCTGAAATTTCCTGGCGTCGTCTGAATGCCAATCGCGCAGTACTTTGAGAACACTCTTACAAAGCGTAGTAGATGGAACTCTATCGGGTCCGCACTGAAGACATGGACGGGGAGGATCGAGTAATTCTTGTGCCAGACAGCCAAACACCAGAAGGGGGAAGGCGCGTTCCGATGAGCCGACGAGTATTTCGGCTTTTTGGACGCAGCAAACCTCAGCGTTCCTTCTTCGTTTGCCGCATCGGGCACATTCGATGCCCGGAGTGCCGAGTCGGGCTCACTCGGTGAAATCCGCGAATTTGTGACGCCGGTGTGACGCAAAACCTGCCGTCACTGCCCAAGTTGACATCATTGACACTTCGCGACGACTGATTTCAAATAAGTTGTCTGTTTGGAACGCCGACCGGCGAATTCGGCTTATAGGTCCGGCTGCCACAAGTTCTTATTTTCAATCACTTATAGAACATCGAATCCCGTTGTGACGCCGGTGTGACGCAGTGGAACTCCAGCGGAAGCCCCGCGAACTCACCGATATGCACCCGCCGTTAGCTACACCCACTGCAAAAAAAAGAACTGACAATCCCCCGAAAAGGCGTGGTGTGTGGACTGCTTTCTCGCTTCGCCCGCGGACGCAAAGGGACGTCCGCAAGGTGTGAGATTTTTCTTTGATCGAGTTCTGGCGGTAGAAAAGGTGATGAGGGCTTTACGTGAGCGAATCTGACCCCAAACTTTTGGATCTGCAATCTGCTATTGCTGAGGTGCAGCGCCAACGGGAAGAAGAAGAAAATGTTCGTCTGCGGCGTCTTTTGCAGGACCACGGCATACAGCTTCCGGTGGTTCAGTCCCCGAACGGTATTTCCGTCACAACGAGCACCCTACCAAGTCCGCACACCCCTGTCTTGAAAGCAGAACAACGCATTGCTCTGTTCCGGAGCCTCTTCCACGGGCGCGACGACGTTAGCAGGGAGGCCAATCCATAAAAGTGAGATATACATCACAAATGTATTGAAAATCGTTAAAAAGTGATGTATACATCACATCATGCAGACGCTGGCAGAACTGGGCGAAGCGGTCTCAACCAGACGAAAGGCTCTTGGGCTGAACCAGAGCGAGGTTTCCCTGCGCTCTGGCATCACGAGGGAATCCCTGGTGCGCCTTGAACGAGGACAGGTATCGGAGTTCGGTTCCCGCAAACTCCTGGCGGTACTCGCCGTGCTGGGCCTTGAAATGAGTTTCACCGAGGTAGGAGCCTCAGGTACCCTCGACGAACTGCGGCGCGAACGGGGTGGTGCTTGAAGCTGAATGTCCACGTCCTCGGTCGCCACGTTGGCATTCTTGAACAAGTCGGCGACTTCAAGAGCGTGATGACTTACGTTCCAGACGTGGCGCCGGAGAACCTCGTCTCTTTGACGATGCCCGTCCGCACCGAATCGTACCCGTGGGACGACCAACTTCACCCCATTTTCCAGATGAACCTTCCGGAGGGCTACCTCCTGCAGGTCTTGCAGGAGGAATTCGGGCCGCATATCGGCGCGAGCCCAGTCGCACTTCTCTCCGTTATCGGTCGAAACATGGTTGGAAGGCTCCAGGTCGCTCCACCGGGGGCCGCACTGGACGAGCCAGCAAAGCCGATCGAAGTTGCCGAGCTACTGAAGGGAGACAACTCGGAGGAGGCATTTTCGCAGCTGGTTCGGGAACATGCAAAGAGCGGCGTTTCAGGCGTCCTGCCGAAGTTCTTAGACACCGAACAAAAGAAGCAAGTCGGGCTGGGGCCGCACAAGAAGGCTTCGTTGCTGACCCACGAGCACATTATCAAAGGGTCATCCAGCAAGCTTCCGTTCGCGACTGCCAACGAGCACTTGTGCATGCAGGTGGCAGCGAGGGTTGTCGAATGTGCGAAAACCGAACTCTCTCAGGACGGCAATGTTCTCGTGGTGCGCCGGTTCGACGTCGATGAGAACGGGAAACCGTTCAGAGCATTGGAAGATTTTTGTGCGCTACTCGGACTTCGGCCATCCGCGAAATACGAAACGACATGGGAGCGAATCACGAAGGCGGTTCGGACCTATGTGCCGGGCGGAGATCAGCGCGAGACCTTCCAGAAGCTGACCACAATCCTGCTGTTGACGTACGCGCTGAGGAACGCTGACTGCCACTCGAAAAATTTGGCATTGCTATACACGTCACGAACGGACGCACGTCTCGCACCCGCGTACGACTTCTTCACGACTTCAGTTTACGAGGGTTACCAGAACAATCCCCCCGGAATCAGTTTCATGGGGAGGAAGACATGGATCCCCGGAAAAACTCTGGGCACTTTTATTACTTCCACCTTTGGCATTTCTCAACGCGAGCAGAAGGAAATCCTGGAGCGCATCAGTGATGCGGTGGCAGACACCGCTCCTGCCGTTCGTGAAGTAATGAAGAGCCTGGCTGGTTTTAAGGACACTGGAAAACGGATGCTAGCTGCATGGAGCGAGGGAGTGAGTGTTCTGCGCGATTCCCGTATGTACGGCTTGAGCCGGTGGAAGTCGGCCGCAGCTTTCGAGGGAATCTCCGACCCACCGAAACTCAAAAACCCGCGAACCGTCATCGGTCGCTCGGACTTATTGGCTCACCGTAACAAATCCAAATCTAAGTGACCGGTGCAACAGCAAACCGAGCTCGCTATATAGATCAACTAGCGCGACGCGAACCGGAAATCTGGGAGCAGGTCGCCGTACATATCCTGAAGCGGCAGCCCAACGACTATGCCAAGGCGGTTGGCTTGCTGACCGACTTGCATGATGATCTCGCAGTCTGCCGAGGCAAGAGGGCCAAATTTCAGATGGAACTTGAGAAGATCCGGCAGACACAAACGCCGCCAAAAAGAACTTCTTGCGTCGACCTGCCAAGGCAAACTTGTAGGTAGGCTGATCGTGACTACCAGCAAACAATCGTCTCGGACCGCCCATTGTGACGCGGGTGTGACGCAAAACTTGCCAACACTGCCAAAGTTGACATAGTTGACACTTCACGGCGACTGATTGCAAATAAGTTGTCTGTTTTCATTGCAGCCCGGCGAATTCGGCTTACAGGTCCGGCTGCCACAGACTATTGTTTTCAGCGATTTGCAGAGGCGCAAAGTCCATTGTGACGCCGGTGTGACACACCGCCCTTAGTTTTGCGACCAGCCACGACCAGGCCAGTAAGTATCCTCCGGCAGGGCCGGAGGCTTTACGGGTCGCGGGCCCCGCAAAGGGGCCCTGCCGCGACCCAGAGTCAAAATCACAACCTCCAAGCCGCAATGCTAATGGCCGGGGCACTCGAATAGAGAAGCATACTGCGGGAGCTGTCAAACTTTTGCTGCCTCCCCGGCAGAGCCGGGGGGCTCCCGCCGTACTAGGCCGGCCATGTCCTACGCGGTCTCCGCAGATCGCTTTTCTTCGTGTCAGGTTACAGAGTCCACCACGCAGTTAGCAAAAACCCCGTGCGACGTGGGTGACTGCTGTCGGAGTCACCCACGCCCGAGTTGAGAGTTGGGCTTGCTGCGGCGCGGCTCAATCTTGGCCTTGTAGGTAACGAGTTGCAACGCGACCAGCGGTCTCGAGCAGGGTTCGCTGAAATTGGAGCTGGCTCGACTAAATCCCTTGAAACGAAGCCTCAGCTCCCAGACCATTTTCGTGACCATCGTAAAATGGACTGGACTATTTTACGATATACGCGATAATGGTCCTCATGACGGAGCGCCCGCGTCTCTATACCGCGGTCTTGACGGACCACCTTGAAAGACATCGTCAAATGGCGTTGGTTTCAGGGCCTCGCCAAGTCGGAAAGACTACCGCCTGCAGGTCGCTCAGCGACCACTATCTCAACTGGGACAATGCCGATGACCGGCGACGCCTCTTGCGCGGTCCAGCCGCGCTGGCGGAAACCCTGCAGTTGGATCGCCTCGTGGCGAAACCTCCAGTCGCCGTGCTCGACGAATTGCACAAATACAGCAAATGGAAATCCCTGCTGAAGGGCTTTTTCGACACCTACGGCGATCGAGTCCGTCTGATCGTAACCGGAAGCTCGCGACTGGACGTATTTCGCCGGGGAAGTGACAGCCTGATGGGACGCTACCTGCTCTACCGCATGCATCCATGGAGCGTGGGCGAAAGCCTGCGGACAAACTTGCCTCCGCGAGAGATTCAGCCACCGGCTGAGCTCGCATCCACCGAGTGGGATGCGCTGTGGGAACACGGAGGATTCCCGGAGCCCTTTCTCCGCCGCGACAGTCCTTTCACGCGTCGGTGGCGTTCCTTGCGGCAAGAGCAACTTTCACGGCAGGACCTGCGTGAAGTCGCACAGGTCGCCGATTTGGGAACCATGGAAACGCTGATGCAACTTCTCACCGAACAAAGCTCGCAGCGATTGGTCTACTCCAATCTTGCTCGGGAAATCCAAGTCTCTGTTGACACGGTGAAGCGCTGGGTTGACCTGCTGGCCCGTCTGCAATACGGCTTCATGGTTCGCCCGTGGTTTAGGAACGTCGCCAAGGCTCTGCGCAAAGAACCGAAGTGGTTCCAGCGGGACTGGAGCGGCTTGGCGGACGACGGGGCGCGCGCGGAAACTTTAGTCGCTTGCCATTTGCTCAAGGCAGTCGAAGGCTGGACGGATCTTGGGTTTGGCGACTTCGAGCTGCGCTACCTGCGCGACAAGCAGAAACGCGAAGTGGACTTTTTGGTGGTCAAAGACCGCAAGCCTTGGTTCCTCGTAGAGGTCAAGCTGAGTGAAACAAGCCTATCGCCGTCCCTCGCCCACTTTCAAGCGCAGACAAAGGCAGCCCACGCCTTTCAACTGGTTGTAAACCTCGAGTATCAACCCGCCGACTGTTTTCGCGTCCATCGGCCGGTTGTAGTTCCGGCAAGGACACTCCTGAGCCAACTCCTCTGAGTTCGGATGCCTTGGCTGCGCTATCGACGGTGCACAAACTGTGCTCAGCGCCGTTCTCGTCAAGGCGAGATTTTGGGAGCGCCTACAAGGCATTTCCATCGACGACGCTCGGCGTCTGGTACTGAAAAGGCCGCTTGATGGGGCGATTTCGCCCCGCCGAAGTACACTTCGCAGTCGCTGATCTTGTTGGAACCTCAGATTGTGCCGGAGAACATGGTGCAGCCGCTGGTTGCCGAAGACATGACAACACGTGTGGCCATCTTGGAGCAGCAGATGCTGAGCGAGACCAATCTGCAGCCATTGGTGCAGAAGGTGTGGCCGGGCAAGAACAGCCAAGAAGTGGACCAGATCATCGACAACATCCGCCTCAACGTAAAGCTGGAGCCGGTGATCACCAGCCTGTCGGCGATTGGCGTCACCGCAGGAGAACAGGTCAAGCCTGGCCAGAGTCCGGTGCCGGGTTTCTATTTGGACTACACGGCTGCGCGTCCACGCGTGGCGCAGCAGATCTGCACTGAGTGGACGGCCCTGTTGATCAACGAGAACCTCAAGTCGATGCAGGCTGCTGCCAGCGGCACGAGCGAGCTGTTGAGCCCGGGTTTGGAGGACGCGAAGCACAATCTGGATGACTGGATTCCAAACTGGCGGCTTTCAAGAAGAAGTACGTGGGACAGCTTCCGGGCGATGAAGAGAACGATCTAAAAATGAGCCAGGTCAGTCAAAACGGTATCTCCCAGTCCTCTTGCGCGGACAAATCTGTTGCCTCCGAGTTCTTTGGGACAATCACTTCCGCTTCTTCCGGCCAGATAGGGATTTCCAAAGTACTCTGTCGAACTTCCCATCTCCGGCGGGACGATGACAAACAGACCTCTCTTCAACCGCGACACCAGTCCGCGCTTCGCGGCCTTGTGGAGCAGACTGCTCGTGTGGGATGGTTGCAGTCTGGTAATTCTCACGGCATCGGCAGTCGTGAAAATGGTTTTGTCGGAATCGTAGAGGGCCATCAGAAGCCTAGCCATTTGAGACCGCAAGGTTTTCAGGTTTGGATTATGTGCTGTGTTCAATAAATGGCCCATAAAGCAAACTATTATGCACAAAGAATAATATTATTAATCATTACTGTGCTGAGAAAGTCCGGGCCATGAGCGGGGAATCTGATTCCGCCTATGGTGCGCGCCGCGCCGCCTATGACATCAAGAAACTCCGAGGCAAGGGCATGGTGCTGAAGATCGGAGCCTCACGCCGCTACGAGCCACTCCCGAAGGGCTACGAGCCATGATAGCTCTTGGTGGTCCTGCGCGAACGGGTAATCCGACCCTTGCTCGCCGCCAGCACTCGCCCCCGAGCCCGACTCCAAACTGTCCAATCCGACGCCGGCGATCAGCACTACGAAAACCTCCGCGCCGGCATGCGCGGCCTCTTCACTGAGCTGGGGGTGGCAGCTTAAGATCGACAATTTATTTTTCCTTCGGATAAGCTAATTTGAGAGCCGGTTTCCCTCGACATGACATGGCAGTGAACTCGAAGATGCCAAACTCGAAACGTAAGGTGACTCTGCCCGGTTCCATCCGGGATTTCGTCGAACGGCAGGGGACGCTTCCGCTCGAGAGTCTGTTGGAGGATACTGACACGCCCGTTTATCCTTACTGCGAGTACTGGCTCCGAGCCGTCGCCGCAATACTCTTTTCGGGGCGGATTGCGGCCAAGGATGACGGCTTCCCCAACATGACGGATGTGAACCGGATCTGCAAGGAGGCAAACTTCGATCAATACTTATTCGAAGCGACGGGCAAGTTTCTGGTCATGGCGAAAATCATCCGGCCCAGCGAGCAAAGTTCCCGGTATGAGCCGGCCAAATTCTGCGATGCTTTTTGGAACCACCAACTCCAGCCTTTGCAGGAGACGGCACGGCAAGCCTTTCTGGAATTGGTCCAGCACTTCACCCCCTTTCGCGTGTGGCGGCCCACCCTCGCCGTCAGTTCAATGTTGGACGTGCTTGTCGCCTTGTTTGCTACTGCATTTGCAGACCTGGCCATTCCCGAGGACCAGGCCGGCAATGTCTTCCTCGAATTCAGCAAGCTGCCATCTCCGGACTTGATCGATCTCGGCAAGCAACTGGGCTTCAAGAACCGCCGGTGCGATGCAGGGGGCTGGGATTGGTGGTTAGACGAACCCGGGCAGCGGGCCTTACTTTCCGCGCTCTATGTTTCCAATTGGGCTTATACAACGGATCACCAGAAGCAGAGCTGGATCTACCTAAGCGATACTGCACGGATCATTTTGGGGCTCGCGACAGCGCCGGAATTACCCGCGCCGGCCGTCGACTTCAAAGTGCTCCCCAACCTATGTGTGCTGGCTGGTGCGGACCTGCCGCCGGAGAAACTCGTGCCGCTATTCCGCCATTGCAAAATCAAGCGCATCGATCGAGTATTCGAATTGCAGTTGGACAAGAGGCAGTTGACGGAGACAACACCGCAAGAGCCGTTGGTCCGGAACCTGCGCGAAGTGTTGGAAGAATCGGGGCCACTGCCCGCGACGGCTGACAGCCTGCTGAGGCACAGGCCTCTCGGGGGCGGGGAAATCCGGATTCGCGGCTGTAGTGCGATTGTGCAACCGGAAAGCGCGGAGGTTTTGGATGCCATTCGGCAGCACCGCCGCCTAAAGGGGTACCTGGAGGCGGGGGCGCCGAAGGGTTATCTGCTTATTAAGCAACAGTCGAATCCAAGCAACTTCATTCAACGCTGCAAGGAACTCGGGTTTAAAGTCACAACATTGCAAAGCTAGGCTGAGAGAAAACGCATGTCCACCGGGCGGTACGAAAATCCCTTCATCGTGCAGAGTGACCACACGGTTCTGGTCGAGGTGGACAGTCCTCGCTATGTCGAGGGACGGGATGCGCTGGCGCGTTTTGCCGAACTGGTGAAGTCGCCCGAGCATATTCACACGTATCGGATCACGCCGCTCTCGATCTGGAACGCGTGTGCCGCCGGCGTGGCGGTCGAATGGATCCGTGAGAAGTTGCGCGGGCTCTCCAAGTACGATGTGCCGCGTCATGTCGAGATCGAAATTGCGGAGTACGCGGCGCGCTACGGAAAACTGAAGCTAACGCGGGATCACCGCGGTCTGGTGCTGAGCATTTCGGCTGCGGTGCTCGCCGAGGAACTGGTTCGCCATCAAACTGTGGCGTTCCTCCTGGGCCGGCGTATCGGATCGCAGGAGTTCCTTGTTGAGCCGCCAGAGCGAGGTCGGTTGAAGCAAGCCCTGATCAGGGTCGGCTATCCTGTCGAAGACCTGGCAGGCTACCGCGAGGGCGAACAGCTAGAGATTATCCTGCGCAGGGAGACACGAGGGGGGCTGAGCTTCCACCTGCGGGACTATCAACGGGAGGCTGCCGAGACCTTCTACGCAGCGGGGACGGCGCGCGGCGGTTCAGGCGTAATTGTGTTGCCCTGCGGGGCCGGGAAAACCATCGTCGGTCTGGCGTGCATGGCCCGCCTGCAGACCTCCACCCTGGTATTGACCACCAGCATCACCGCGACTCGCCAGTGGATCGCGGAACTCATTGACAAAACCACGCTGCCCGGAGAGGCGATCGGAGAATACAGCGGCCACACGAAGGATATTCGCCCGGTGACCATCGCCACCTACAACATCCTCACTTGGCGCACGGATCGGACCGCCAGGTTCGCCCATCTGGAGCTGTTCGATCAGCGCGATTGGGGGCTGATCATCTACGACGAAGTCCATCTGTTACCGGCGCCCGTGTTCCAGGTGACCGCCGGTCTGCAGGCCCGCCGGCGGCTAGGCTTGACGGCCACACTCGTGCGCGAAGATAGCCGGGAGGATGACGTGTTCGCGCTGATCGGGCCGAAAAAGGTCGACCTGCCCTGGAAGGAGCTGGAGCGGCAGGGGCTGGATTGACCTCTTTCCGCCGGTCTACGGGGTGAAACAATGACGGGTGAACTCTGGACGCACCGTCTTCTCGCAACTAATCCAACATCTCCCCGAAAAAGAATTTCAAAAGTGTGTTGGCCGCCACAATGGCGACTCTAACTTCAGGAGATTTTCCCGCAAAACGAGCCATGGGCACACGGATCTGGAATCACATGACCGGGCCGCAAGAGCGACTTTATCAGAAGCGTCGTAAATACTACTCACTGCTTCTGTACCGGCTCAATGGCCCAAAAGCAAATGCACTGGAAGCTTTTCGATGCAACTTTGTAGTGAGTTCACGCTCAAAAAAGTCAAGATCTGGCTGTTATCAGATGTCTTTCCGGATGAGATCTCCTCTTCGGAAGTGCTCAGGAAGCTGTTCGCACGGGCAAACGGAACCGAAGATCCGAAAATCATCGAAACCATGATCGATCCCGGCGCAAACGATATCCATTCCATCGACCTTCAAATCTTCTGGCCGGGTGACGGGGGACCGCCTCCATCTGTCGAACTCCACCACCACGAGCACGAGGCGCAGAATGTACAAATTCTTCAACAATGATTAGCAAGCGGGTAGGGTGTGTCGGTTTCGGAAATTCTGACCCTCTTGATCCCGGAAATTCTGGCACGCCTAAGAACCTCCAGAAGGGATAGAAAACTCCCTATGCTCCAGCTATGCCGGGAGCGGAGGGAGGAGGATGTTGGGGATGCTAAAACGACACGAAGTCGAGATTTTGCTGAAGGCCGGTCATGCGAAGACTGAGGTAGCGCGCTTGAGCGGGGTTTCGCTGCGCTCGGTACAACGCATCGCGGAAGAGAGTCCCGTGGGGCATGTTGATGATGCGAAGGAGCGCGCCAAACGGCAGATCGGCCGGCCCAGTACGGTCACGAATTTCCGGAAACAGGTGGTTGAGATCGTGCGGGAAACGCCGGATCTGGCGTCGCTAGAGATTCTGCGTCGAGTGAAGGAAAGCGGCTACTCAGGAGGCAAGACCGCGCTTTACGAGCTGGCAATGTGGATCTGATGGAATTTCTGATTAGTAAAGGTGCGGATGTCAACGGGACTTCCGATAACCCCAATGATCGAGATACCGTGCTAATCGGCGCTGCTTCTCGTTGCAAGCAAGAGTCCGTCCACGAAATTCTGCGTCATCACGCGCAGATCAACGCTCAGGATTTCAATGGCGACTCCGCTTTGTCGCGTTTCTTAAGCTCCTGTACTGACGCCACGGCGGGTGCGGATATCGAAGGCACTTTCGAATTACTTGTTGCGGCGGGAGAGAACGTCAATCTGAAGAACGATCAAGGACAGACCCCGATCTTCAGCGCCTGCTTCAACGACCGTGCGGTTGCGCTGCTTGCCCAAGCTGGCGCGGATTTGAACGTGAGGGATGCATCCGGGCAAACAGCCCTGATGCATTGTGTCACTCTTGATTTTTCCAAGGCGATGATCGCGGCGGGTGCGGACTTGAACCCACGGGACCGTGAAGGACACACGGCAGCTGAGGCAGCTCGCGGCATGGGAGTGACCGAAAAGGCAGACGTGCTCGACGCGGCGATGAAAGCCCGGACGAAACGCCAGCAATAATGGCACTCTGTAACTCGACTTTTTGTTGACCGTGACAACTCGGCAACACCGAGCGGGTGGCGCGGTATCGATCGTACGCTTACCCAGTAACTAACCTGTGGTCGCGAAGCGCTCACGGAACATTCGTCCGATTAACAAGCATCAGCCGCTCCAAGTTTTCAATCATGACTGAAGGCAACGAGCCAAGTATCCGCCCACTGATGACTTCGACTACGTCCTGAAGAAGACAATTAGTTATGTTTGATTCGGTGCGGCCCGAAACATCGAAAGCGAGAATCGATCGCCATGAATCTGACACGTAGAGACTTCGCCAAGCTGAGCGCGCTCGGCCTGGCAGCCCGGTTTGCCCCGAATCTGCATGTCGAGACCTCCGCCCCTCGGAAGACCGGCTACTGCGTCATCGGCCTCGGCCGTATCGCCGGTCACTTCATGCCCGCCGTGCGCAGCACCACCACCTCCCAGATCACCGGGCTCGTAAGCGGCCATCGCGACAAGGCGGAGCGGATCGCGGCCGAGTACCGCGTTCCGGCAATCTCCATCTATAACTACGAAAACTTCGATGAAATCGCGCACAACCCGGCCATCGATGCGGTCTATGTGGCGCTGCCCAACTCGATGCACGCCGAGTACACGATCCGCGCGGCTAAAGCCGGCAAACACGTGCTTTGCGAGAAGCCGAGGTCGACCAACGTGGTCGAGGCTGAGGCGATGATTGCGGCCTGCAAGGCGGCCGGCGTCAAGCTGATGATCGCCTATCGCTGCCACTACGAGCCCACCAACCTGAAAGCGATCCGGCTCATCCGCGAGGGCGCACTGGGCCAGGTGCAGGCCATCGAGAGCTCCTTCGGCTTCAACATTGCCCCCGGCGAATGGCGGCTCAGCAAGAAACTCGCTGGCGGTGGGCCGCTCTTCGATGTGGGTATTTACTCACTCAACGCATGCCGATACCTGACCGGCGAGGAGCCGGAGCACATCGCGGCCAATGCCTCGGTCATCGATCAGGACGGCCGCTTCAATGAAGTGGAGGAGAATATCTCCTGGACAATGAAGTTCCCCTCCGGCATCGTAGCCAGTTGCAACACTACCTACGGCGCCGACATGGAAGGCTTCTATCGCGTCCATGGATCGAAAGGCTGGCTCGAAGTCGATTCGGCCTTCGTCTACGAAGGACTGCGGTTGCGCGCTGATTACGCGGGCGCACAACTGGACGAACTCAACCCGGCGCGCGATCCCTCGCACTTCCAGGCCGAAGCCGAACACTTCTCCAACTGCGTCCAAGATGGGCTGGAGCCGAAATCGCCGGGCGAAGAAGGTCTGCGCGACATGCGCTACATCACGCAGATTTACCGCTCGGCGGGAATTGCAATTTAAGGCTAATTTATATTATAGATTGCCACAATTGAGGGTGTCCCATCCTATCCGCCTTTTTCTGCGGGGTGGGAGATCCCAAAACCTTGCGGGTCCCTACATCCTGGCAAAATAACCACGTTACTTCAGCTTTAGCATGGATCCTCAGTGAATATCTTGACCTCGGAAGTTCTGGCGAATCCTGTTGTTCGTAGTAAGAACTGATCCGCCGCTTGTGCGGCTGGGTTCGGACGCTTTTCAGGAAGCCCTCGGCCGGGACCAGCATTGTCCGGAGGGGGTTCGGGTCGACTCGCCGTTTCGCAGGTGCAGGCAACCTTTTGGGCCGCCCTAGCGGGCCAATGGCAGAGCCGTCCAGACCCCAGAACTAGCCAACGTCTGCTTTCGGTTCATCCCAAAACCGCGTGTGGCGGTTTCCGAACTTAATCGTCACCTCGTACTTCTCAGCATCGTTCTGTTTCAGCCAGAGCAACTTGTAGACCGGTGTCCACGGCCCGCTTCGACCTTGCCAGCACAATTGGGGCACTCTTTTTCCTGCGTGAACATTTTCGATGGGGCCGTTGCGGAATGCCAATGCGACAATGCTCTTGGCTTCTGCTGCCAACTCCGGGTCTAACGTCATCTTTCGCTTAAGCATCGAAGCTTCTCAGCATAGGCAAAGCATGGCATTGAGCGATTGACCTCCAGCACGAAAGCCTGCCACATGCTCGCAGCGGGCTCCGTTGGCTCTAAGCAGCCTTCTTTCTCTGCGCCCTCACCTTTGCCCATCTTGCCCGCTGTGCCGCCGCGATCTTCCTACGGGCTGATGCTGACATTGGTGCGCTTCGGTTTCATCTTGCCAGTTTGCGTCGCGGCTCTCTTTGCCCATTGCGCTTTCTGCGCCAAACTGATCCGCTTACGACCCGAGGCTGACAAGGTACGCCTCGGTTTCGTGTAGGAACTCCCGCCGTTCAACTTGCCAAGAACTGAAAGAGCAGCATCAAAATGTTTAAGCTGGTTGACGAGATTCGTTCTCTCTATCCTCAACTCCGACACGATGGATGCCAGCCCCTTTAGATTTGCCATGAATTCCCCCTCGGCAAGGGGCTGTAACTGATCGGCTCTGTTCCCTGGGCGGCCAATGAAAATGGGGCGCAAGCGTAAGGACTCCTCTGGGGAGGGACAAACGGTTGGGGGATGGGAAGTAGGAGGCTTGAAGTCCGTCGTTCATAGTGAAAACCCAGTAAACACGGGCGGAGCGGGAGGGGCGCGGGGTGGGCCTGACTGCGGTCAAGTCATCGCGCTTACTTGATGTCAGCTTCCCTGCTCTCACGTGCAGTCGGTATCTTCACTTCTGTGATGCGAATTAAATTCTTGTCCGGGTAAACGTAAGTTTCCGCGGGCACGTAGTGGCCTTCGTGCCCCTTAAAAGGGTCTCCGGATTGTCCGCAAACCACACCCTCTCGCGTGGACTATCGCTGACAACATCGCATTCAGAGCACGAGATGGCGTTTTGCAGGGCAACTGCATTTAGAATATTAAAGAGTGTTTTCCGGATGCCAGCTCGGCTTCGGAGCAAATATAACTATGATTGGATTTTCAAAACGGCTATCTTTTGCGGTTCGCTGTTTTTTCTCGCTGCTGTTTCAGGGAAAGATCCCGCAGGACGTACTGCAGGCGCTGGGGGGGGCTAAGGTAGAGGTCGCACCCCTTGCCACCGCAGCAAAAGCGACTCCCGCCGCACCAAAGGTCAGAGGCGACAAGCCGAGCCCTGAATCGCTCGACCGGGCGGTGCAGATGCTGGCTTTGTTGCAGCGCGATGGCCGCCTTGTGGACTTTCTGGAGGAGGACGTTTCTTCCTACCCTGACGGGCAACTCGGGGCTGCCGTACGCAGCATCCACACTTCCTGCCGCCAGGTTCTGGAGCGCTATATCAAACTTCAGCCGATCCTCTCTTCCGAGGAAGACCAGCCCGTCACTGTACCGGTGGGTTTCGATCCGGCAGCTATCAAACTGGTCGGCAATGTAACCGGCGAACCACCAATTCGTGGTTTGTTGCGCCATCGCGGCTGGCGCGTCACCGAAGTGACCCTGCCGTCACTGCCGCAGGGTTCCGGCAGAGCGATTGTGGCCCCGGCAGAGGTTGAGGTCCCCTAGCAAACCTGCACCTCTGCGCAGACCAAAGCAATTTTCACGTGGCGCAATGCTGGCCACAGGAGACTTAGTTGGACTCACAATTCATCGTTGGCATCGACTTAGGCACTACCAATTGCGCGTTGGCATACTGTGAAAGCGCCGCCGCCTCGGAAACAGCGCGCATCGAAGTTGGCACCATTCCTCAGATCGTCAATCCGAATGAAATAGCCGACCGGACATTGCTCCCATCCTTTCTCTACATTCCGGGTGACTTGGATTTCCCCAAGGGCAGCCTCCGCTTGCCTTGGGACGCGGAACCGAAGTTCGTGATTGGAGAGTTGGCGCGCAAGCGCGGGGCGGAAAGTCCGGGAAGGCTGGTCGCATCAGCCAAGTCATGGCTTTCCTACGCTGCCGCAAGCCGCGCGGCGCCGATTCTGCCGTGGCAGGCTCCGGAAGAGGTCAGTAAACTCTCTCCGCTGGAAGTCTCTTCGCATTATCTGCAGTACCTCCGGACAGTATGGGACGTGCATCATGCGGCCGACGGGAAAGGCCACGCCTTGGCCGAACAAGACGTTCTGCTCACCGTGCCCGCTTCGTTTGACGAGGAAGCGCGAGAACTAACCCGGCGGGCGGCTGAGCAGGCTGGGCTGCAGCGCGTGACGCTCCTCGAAGAACCGCAGGCCGCATTCTACGCATGGCTCGAGAGCCAGGGGGATGGGTGGCGCAAGCGCATCAAGATTGGGGACTTGGTTCTGGTTTGCGACGTCGGGGGCGGAACCACCGACTTCAGCTTGATCGCGGTTTCGGAAGAAAATGGAGACTTGGCGCTGAAGCGTGTCGCAGTCGGCGACCACATCCTACTGGGCGGCGACAACATGGACCTCGCCCTCGCCCGATTACTGCAGCAGAAGCTGGAAACCGAAGGCCATCGCATCGACACCTATCAGTTGCAGGGTCTGTGGTACCAGTGTCGCTCTGCGAAAGAGCAGTTGTTCGAACATCCCAAGAGCCAAAAGCAAGATGTCACCTTGTTGGGCAAAGGACGCAAGTTGGTTGGGGGCACTATCAAGACGGAGCTGTTGCGCGAAGATCTGAACCGCGTCCTCGTCGAAGGATTCTTCCCGAAGGTGGGAAGTGATGCAATGCCGGCCAGGCAGCGCCGGATCGGATTTCAGGAATTGGGCCTGCCGTATGCCGCCGATGCGGCAGTCACGAGGCACCTGGCGCGCTTTCTGTCCCATCAAGTACAGAACAGTCCGGAAGCTGGCAACATTCGGCGTGGACGAAACGGTTTGGCATGCCCGACGCATGTTCTGTTCAATGGCGGCGTCATGAAGGCGGACGTGCTGCGGAGGCGGCTGGTAGAGGTGCTCAATAGCTGGCTGACCGAAGCGGGATTTGAAGGGCTTGGTCCAGCCAATGTTCTGGAAGCGCCTGACCTCGAGCACGCAGTGGCGCGAGGGGCGGCCTATTACGGAAGGGCCCGGCGCGGACAGGGAGTACGCATCCGGAGTGGCGCCTCGCGCACTTACTACGTCGGAATCGAAAGCGCGATGCCAGCCGTCCCAGGAATGGAAGCCCCGCTGAAGGCGCTCTGCGTGGTGCCCTTTGGGATGGAGGAAGGCACCGAGGCGGTGGTGCCCGACCGGGAGTTCGGGTTGGTCGTTGGGGAGCCCGCAGAGTTCCGCTTCCTGAGTTCCACGATTCGAAAGCAGGATCGTGTCGGCGATCTTCTGGAGAACTGGGGCAGCGACATCGAGGAACTCAACCCGCTTGAAGTGACGCTCACGCTCGATGGCCAGCAAGGAACTGTGTTACCTGTGCGCTTGGAGTCACGCGTTACAGAAATCGGTACGTTAGAACTCTGGTGTGCCTCGCGTGACGGTGCCAACCGCTGGAAGCTCGAGCTGAACATCCGCGAGAAGAACGCCTAATGACGAATCTGCAGCAGTCTGTTTTGAGACCGTGATGGAAGGCCCTTCCCGCTACCTGATTGGCATCGACCTGGGCACAACGAATTCCGCTGTGGCTTTTGTCGACACCAGCGAAAGCGCGAACGAAGCCGATTCGCCAGGAATAAGGGTCTTTGAGGTAGCGCAGCTCACCAGCCCGGGTGAAGTGCGCGCAGTGCCATTCTTGCCCTCCTTTCTCTATTTCCCAACCGAAGACGAAGTCTCATCGGGTACAGTGAGCCTGCCGTGGGAAGAACATCCGTCCTCAATCGTCGGCATGATGGCCCGCGACCAGGGCGCCCTCGTGCCTGGGCGGCAGGTATCTTCGGCGAAGTCATGGCTGTGCCAGAGTGCCATCGATCGAACGGCCAACATTCTGCCGCGCGAGGCGGAGCCGCCCGAACCGATGGTGTCTCCCGTCGAAGCGTCTGCCCGTTACCTCATGCATCTGCGGAACGCTTGGAACCACGCGATGACGGCCGAGGTAGTCACCAATCCGCAACAGCTCTTCGAGAACCAGGAAATCGTACTAACCGTGCCGGCTTCTTTCGACGAGGAAGCTCGAGAGTTGACGGTGGAAGCGGCGCGAGAAGCAGGACTGCAAAACCTGACTCTGCTGGAAGAGCCGTTGGCTGCCTTTTACGCGTGGGTGGCGGAGCATCAGAACATTCTCGGAGAGCACCTGCGAGACGGCGAGTTCGTGCTGATTTGCGACATCGGAGGCGGCACATCGGACTTCAGCCTCGTACAGGCCAACGTGCAAAGCCGAAACGTCGAATTTGAACGCACCGCCATCGGCGAGCACCTCCTGCTCGGAGGCGAGAATCTCGACCTCGCGCTGGCGCGCCGCGTCGAACAGAAGCTCACCAAGAAACTCAGTCTGCGTCAGCGTCATGCATTGCGAATCATCTGTTCAGCGGCCAAAGAGCGCTTGCTGAGCGAGGAAAACACCGATCGTCTTCCAATCAACATTCTGGGTGGTGGACGATCGGTCGTAGGCCAAATGTTAAGCAGCGAGTTGTGCCGTGACGAAGTGGCCGAGTTGATCACCAACGGCTTCCTGCCGCTGACCACCCCTGACGAGATGCCTCTGCGCACCCGCGCCGCTGGTCTTCGCGAGATCGGACTACCGTACGCCACGGACCCCGCCATCACGAAACATCTTGCGGCGTTCCTCAAGCAAGCCGCAATGGCGATGGGCGCCGGAGAAAATTCTCGGTCACACATCGATGATCGCCTGCACATGGCAAGGCCGGACGCTGTTCTCTTCAACGGAGGCTTTTGCATTCCCGCAATCGCTCGCGAGCGGATCACCGAGGCCATTGCCAATTGGTTTGGCCCCGGCGGCGGGTGGCGCCCGAAGATTCTCAGCAACGAAGTCAAGAGCAGCGCCGTCGCAATTGGCGCTGCCTACTACGGCCGCGTGAGGCGGGGAGCCGGATTGCGCGTCAAGGCCGGCAGCGCCTGGACCTACTACATCGGAATGCGTTCGGAACATGGCATCAAGGCGGTTTGCGTACTGCCTTCCGGTACGAACGAGGGCACGACATTGCCGTTGCTGGATCGTGAATTCTCCGTGCTGACAAACCGCCCGGTATCGTTCCATCTGTACAGCTCGACGATTCGTCATGACCCGCACGGCGGAATCGCAGACTTGGACCCCGAGGAGGTCCATCGTCACGCGCCCTTGGTCACGTTGCTGCGCTACGGAAAGAAACTCCAGCAGATGGAACTGGCAGTGCGGTTGTCCGTGAGCTTTACCGAGGTGGGAACGCTCGAACTTTGGTGCGAGTCCGTGAGCTCACCGCACCGATGGCGGCTTCAGTTCGAATTGAGACGCGAGGCAAGCGCGACGGATCAGAGTGGGTACACATCGCAGCCAACGTCAACTGCGAATCGACATGACTCCTCGAGTATTTCGGAGCAGGCGCAGGAATCTGCCATACGGCTGATTCAGCGTGCGTTCACCGGACCCGGAGGGGGCGAGAGCGTTCCAGTGGATCCTGCTTCACTGGTGGGCGAATTGGAGTCAGTCACAGGCCTGAAAAGAGAATCATGGCCCATCGCGACGGTGCGGGTCTTCTGCGATGTGCTTCTGGAGATGGCAGACGGGCGAAAGCTGAGTCCGCGACACGAGGTTCGTTGGCTAAACCTGTTTGGCTATTGCCTGCGGCCAGGGTTTGGAGATCCGCAGGACAGCTTTCGAATTATCCAGGCGCGCCGGATTTATCAGGTGGGATTGGTGTTCCCGCGAGAGCTTCAGTCCCAGGTCGATTGGCTGGTGCTGTGGCGAAGGATCGGGGGCGGCCTCAGTTCTGCCCATCAACAGGAGCTTCGGAACTACCTCGGAGACCTCGGTATTGGCCGTAAGAAGCATGGCACGCGTCTGAACTCCCAGCTGGAGCATGATGGTTGGCGTTTGCTGGCCAGCCTTGAGCATCTGTCAGGCGCGACACGCGCGGCGCTGGGAAGTGAGCTACTTCGCAAGCTCAGGAGAGAACCCTCTGACAGCGGCTGGTTGTGGTCGCTGGGCAGATTCGGGGTGCGCATCCCACTCTACGGGTCGCTCAGCTGCCTGATTGCTGCGGAGACTGCGGCTGACTGGATCACTGCACTTCTGGACTTGCATGAGCTAACGCATGAGACGGCGTCTGCGGTCGTTCAGATGGGCAGACGGGTCGATCATCGCACCCGCGACATCAGCCAGGACGTGGTGCGATCCGCTATTGCAGGACTGAAGTCAGCCGGAGTTGCAGACGATATTTTCTTGCGGCCACTGCACGAATACATTGCGCCGGTCCGTGCCGATGTTGTGCGCACTTTCGGTGAGCCGCTGCCGAAAGGTCTAGAACTGGAGAGCACCGCGAATTGTTTGTCGTCGGTTACCGCCCTGACCTCGTAGCCGCTGAGAAACATCCTCCAAGCGACCTTCCAGGGTGTGCTCAGCATTTCAAAGGGGAGAACGAGTGCCCTCACTGTTTTCGTTCTTACCCTCGATACCACCTGTTGGATTCCTTTGCCAGCTGGCAGGGAGTCAACCGGGAAACAGATGAACGAGGCCGCGGCCTCGCTGGTCAGGATTAGGGAAGGATCCGAATCTTACCGGCGCGGAGAGAGCCTCTCACTCTCTATTTTTTATCCAGATATTCCTCGGGAACATCATCTTCCGGTACCTCATGCGTGCGAACCTCCTTCTCGTCAGTGTCGCCAGCGTGTTCTACGCCCGTCACTGCGTCGGCCTCGAACGCGTTTCCTTCCTCGATCAACTCGGCCACACTCTCCGAATCCGCACCTTCGATGTTGGACAATCCCTGTAAATCTCCCGATTGCCCACCCCTCGCTCTCTGTCCTTCGAGTGCAAATGCCTCCGTGTCCACGCTCCGGCTTTTTCCCCTAACCCGTGTCCTGAGTGCGGTCGGCGTCTTCGCACCGGTTGTCTTCTTGCCGCGGGCCTTCGTCGTTTTCACTGCCGCGTTTTTCAACGCGGGCTTCTTCTTCGCCAATTTCTTCTTCGGAGTTCCCCTCTTCTTGGCCAGCTTCTTCTTAACCGTCTTGTTCATCGGCTTCCTTTTCTTCCCAGCAGATCCCTTCGGTTTCGTGCGCTTCTTATTAGTTTTGTTCTTGGCCATACGGGCAGTCTACCACCGGCACATGCGTGCGCGTGAAACCGAGCTAGATGCATGGCGAGGAAACCCACAGGACCAGTGCCCCGGTTCGCAACACCCGGTTTTCGCAACACCCGGTTATGGTGACGCCTTGGTAGTTTGATGTGGATAGAATTGTAGGTAGATTGTTTCGGAGAGTTTCCGGCTAACCCATAGAAAAGAATGGTAAGCACGTGGGGACTCGAACCCCAGACCTCCACCGTCACTAGCCTCGGGTCACGGACGAGCGGCGGGTGTTAGCGCTACAATTCCAACCGTAGCTCGTGATCGCAATCGAGCGGGAGGTCCCTATGCCCGTGTACGACTACGTTTGCCACGATTGTCATAAAACCTTCGAACTGATTCTTACCCTGAAGGAACACGAAGTAGAGGCGAAATGCCCCAAGTGCGGCAGCAAGAACGTTGAGCAAGAAGCGACTGCTTTTTATGCCGTGACCCCGAAGAAGAGTTAGGCTGGAAAATCCAAGCGGTGCCGTGTGGCGAAGTTGGTAGGTTTTGTGCGCCCCGGGTATTCTAGGGGCGGGTGTGGACAATTTCATAGCGGGAGCCGCCATTCTGCAGTCCGAGACGCGTCACTTCGAATCCTCCGGAATCCAACACGTGTGGCAATGGGCGAGGACCGCGAAACACGCTGAAGATGCTCCTGTCCGGATAATCTCGCCAGCAACCGGGATCTGGAAAGATTACCGCCCGGAGTTTATGGGTGTGTAATCGCAAAAGCGCAGAAAGAAAAGCCGGGCCTGCTTGTCAGTCTTGATCGAAACTCTGCATAACCACCTTATGGGATGATGTCTTCGCCACGTCCTCTGTGGGGAACCAGTTGGCCCGATAGGCCTCGACGACAACCGGCACGACAGATCCCCGATCGTGAAAGTGGAGACTTGCCCCATGGCAAACATTGTTCTCAGACACGCGAGAGCGACTTGCCGAGTACCCGTTCCACATCTCTGACCTTGCCTTCAAGACGGCCGGTTGCGCCTCTGCGATCATCGATGGTGATGCTGGTGAGCACGCGCGGTGCCAATTCCAGCATGCGGCGGTGACAGCGGAGAATTACGTCCATGACGCGATCTGAATCTCCCTCGATGGTGGTGTGCATGGCTCCCAGCTTGTAGGAAAGGCCAGATTCGTCGACAATTTTCAGGGCTTCTGCTACCAGCTCTTTAACGCCACCTGCGACGCCCATAGGAACTACTGCGAAGTCCGCGAGCATAAAGCTTTCTCCGATCAACTGATTCTCCAATAAATTTTGCCAAATGTTCTCGGCAACGGTTTACGATACCACCCATCCTTGCCCATCGCTTCGCAGACTGCTGAGCAGTCCCGAATACCGCCTCTGCGGACGGTCATTGCGGACCGCGATG